>Ga0185299_10001565_pt1 | contig 42384 bp, 38 predicted proteins | sample PaiPotPPA55metaG_FD_128002 | JGI IMG/M metagenome (GOLD analysis project Ga0185299, IMG submission 128002) | Iron sulfur acid spring bacterial and archeal communities from Banff, Canada, to study Microbial Dark Matter (Phase II) - Paint Pots PPA... ...
CGATTACGAACTACGGGATTAGGGGTGTGGTCGACAACCGCTTTTACTCGCACTACTCGCTGCTAAAAACGATCGAGGCGGCTTTTGACCTGCCTTTCCTCGGGCACGCGAACGATGACAGCACGAAGACGCTCGCGCCGCTGCTCGTACCAAAGTGAAACCAGCGATCGATAATCGGCCCCACCCGCTTGGGGGGCGCCCTTCTACGTCATCACCGGAATGGCCGGTTCGTGACCCTTGCCGGCCTGTCGTGAAAGACGGCTTCCGGGCGGTGAAGTTGTCTCGGGAGTGTCGCGCGGATTTGCTCCTACGAGTGCACCTTCTGCGTCGATTGTCCAAACTGCGGCGGGGGCTTTGTTCCCCGAACCCGGGACCCGATCCTCCAGGCAAACTCAAAAAAAGGCTTCGCCTGATCGTTTTGCTGCCGTCCCATCATACCGGTCGCCCTCAAATGAGGCAGCATATTTAAGGGCATCACGACTTAGCGCCGGTCACTGCCCAGAGCCAAAAATAAGCGCCCCAGCTCGCCAACCCGTCGACGCGGCAAGAGCGACACAAAAGTTGCCGCGCACTGGCGCAAGATGCGCCCCCCGCGCCCCGCGATCTTCCATGCAAGAACAATCGACCAGACGGCCCGCGCTCCAAGAAACAGAGGCCGCGACGGGCCGGCGAATCCGACCTTTTGACGGTAACGGCGCGCCTAACCCGAAAAAAACCGCAGGCCGCGATGGGAAATGAGGCTTTGCGCGAAATGATGAAACCGCGCCACCAGCGACGTTCCAACGGGCTGCCAGCCACAAACATGACGAGACCGATGCACCGATCACGATCGCCATGATATAGGCCAAAAGCACGCCGCAATCGAGAAAGGTCATTTGCTCATTGACGCTTGGGGATAATCGGCCAAGACCCACCACGGCGGCTGCAGCGTGAGCGGATGCGATATGTGCCAGACGGCCCTCAGCCGCCGGCGACGCCCGAACGGCCCGCCAGGCGCGTCGTCCTGTAGAGGGCTGCCATCCTGGCAGCGACAACGACGTGACTTCCCGTGCGAATGGAACTATACAATCGGCCCAAGGTCACGGCTTTGCTAGAATAGGCGGTGACGCCCCTTTTGGCGCCGATTACGGCGTGTCACGCGGAGAGTTGGTGGCTTCGAACACTCCGACGTTACGTTACCTTCGAGAACGGAAGGCAAATGCAACCAGATGACCTATGGGTGTCGATCGTTGTGGACACCGTGGATGATCATCTCTACAAAGCTGACCTTCTAATCCGGACCTTGGATCGGCATGCGAGCATCCCCCCGCGCCAAGTCATTGTCCACTATGTAAATCGGCTTCCTGCGGCGGCCGTCGCGACATTCGCTCGAATGGGCTGCAAAACAAGAAAAATCGAGCCGTTTCTGGACGGAAAACACTGCAACAAGCTGCAACAACTTTCCTTTGTCGATGAGTGCGGGCTGAGCGAGCCGGCCGGGATGCTGCTTCTGGACGTCGACATCGCGGTCACGGCCCCGCTCGTGATCCCGCAGCGAGACCGCGTCGCGGGAAAGATAGTGGATGGACCCCACCCACCGATTCATGTCCTGACCAGGATTTTCGAAGCCGCGGCGGTCGCGCTTCCGGAACAGGTCCAATGCGATTGCAATATCGGCAAGACTTTTGCCTCCAATTTCAACGGTGGTGTTCTCTATATCCCTGCCCGGCATGCGGATGCGATCGGCAAGTCTTGGAAATACTTTGCATCATTCTTGTTTGAAAACCCTAGCCTCTTCGAGAACGACCAGCAACTGCGGCACATCGACCAGGTGTCCTTCGCCTTGGCCCTCGGTTCTACCGGGACGGCCTATTCTCACCTGCCCGCAAACAGCAACTTTCCTACGCACCGCAACTCCCTGCCGAGAACTCTCGAGGCGCGCAGCCCCATTCAGATGCTACACTATCATTGGGAACTCAACGATTTCGGATTTCTGAGATCGGGGTTGAACGTCGATGCGGTGCAGACGGCCATTTCCGCGGCCAACGAATGCGCAGTGACGTGCAGCAACATTCACTTCTACGAGCGGTTCAAAATTGGCCGAGCCGGCCGTCCAATTTGCTGTGACGGCCGGCATCCGAAAGTTCCAGTCGTGCGGGAAATCCTCGAATGGCTGGCGAACGCCGAGCTTCCCCCGAAACTCGTGTTTCATGCCGGCACGCCGAAAACAGGCACGACCGCCCTGCAGTTTTGCCTTGAGGAAAACAAGACGAGATTGGCCCAAAGAGGAATCTATTACCCTCACACTCGGCATGCTCCGCCCTGCCCTCCGAAACATCAGTTTCTTGTCACGCAAATGATGGCGGGAGATGTGCAGGGTCTCGGCACGTCGGTTCTCTCGGCCTTGCGTGCCATGCCCAGCAATACGAATCTCATCCTGTTCTCGGCGGAGGGCCTTTTCAATCACTGGTGGGATTTTGCCGCGGAAAGCCGTGCGATGCTCGGCTTCCTCGCGTCCACGTTCCAACTGGAAGTCCTTATATGTTTTCGGGACGTGGTCGAATTTGCCGTGTCGTACTATTGCCAGAGCGTTCGCAATCCGCCGGTTCATCCCTGCTACGGTCGGGATTTGTCCTTGGAAGAAATGCTGGAAGACGAGTGGTTCAGGAAACACCTCGACTACGTTGGCTTTCTGATGGAGATTCGGCACTCGCTAGGGGACGCGACAATTCGCACATTCAATTATACCGATACGGTTATGTCCGAAATTCTCCAGTATCTCGGGGCAGGAGGCCTCGAATGCGGCGTCGCGCGTCACAACGAAGCGTTGCATCGTCAGGGAATAGAGATGATGCGGATTGTCAACAGGTATCGCCTGGAACCGGGGATTCGCGACGAGGTTCTATCTAGGATTCGCGAGATCGAAGTCATGTTTGGCGAGCAATTGGAATCCTACCGGCCGAGCGCGGTATTGACGAGATCGATCAGGAGGCTCACCGAGAAAAACCATCTCTTAATTGCGCAACTATTAACCGGCTCAAGGTTTCCGGATAAATATCCCCACCATTGAGTTCATTCCAGTATGAAAAGGCTTATAGCAGTGGACCACACGCGCATCTTCGCAGAAGAGGGCGTTTTACCGTGCGCGTTCCCTCACTTTCCGAGATTGTCACCTACCGGAAGGACGAACGCGAGGCATTGGCCTGGCCGAGGATGCCATCCGCTTAGTGCTTGAAGATTGCGCCGCGCGAGGCGAACCTGTTCTGGCCAGCGAGCCCCCACGTATCCCCGAGGTCACCGTCACCCTGGCCGCATGAACCGGCGGCTTCCTTCCCTCAAAGCCAAAGAGGTCAGCCCGCAAGGTGACCGTTCTGGTGCACAGCGGTACTTGGCCTCAAGCGCGGAAGGCTGCGTGGCCTAAGCCGGCCGGACCATCATCAACCCGCGCTAAGTGCGCTGCGCTCTCCTGCACGCCTGTCCTTATCTCGGCTTTTTTTTCGCGGGGCGACGGTGTCGGCTGGCGGATAATAACAAATGAATAGTTTTGCAATTCCATTAATGACAAAAGCGTTTTAACATGTGGATATGGCGGCAACCTCTCACACAGCAATCGCTAATGGGCGCTTGGCCAAAGCGGGAGGCTTTGCCGGTAAATATACCGTCAAGCTTGCGCCACTGTGGTGGGTTTTCCGGCGGGCCTTCGAGACGGAGGTGGCGCTTCGCCGGCCGTTTCTTTGGCTGCCGGTCGCGGCCGGCGCGGGGGTCGTCCTTTATCTCTACGCCGACCGTGAGCCGTCCCTTTGGCTTATCGCTCCCGCGGCCGTATCGCTCGGCGTTCTCGCTTATCTTGCGCGCGCGAAGCGAGTCGCCTTTTTTCTCCTTTGCGGTTTTTGCGCGGTTTTTGCGGGAGAACTGTCGGCGGCCTTGCGGATGGCGTGGGTCGCGGCGCCGGTCCTCGACAAGATCAGGATCGTTACGCTCCAAGGTTTTATCGAGGAGATGGATTTCCGAAGGACGGGCGCACGCTTCCTGCTGCGGGTTCATTCCGCCGAAGGGCTTGCGCCGGAACAGACGCCGTTCCGGGTTCGCCTGTCCCTGCGCCGGACGCCGCCGTTCGAGGCCGGCACCTATGTGCGCCTAAAGGCCAGGCTGCTCCCCCCCGCCCGCGCGAGCCTTCCTGGTGGGTATGATTTCGCCCGCGACGCCTGGTTCGCGCGGCTCGGCGCGGTCGGCAATGTGTTGGGGCGCATCGAGATTGTGCCTTCTCCCGAATCGCCTGGGCTCGCGGCCTCGGCGATGATGGCGATCGATCGCGGCCGCAATGCGCTGGCGCGCCGGATCGACACAATCGTGGGCGGCGATTCGGGGGCGATCGCGGCGGCGATGGTGACCGGCAAGCGCGATCTTTTGTCCGAGGAAGCCAAGGAAGTCATCCGCGAGGCCGGAATCTTTCACATCATCACGATTTCCGGCGTCCAGATGACGCTTGTCGCGGCGATCTTCTTCGTCGGCCTGCGCCGTCTCTTAGCTTTGAGCCAGACGCTCGCGCTTTCCTATCCAATCAAGAAATGGGCCGCTCTCTTCGCGATCGCGGGCGCCATTTTTTACGATATCGCGACCGGCTCGCGGGTCGGCACCGAACGCGCCTTGTTCATGACCTTGATCATGCTGGCTTCGGTTCTGCTCGACCGGCAGGCGTTGACCATGCGCAATCTCGCGATCGCCGCGGCGCTTGTCATTCTGATCCAGCCGGAAGCGATCATGGGCGCGAGCTTCCAACTGTCGTTCGCGGCGGTGGCGGCCTTGGTTGCTGTCTATGAGGCACGCATCGCCACGTGGGGCCGTGACGAGCCAGTTAAGGCATCCCGCCCAATCGACGGCGAGCGCAAGCGCGTGGCGCTCGAAACCGTGAAGCCGCTGCTGCGGCGAGGACCTTTGGGACTGTTGTTCGCGACGTTCTGCGCGACCTCGGCCACGGCTTCCTTCATGGCTTATAATTTCCATGAGCTCAGCCCTTACGTGCTGATCGGCAATCCGCTGACTCTCACCATCATCGAAATTTTCGCGGTGCCGGGCGCGCTCCTCGGCACCCTGCTTTATCCGCTCGGCCTCGACGCGTTCGTGTGGCGATATGTCGGCCTTGGCATCGACGGCGTCATATGGGCCGCGCGGGGGATCGGAAGTTGGCCCGGATCGACGATCCACCTTCCCGCTTTTGCGCCATGGGCGATCGTTTTTCTCAGCCTCGCGGTGCTGTCTTCCGTGCTGTGGCGGACCGCGATTTTGCGCGCGACGGCGCTTCCGCTTGCCGCGCTCGGCCTCCTCGGCGCGGCGGCGGGGCCTTCTTTCGACATGGCGGCGTCGCCCGCGGGCGACGCCGTGGCGTTCCGCGCGGAAAATGGAAGGCTCGCGGTGATCGGGCGCGGCCGGAATGCGTTTTCGGCCGAGCAATGGCTGCGCGCCGACGCCGACGGACGCCTGGTCTCCGAGGCTTTGACCAAAGCAAATTGCGATAAGCTTGGCTGCGTCGGCCATCTCGCCTCGGGGCGAACGATCGCCCTCGATCTCGACCCGAAGGCGTTCGCCGAGGATTGCACCCGCGCGGATATTATCGTCACCCCGCGTTTCGCGCCCTTGGGCTGCGCGGCTGCCATCGTGATCGACCGCGAAAAGCTCAAGCAAACCGGCGCGCTCACTCTTGCTTTTGCCAAGGACGGCGTCGTGCAGATGCGCGCGGCCCGCGCGGCGGACGAAGACCGCCCCTGGTCGCCCGCGCCGAAGCGCGGCTGGGGCCGGGCCGTGCCGCTCGTCGCGGCCGCGAAAGACGGACAAAATCAAGATGCCAGCGAGGAGCCCGGCGAGGGTGCCGATGCTTCGCCGCTGGAGTAGCGGATCACGGCGGGCAGGTGTGCTCGCAATGCCGCCGCGCGATTTCGGGCACGGATTTGAGCTTTCCGGTTCGATGAGGCATGATTGCCGCCACGCTCATGCCTAACGCGCCGGTCGCCAACCTCGACTCCTTCATCGCTCGCTGGACTGCTGGCGAGGGCGGGCAAGAGCGCGCCAATTATCAGTTGTTCCTCTCCGAGCTTTGCGACGTGCTGGAGGTGCCGCGCCCCGATCAGGCCGCGCATGACGCCGTGCTAAACGTCTATGCTTTCGAGCGCGCCGTCACTTTTCGAGAGCCGGACGGTTCCGCCGCGCGCGGACGCATCGACCTTTATAAACGCGGCTCCTTTGTGCTTGAGGCCAAGCAGAGCCGAAGGCCGGGGACGGAGAAGGCCGCGCAAAGCAGCCTTTTCGATCCCGAGCCGGAAGAGACCGCCCCGCTTGGCCGGCGCACCTCCTCGCGCGCCTGGAACATTCTCATGTTGAACGCGCGCCAGCAGGCGGAGCAATACGCCAAGGCGTTGCCCGCGTCCGAAGGCTGGCCGCCATTCTTGATTGTGTGCGATGTTGGCCATTGCTTTGAGATCTATGCCGACTTCACGGGCCAGGGGAAAAACTACGCCCAGTTTCCCGACCGGCAGGGGTTTCGTATCTATCTCGAAGAGTTGCGCCGAGATGATGTCCGCGAAACGCTTCGCGCGATCTGGCTCGATCCGCACAAACTTGATCCGGCGAAAATTACGGCGAGAATCACCCGCGAGATCGCCGAACGATTGGCAAAGGTTTCCAAGCATCTCGAAGACACTAAGCATGATCCGGAGACGGTCGCACTTTTTCTCATGCGCTGCCTTTTTACCATGTTCGCTCAAAGCGTCGAATTGCTGCCGAAGGACAGTTTCAGCGATGTGCTAAAAAAATGCGTCGACGACCCTTCCCACTTCTGTCATCGCGTCGAGCAGCTATGGGCGGCGATGGATCAGGGCGGCTTTGCTTATGCCATCGAGCGGGACGTGCGCAAATTCAATGGCGATTATATCGTTGACACCACACGAAACAAGGTGTAGAGTTTTCACCATCGAAACAGGTGGAAGCTCATGGACATTTTCTCAGCCCCTCATTTCCGCGATGACGAAGCGGCCCGCAAGTTCCTAGAAGGCATTCTGTGGCCTGATGGCCAGGTTTGCCCATTCTGTGGCGTCATCGGCCATGCTTATGAGACGAATCGCGCCGGTGTCTATCGTTGCGCCGAAAAGGAGTGCCGCAAGGACTTCACAGTGACTATGAAGACAGTCATGGAGCGCAGCCACATCGCCCTGCATAAGTGGCTCCAGGGGTTCCACATGATGGCGTCCAGCAAGAAAGGCGTTTCGGCTCATCAGTTGCATCGTACACTCAACATTACGTATCGCTCAGCATGGTTTATGGAGCATCGTATCCGAGAAGCCATGCGCGCCGGGGGCCTCGCGCCAATGGGCGGCGCCGGTGGCGTGGTTGAAGCGGACGAAACCTTCATTGGCCGCAAGGAAGGCTCTATTAAGCGTCGCGGACACGGCCACAAGAATGCGATTTTGTCTCTCGTTGATCGCGAGAGCAAGCAGGTTCGCTCGTTTCACGTCGATGGCACCAGCGCCGCCGATGTTATTCCAATCATCAAGGCTAATGTCGCGAAGGAAACCGCGATGATGACCGACGAAGGTGGCCATTATTTCACGCTCGGTGATCATTTCGCGAGCCATGAAAGCGTCAGTCATAAGGCCGATGAATATGTCCGTGGCGATGTGCACACAAACACAGTTGAAGGCTATTACAGCGTTTTTAAACGCGGCATGAAAGGCGTCTATCAGCATTGCTCAGAGAAGCATTTGCACCGCTATCTTAGCGAATTTGATTTCCGCTACTCTAATCGCGCGAAGATTGGCATCGCGGATGTCGAGCGCTCCGAAAAAGCAATTAGCGGCGCGGCAGGCAAACGTTTAATGTATCAAGGACCTCGTGAAGTCGCGCCCGTTTAAGAAGGGAGCGCGAACATTCCTTAAGTGGAGGAAAAGGAAATGATGCTATGACGGACGATGCCACAGTCGCGCAAATTGACGATGAAATGATACGCTTAGTCTCCATAACAGACGAGCAACTATCGGAGGGACAGGAAGGAAAGACTGTAACGCTCCGCTATGAGAGCCGTGCAGGCGCTTCCTTGACTGCAACTTTCGTCGTAGGACAATATCAAGTTCGCGATGAAGCGTTAGTGAGCGTTGCACGCGACTGGCTACACAAGACGTGCAGAGACATAGCCCACGCCACTGAGAGCTGGGTCCTTGATGATGCTCAGTTGAAGGCGACTGAACACCCCCGTAAGAATCCTCTGACATATTAGACTCCAACAAGCATCAGCGACTCAATAGCCGAGCTTCTTTGCTAGCCTTCGCGCTCGCTTTTCGGCTTACGCTTGCCGGTCTTCGGGGGCGCCAGAAGCTTTGACCGCTTCGGTGGAATATCTTTCATGGGCTCATGTCCGACCACGCGCGCGCCGCGTAGTGCAGCCTCGAAGCGGCGCTTTGCCTCATCTTCGCTGTATGATTCGTCAATCTCTTTGCCCATAAGATCACAACATGGTCGAACAGCTCAAACGCTGCATCTTTTGTGGATCAGATGACAAGCTCACGAGTGAACATGTTTACGGAGAATGGTTGAAGGCTTACGTTCCTAGGACGCGTAATAAGCATGAATTCCAGTACGTGAAAAGCGACTCGCCTGGGGTCCACGAATATGCGGATAAGAAGATCAGAGCTGGCGACCCAATCAGCTCACAAGTAAAGGTAGTCTGCGGTTCCTGCAACTCTGGATGGATGAGCGGTCTTCAAAATCGCGCTATCCCATTTCTTACTCTTCTTGTCAGGGGAGAATTTAGGGAACTAAACATAACAGCTCAAACAGCCATAGCTGCATGGGCCGCCATGGCTACAATGACTTCTGAGTTTTTGGCACGGGAACCTCAGAAAATCGTTATTCCTCAAGGCGAACGCACATGGCTGAAGCAAAATTTGACACCCCCGCTAAATTGGCGAATTTGGATCGGGAGATATAACCGCGAGACTTGGAACGGCCAATGGGTGCGAACCACCCTACATATCGGCTCCAAAAAGGATATCGAAAAGTGGCTCACGGACGACCTCCGCGCGCCCAATATACAAACCACTACCTTCGTCGTAGGAGAACTCTACATTTCCGTCTTGAGTGGCCCCTTTCAGCCGCTCATTGATATCTGGGATTGGAGGACGGCCCGGCGCGCTCGAGCGCGCCTCGAGCAAATTTGGCCCATCAAACACTTGGCCGTATTTTTTCCACCGCCACCCATAACAGACACTGATGCAGAATCCTTCGCGATTTCCTTCGAGCGATGGTCCGCCGACATCGCTAAACGAACTGGCTACAAGTGATCCAACTACGGGCGCGCCAGCAGCCTGAACTGTTTCGATCTCCGGCTGCGACTCGCAGTCTACAGATGGTGCGTGTGGTGTCAACGATATAATCCCCAATTCAATGGCCATCTGTTCAAGAGCCGCACCGTGCTTCCGTTGCCGAAGCAGGAAATTGGCGAGCTGCTGGAGGCCGCCAAACGCGACTGGCGGCAGGTCGAGCCAGCGATTTTCGGCACGCTTCTCGAACAGGCACTCGACCCAACCGAGCGCAGAAAACTCGGCGCGCATTACACGCCTCGTCCCTATGTCGAGCGACTTGTCACCGCGACCGTGCTCGATCCGCTCAAGTTAGAATGGGCGAATGTGCAAGCCGCAGCGGAGGAAAAGCGCGGAAAGGGGGACATAAGGGACGCAATCGCGCTGATCCGGAATTTCCATACAAAACTTTGCGAGATTCGGATCCTTGATCCGGCCTGCGGCACGGGAAATTTTCTATATGTGTCGCTCGAATTGATGAAGCAGCTTGAAGGCGAAGTTTTGGAGGCATTGGCGTCTCTAGCCGGGGACCAGGAGGCGCTTCATTGGCTCCAGGGCCAGACCATCGACCCGCACCAGTTTTTGGGACTCGAACTCAATCCTCGCGCGAGGGAAATCGCCGAATTGGTGCTTTGGATCGGCTATCTGCAATGGCATTTTCGCACGCGCGGCGGCATGCCGCCCGAACCAATCTTGCGCGACTTTAAGACGATCGAGATCGCTGACGCAGTGCTTGCCTGGGACGCGAAAGAACTACTTCGCGACGAACGTGCCCGCCCGATCGCGCGGACGGATACGGTAGGAAAAAAGGTCGAGGGCTATCGCTACAAAAACCCGAAGCGGCCGGAGTGGCCCGAGGCCGATTACATCGTTGGCAATCCACCGTTTATTGGCGGCAAGGACATTCGCGGCCGCATGGGCGAAGACTATGCGAAGGCGCTTTGGGCCGCGCATCCGCAGATGAACGAGAGCGCCGATTACGTCATGTATTGGTGGGATTTTGCCGCCGAACTTTTGACGCGAAAAGGCACGCCGCTGAAACGGTTCGGCCTGGTCACGACGAATTCGCTTTCACAAGTATTTCAGCGGCGCGTGATGGAAATACATTTGGGCGCCAAAAAACCCGTTTCCCTGGTCATGGCGATCCCGGATCATCCCTGGACGAAGGCCACGCGGGACGCCGCCGCCGTGCGGATCGCGATGACCGTGGCGGAGGCGGGCGCGCATGAGGGCCGCCTATTGGAAGTGACGAAGGAAGAGGGGCTCGATACGGACGAGCCGGTTATCGAGCTGCACGAGACGCGAGGGCGAATCAATAGCGATTTGACGGTGGGAGTGGACGTAACAAAAGCACTCGCGCTTGAGGCTAACGCCTTCCTTTGTTCGCCCGGTGTTAAATTGCATGGCGATGGCTTCATCATCACGCGCGCCGAAGCCGAACATTTGGGCATTGGCCGGCGGCCGGGACTGGAAAACCATATTCGGCTTTATCGCAATGGCCGCGACCTCACCCGCACGCCGCGCGGCGTCATGGTGATCGACCTCTTCGGGCTGGAAGCGGATGAGGTTCGCAAACCTTTTCCCGAAGTTTACCAGCACGTCCTTGCAACCGTGAAGGAAAGCAAAAATGATGATGGTAGACCAAATGGCCGCGACGTGAATAACAGGGAATCCTACCGGCAGAACTGGTGGATTTTTGGCGAGCCCCGCCGGGAACTTCGTCACGCCCTCAAGGGCCTGCCGCGCTACATCGCCACCGTCGAGACTGCGAAGCATCGCGTCTTTCAGTTTCTCGACGCGAGCATTTTGCCCGACAACATGCTCGTCTGCATGGCGCTCGACGACGCTTTTTTCCTTGGTGTTCTCTCGTCGCGCTTTCATGTCCTCTGGGTCCTCGGCTCCGGTGGCACGCTCGAAGACCGGCCACGCTACACAAAGTCCAAATGCTTCGATCCGTTCCCCTTCCCCGACTCGCCCGAAACCCTCAAAGCCCGCGTCCGCGCCACGGCGGAAGAACTCGACGCGTTGCGCAAGCAGGTCCAGGCCGAACACCCCGGCCTGACCCTCACGCAGCTCTACAATGTGCTGGAAAAGCTTCGCGCGGGCGAAAAACTAGACGCGCAAGAGGAAGCGATCAAAACCAACGGCCTCGTCCTCATCCTCAAGGAGCATCACGAAAAGCTCGATGCGCTAGTTGCGGAGGCTTACGGCTGGCCGGAAAATCTTTCGGACGACGAAATCTTAGCCAAACTCGTGGCCCTAAACGCCGAGCGGGCGACGGAGGAAAAACGCGGCCTGGTGCGCTGGCTGCGCCCCGACTATCAGCGTGCACGGGCGGGTGTCGCGCCGGAACAGCGCGCGGAAGAAGCCGAAGAGCAACTCGAAGCGCCGCTTGTTATCGAAGCCGCGAAGGCGCGGAAACCGGCTTTCCCCGCAAGCGATCTGGAGCGTACGGCGGCCGTCTTCGCGGCGTTGACGGAAGCGGCGAGGCCGCTCGACGCCCAATCGATCGCCGCAAAGTTCCGGCAGGGGCGAAAAATCGAGGCTTCCGTTGCCCGCATTCTGGCCGCCTTTGCGCGAATGGGTCAATTCCACACCGGCGATGGCGCGCGTTTCACGCCGCGCCGTGGCGGGTAACACACCCTAACGCGTGGGGATCTGGCGAAAACCCGCGATGGGCCCGAGCGCCGCCGGGTCCGCTTCCGCGACCTCCACGTTCTCGACGCTGGCGAGCGCGGGACCACGCCAGCAGGCCGCGCAAAGCGCCTCGACGGCGTCCGGCGGACCGGCGAAGAGAGCTTCGACATCGCCGTTCAAACGGTTTCTTACCCAGCCCCGAACGCCGCCCGCGCGGGCTTCCCTTTCGATCCAGGCGCGGTAGCCGACGCCTTGGACATCGCCGCCGATCGTCACCCGAACGATCTTTGTCTCGCTCGTCATGGCCGCGCCGAGCCGTCGTCCGGATGGACCTCTGCGCCGGCGAATTTGACGCCGTGCGCTTCGATCCCGAAAAGCACGAGGACCGCAAGGATCACGGCGACGATCGCGGCGACGGTCGCGAGCGCGAAAGCATAGTTTCCGCCATTGGCTTCCGCAATGCCCGCTTGCAGGGTGGCGTTCGCCGAGGCCAGCAAATTGCCAATCTGGTAGGTGAAGCCGGGAAACGTCCCGCGCATGTCTTCGGGGGAAAGTTCGTTGAGGTGCGCCGGGACAACGCCCCAGGCTCCCTGGACGGCGAATTGCATGAGGAATGCGCCAAGCGCCAGCGTCAGCGGGCCCGCGCCATAAGCCCAAACCGGAATGAGCGGGAGAGCGAGCAGCGCCGCGATAAGTATCGCCCGGCGCCGGCCGATACGTTGCGAGAGCGCGCCAACCAAGAGTCCGCCAAGGATCGCGCCAATATTATAGACGATCGCGATGATGCCGACCGTATGCTGCGAGAAATGCCGCTGGAGTTGCAGGAACGCAGGGTAGAGGTCCTGCGTCCCATGGGCCAGGAAGTTGAGCGCGGTCATGAGCAACACGACGTAGAGGAACCGTCCGGCGTTGTCGCGCAGCATTTTGACAAGACCGCCGCCGGGTTTTGCGTGGGCGCGCGCCAAAAATGCCGGCGACTCCTCGACCTTGCCGAGAATATATAAAACGAGCAGCGCCGGCAGGACGCCGATCATGAACATGCCGCGCCAGCCGATCAGCCCATAGAGCGCGAAGTAGGTGATCGCGGCGAGCAGATAGCCGCTCGGATAGCCGGTCTGGAGTATTCCCGAGACCGCGCCCCGCGTTTGGGCAGGGATCGTTTCCATCGCGAGCGCCGCGCCGACGCCCCATTCGCCGCCCATGGCGACGCCGAAAGCCAGTCGCAGAATCAGGAAACTGGTGAGGCTAGGCGCCAAACCGGAGGCAAATTCAAGCACCGAGAAAAGCAGAATATTGACCATGAGGGTCACCCGGCGGCCGTAGCGGTCGGCAGCGAGGCCAAACAGCAGCGCCCCAACGGGTCTTGCCGCTAGGGTGAGAAAAATGGCGTAAGTGACCGTCTCCACGTTGCTGTGGAATTCTTGCGCGACATCCTTGAGCACAAAGACAAGAATGAAGAAGTCAAACGCGTCGAGCGTCCAGCCGAGGTAGCTCGCAATGACGGCGCCGCGCTGATTGGGGGTGAGGGACCGGAGCAAGTGAAGCATGTTTGCCCTCAGGGATCGCTGGAACCGGACATCATGCGCTCGAGCTTGCCATATTTTTTGCTGCTTTCGGGGAAGGGCGCCATCGATTGGCCGGCGGGTTGTTGCGCTAGACCGCGATATTGTCGATGAGCCGCGTCTTGCCGAGCCTTGCCGCGGCCAGCAGCCGGACCGGTCCCTCGCCGCGTGAGGCGATGGGGCAAAGAGTTTCGGCATTGCGCGCTTCGAAATAGTCCGTGTCGAAACCGGCCGCCGCGAGAGTGGCCCGGGCAGTATCGAGCGCGGTTTCGATGGCAATTCCCCCATTGATGTGGTGCGCGCACCGGCGAAGCGCCGAATGAAGGTTTGGCGCAAGCGCGCGCTCTTTTGCCGACAAAAAGACATTGCGCGACGATAAGGCTAGGCCGTCCGGCTCGCGCACCGTGGGCGCACCAAGAATCCCGGTCTCGAAATCGAGATCGCGCGCCATCCGCGTCACGACTTTCAACTGCTGATAATCCTTTTCGCCAAAAATCGCGACATCCGGACGGCACTGGTTGAGGAGTTTCGCCACGATGGTCGCGACGCCGGCAAAATGCGCCGGCCGGAAACGGTCTTCCAAGCCCACGACCGCGGGACCTGCCAAGCTGATCGTGGTGCCAAAGTCCTCGCCGTACATGGCCTCATCGCTTGGCGCGAAGATCAAATCGCCTTCCGCCGCGGCGAACAGAGCCGCGTCCGCCTCGAAAGAGCGGGGATAGGAGCAAAAATCCTCCGAAGGCGCGAATTGCGCCGGATTGACAAAAATCGACATCACTACACGGCGCGCGTGTTTTTTCGCTTCGTGGACAAGGGAAATATGTCCGGCATGAAGCGCGCCCATGGTCGGCACAAGCCCAATCGTCTCGCCCGTGCGCCGCCACTCCGCGAGCCGCGCCCTGAGGCTTGCCACGTCACGCACGATCTCAACACGGCTTGCGGCGGAGGCGGCCATGACTGGTCTTTGTTTGATGCTCCGGCGGCGGCCTTGCGGTTTTTGGCGCGGCCGCGACGCATAGAAGACCGCAGACGCTCCCCGCGCTTTGCTCGCCATGGTGGACATCGGCGCGGGCTCCGGCTATTCGTGCCCTAGGTTCAGATAGAAAGCAGGTCGATGGCCGATTCCATCAGTCCCGATTTGGCGTCGAGCGCGCTCCTCTACCATCGTTCGCCGCGCCCCGGCAAGCTCGAGATCGTGGCAACCAAGCCGCTTGGGACGCAACATGACCTGTCGCTTGCCTATTCACCCGGCGTCGCCGCGGCGTGCCTCGCGATCGCCGTCGATCCCCGCGCGGCGGCCGAACTTACGATACGGCAAAATCTCGTCGCGGTGGTGACCAATGGCACCGCGGTCTTGGGACTTGGCAACATAGGTCCCCTCGCGGGCAAACCCGTGATGGAAGGGAAGGCGGTTCTGTTCAAGAAATTCGCGGGGATCGATGTGTTCGACATCGAGATCGCGGAAACCGATGTCGACCGGCTGGTGGACATCATAGCCGCGCTGGAGCCAACGTTTAGCGGCATCAATCTCGAGGACATCAAGGCGCCGCAATGTTTCGAAGTCGAGCGCAAGCTGCGCGAACGCATGGCGATTCCGGTATTTCACGACGATCAGCACGGCACCGCGATTATCGTCGGCGCGGCGGTCCTCAACGCCATGGAATTTACCGGTAAAACAATTGGCAGCGTCAAGATCGTGACATCGGGCGCCGGCGCGGCCGCGCTTGCCTGCCTGGATTTCTTGGTCGTTCTCGGCGCCAAGCGCGAGAACATTTTTGTCACCGATATCGAAGGTGTGGTGTATCGCGGGCGCAAGGCGTTGATGAATAGTTACGTTGAGATCTATGCCCAGGAAACCGATGGGCGCGCGCTCAAGGATGTCATCGGCGGCGCCGATATTTTTCTCGGGCTTTCGGCGGGAGGCGTCTTGACCCCGGAGATGGCGAAGGAAATGGGCGAACGGCCGCTGATCATGGCGCTCGCCAACCCCACTCCCGAAATCGAGCCAGGCGTGGCATCCGCGGCGCGGCCGGACGCGCTGATTTGCACCGGACGTTCCGATTTTCCAAATCAAGTCAATAACGTGCTTTGCTTTCCCTACATTTTTCGCGGCGCTCTCGATGTTGCCGCCACGGCGATTAACGAGGCAATGAAGCTCGCCGCGACGCGTGCGATCGCCCAATTGGCGCATGAGCCGCCGTCCGACGTGGTTGCCAGGGCCTACGGTGGCAAGGCGAGGCATTACGGCAAGGACAGTCTTATTCCGGCGGCTTTCGATCCGCGCTTGATCCTGCGCATCGCGCCGGCGGTCGCCAAGGCCGCGATGGATACGGGCGTTGCGAAACGGCCGATCGCCGATTTCGCCCTTTATGAAGAGGCATTGTCCCGCTTTGTGTTCCGTTCCGGCTTCGTCATGAAGCCGGTGATACAGGCCGCCAAAGCTTGCCCCAAGCGCGTGATTTACGCGGAAGGCGAGGACGAACGGGTGCTGCGCGCGACTCAAACCGTCGTCGAGGAAGGGATCGCCAAACCTATTCTCGTCGGCCGTCCCGAAGTGATCGAGACCCGTATCGAGCGATTCGGCCTGGCGGTGCGGCCGGGAAAGGATTTCGAACTTGTCGATCCAAACGACGATCCGCGCTATCGCGATTATGTCGCGGCCTATCTCGATGCGTCCGGGCGGCGCGGGATCACGCCCAAGGCCGCGCGGACCCTGGTGCGGACCAATTCGACGGTGATCGCGGCGATCGCGGTGAACCGCGGCGACGCCGATGCCATGATTTGCGGCCTCGACGGGCGCTTCCATCCGCGGTTGCGCTACATCAAGGACATTATCGGGCTCGTTCCCGGCGCGACCGATCTTTCCGCGATGTGTTTGATGATCACCAATAAGGGCGCCTTTTTTATCGCCGACACCCATGTCCGGCGCGATCCCGCCGCTCCGGAGATCGCGGAAATGGCGCTGATGTGCGCGGCCCACGTCCGCCGGTTCGGGATTGAGCCGAAAATCGCCCTCGTGTCGCATTCGGATTTCGGTTCGGATGACACGCCTTCGGCCCGCAAGATGCGCGATGCGCTCGAAATCTTGCGCCAGCGCGCCCCAGATCTCGAAGCCGATGGCGAGATGCAGGCCAATACCGCTTTGTCGCAGGCGATGCGCGACCTCGTGTTGCCATCTTCGCGTCTGAAAGGTGAGGCGAACATTCTCATTATGCCCAATCTCGACGCCGCCAATATTGCCTATACGATGACGATGATCATGGCCGACACCCTGCCGGTCGGCCCGATCCTGATCGGCGCCGCCAAGCCCGCCCATATCCTGACGCCTTCGGTGACGGCGCGCGGGATCATCAACATGACCGCGGTTTCAGCCGCCGAGGCGCAGGGAAACCATTAGACAGCCAAACCGCTGCCAAAACCGTCGACGTGAAAGGCGGGAGCAGCGGTCCCCACGCCTCACGGCGCGAGACGACAAGGTTTCGTAGGTCGGCGCGTTAGACTCGCAGCAAGAGGAACCTGATCAGTCCGGCCAGCAGGAACAGGGTCGCAACGGCGAAACCGCTTCGCATCGTCATAAACTGATCCGAGCAAAGCTGCGCATAGGGGTGATAAATGAAATAGATGAGCCCGATCCAGGCCGCCAAAACTACGACGGCCGCGTAAATGAACCTTTTGGGAAAACCCTTTTCAAGCCAGGGCGGCGCTAGTCGCGAATGATATAAGAGGGTCACAAAAATCGCGAGTTCGCCGAGGACAAAAAGCAGCGTGCAAACGAAGATCGACACTTTCATGTCTATCGCGCATTGGCCGAAATGGGCGAATTTCGCCAGGACGGCGTATATCGACCAGATAAGCCAAGCCGCAAAGCTTATCGCCAGCCCAATGAAAAGTGGCGTCAGGAACTTTTTCGCAACCCAGGTTAGCGCTCGTTGTATCCGGCCTGCTTGTTGATCCGTGTAACCCCCAACTCTTTTCGACCGGTATTGCAGGGCCATGAAAACCCGCCAGCAGGGCGGCCCATATCCATCCCAAGGGATTGCCGACCAAGACGATCGGCGAGATGACGGCCAGGATCACGATGCCTCCCGCCATCGCATAAAAAGCAGGCGTCGTTATGGGAGGCGGGGGGGGGCCTCGACGTGCTCTTGATCAGAAAAACTCCTGCCGCCGCTAACCAACAAACCCAAAATATACCGGTCAAAATCACCTCCCAGTTCCAATGATCGGGGAGGAAAAACGATTCCGCCAGCAGGAGGAAAAGTCCGGCGAGGGCGAACCCTAAAGGAACGCCGATCCGCAAGCCGCCGAGGAATTTGTAAAACCTGTCTTGTTCCGCCGCGAACAGCTCACCCTTTGGCTCTTTCAAGTCGAATGGTCGATAGTCTCCACGCACGAGGAATTTGGCGATTTCACCCCAGTGCTTCTCGCCAATGGCTCCGCCGTGTCCACCTGTGGCGAAGAGCTTCGACTGAGTGAAGTTGTTGTCATTCAATGGCCAAGTATGCTCGCCCTTCTCGTCGGTGGCTGTTTCGTCGAAGCCGTCAAAGCCGGCACCGCCGAGATCGGTGAAATATTCGAGGCTCTTGGGAAGGAGCGCGACAACCCAGTCCTCGCCTCCGCGAGCGTTGTGGAAACTCTCGACTTGCTTGTTCTTGCTCTTGTCGAGCCAATTATACTGCGGATGAACGACGCAGCCTGCGAAATACATTTTGCCAAAGCGCGCCCCCGGATAATCTTTCAATGCGCAGGCGCCGATATAGGTGCCATTGGAATGGCCGACAAAATGCAGCCTCGCCGCGGGATAGGCGCCTTTGACGCTCACATACTTGTCCATGAACCATTCGACTTTGCTACTGCGTATCCACGGCAAGACGAAGGGAAGCATGGGGAAATAGCCGTAGGTATGCGTGCACGACGGGTAGAACTTTATTTTTTCCGGCGCATTTTCTGGTTTCTGCGCGCCTTCCGTTTGCGACTCGGCGTCCGAGGAGGCGGTCGCCAATGCCAGCCCTTCTCCTATTGCCTTGGCTTTTCGCTTCTCGGCTTCGTCCTCCGCGTTCTCTTTGGCCCATTCCTCCTTGATCGCGGCGGCGACGCGATGGGTCCAGTAGCCGTCGTCACGGATGCCGTGCATCACAAAGACGACGTGCTCCACGTTCTCGTCGATTTCCGGCGGCGTATCGAGGAAATGCACCGGATCGCGCAGGGCTTTCCTTAGGACGGGGTTCTCTTCGAATTGCTCTCGAGTGCTCGTAAGCGCCGCCATAAACAGGTTTTTGCGCGTCTCGTCATCTGACAATTTGACCACCGCGTGATGGTTGCAGCTCTCCATTTCCAACATAAAATAATTCTTGCCCGACGAAGCCTTCAGCCACGCCCTCACGCCTTCGGCGTCGAGGTCGATCTGTTCCTGCGGAGAGACGAAATCGTCCAACGATCCTATAATCTGAACAACGAGTGGATTGACGGTCAGCGGCTTGTCGTCCTTCTTTCTGTACGCAGGATCATCGAGCGTCGCACCCAGCTTGTGTTCGTTGTATTTTTCGCGGAGGTCCGAATTGTGCCAGCGCCGATAAGCCATCCACAACAAGCGCGTCTGCACGATGAAGGGCGCGCCCTGCCGCATGTCCAACTCGTACGAGCTGGCTGCCAGCTTGCCAAAGCGCCGATGAATAGTTCGCTCAAACGGCCGACGACGCCAAGGCATTCAAACCAATGCTGTAATACCAGCTGGTGCGCGGGGAGACGCTCCAACCCTTGTCCCAGCTCGCGAGCAAGATCAGACGCTCGACCTTTGGCGCCCATTCACAAGGCAGGACTTTTTCATCTGGAAGGCCTTTCAACTTTGGTTGTCTTTTTCGTTGGTCCAAGACCTTTTCGTACAATTCGTCGCGTCTCTTGAACTCCTTATCGTAATCTGGCGGATTGAGCGAACCCACGAGAAACACTCGCCTCGATATGACGACGCCCAGACTGTGGCCGACGAACACGACTTTGCCGTATCCGCCCAGCTTCTCGCTCCATATTGCGTCGAGATCAGCCACCAATCTCAAGACGATCTCATCGGCGCCGGTCGTATCCAGAGGATCGGAATAGGGCAATGTCGGCGAATAGATATCTACGTTCTCTTTTCCGACGGCGTCTTGGACGGCGTCTTTGACATGCGCCATGTTCTCCGACGTCGACCCGTGGGCGTGAAGCACGATGGCGAGCGTTGTTGCGCTCGGCACCGATGCGAACCGCGGGTCGTGATAGTCCAGATTGAGAATGACATCGCTCATCGAACCGACTCCGAATGGTCAGCGGTCCCGGGCCAAACTTGTTCCAATTACGTGTTTCCGACAAGCCCAATATTAGGTCGACCGCTAAAGTCAAAGACATGCGTCCCATTTGCGTTGGCTTGATCGAGCGACACGGGATCGCCGCATGTTGCCCGAAAGCATCGGCGGCGAGCGCAGTTCCGCAATCGGCTCAGTATGTCAATCAAATACTTGATCTCGAAGGCTTGTGACGGACAGGAAGGCGCGGTATTGGCGCAAAACAGGAATTCGAACTGACTGCCGAGAAGGGTATTATGCTTAATGGTATCCGTTCGCGACATGGCCGATTTGCCCCGGGCCTACTTGGGTTGATGAGCGATGAATCTCTACGCCGAGTTCCAAGACCTGATCGCTGCCATTTTGCGCCGTATCTCCGCGTCCGGCCGCCTGCCGGCAAACCTCGATTTGCAACGCTTTGTCGTCGAGCCTCCGCGCGACCCGGCGCATGGCGATCTTTCCACCAATGCGGCGATGGTTTATGCGAAAGAGGCGCGCGCGCATTTCGCGGGTCCGCGCCAGCTCGCCGTGGAGATCGCCGCCGCGTTGGCTGACAATCCCGATGTCGCGGAGGCCGAGGTCGCGGGGCCGGGCTTCATCAATATCCGCGTGAAGCCGGCGGTCTTCGCCCGCGTCTTGCGTTCCGCTCTCGAACAAGGACCGCGGTTCGGCCGGCCGGCCTTGGGGTGCGCGAAAAAACTTAAGATCAATGTCGAATATGTCTCGGCGAACCCGACCGGTCCCATGCATGTCGGCCACGGCCGTGGCGCGGTGTTCGGCGACGCGCTCGCCAATCTGCAGGCCTTCGCCGGTCACGAGGTCACGCGCGAGTTCTATATCAATGACGCCGGCGCCCAGGTCGATGTTCTGGCCCGTTCCGCGTACCTGCGCTACACGGAAGCGCTCGGCGAAAAAATCGGCGAAATCCCCGAAGGTCTTTATCCCGGCGATTACTTGAAAAACATCGGTGCGGCGCTCGCGGAAAAATATCGCCGCACACTGCTAGGGCATCCGGAAGCCGAATGGGTTGATGAGGTGCGCGCCGCCGCGATCGATGCGATGATGGCGATGATCCGGGCCGATCTCGCTTGCCTGAACATAGAACACGAGGTTTTTTTCTCGGAGCGCTCGCTGACCCGTGGGGCCAAGGGAGATTTGGTCGCCGCGGCGATCGCCGAGCTGCGCCGGCGCGGTCTCGTCTATGAAGGACGTCTTCCGCCGCCGAAAGGGCAGCCCTTGGAGGATTGGGAGGATCGCGAGCAGACCCTGTTCCGATCAACGGCTTTCGGCGACGACGCCGACCGGCCGCTCATGAAGGCGGACGGAACCTACACCTATTTTGCTTCCGATATCGCCTATCACAAAAGCAAGCTCGACCGCGGCTACACGGTTTTGATCGACGTTTGGGGCGCCGATCATGGCGGCTATGTGAAACGGATGCGCGCCGCCGTCGAAGCTTTTTCGGAAGGTCGGGCCAGACTCGATGTCAAGCTCTGTCAATTGGTGCAATTGATGCGCAAGGGCGAGCCCGTGAAAATGTCGAAACGGTCCGGGGAATTCGTAACGTTGCGCGACGTTGTTGACGAAGTGGGCGTGGACGCGGTTCGTTTCATGATGCTTTTTCGCAAGAACGATGCCCCCTTGGAGTTCGACTTGAGCAAAGTGATTGAACAATCCAAGGACAACCCGGTGTTTTATGTCCAATATGCCCATGCAAGGACAAAATCTGTTCTACGACAAGCGCTTACGGCGATTCCTGGAATTGATATCTCAAGTACCGCGCTGGCTGCGGCGGACCTCAGCCTCCTGCAAGACGAAGGGGAAATGGCGCTGATCAAGCTCATCGCGCAATTTCCCCGGATTGTCGAAGCGGCGGCTCTCAGCGACGAACCGCACAGGATCGCGTTTTATTTGCACGACCTCGCATCGGGCCTGCACGCCCATTGGACTCGCGGCAAAGATCGGCCACAATTACGATTTCTTAATGAAAAGCGGACAGATTTAACGGTCGCAAGGCTGGCTTTAATAACAGGGCTGGCGACAGTTCTTGCGTCCGGTCTTAGAATTTTGGGGGTGAACGCTCCCGAGGAGATGCGATAAAGTTCCTGCCTTCACGCCGCCGGTAACGGTTCCACTCGCGGTGCGTCGGCCGAGGCGGCCATAAGTGCTTGAACGTGAGAGATGAAGAGACGCCAAGCAAGCCGCACGAGTGCAAGTGGCGAAAGCCAAATCCAGTTGCGCGACACGGATCGCGTGAAAACCGATCGTGATCGCGTTATGTTAAGAGGCTAAGGAGTTCAGTGCGTGACCCGGTTCGGACCGGCCAGATCATGCACGTGAGATTGCGTAAACACTGCCCGGCGTGGGATGCGCGATTGCAATGACGTGGATTGGCGGGTTCGTCCGCCACGAAGTCGCGACAGGAGGGTGAGTAAGATGAGCGAGCCAATTGTAAAACGACGGCCGATGATCGACCTGGAGGAGTTCGAAAGGCGTCTGCGCAAGCCGCTCGCCGCAAACCAAGGGGACGACGATCCACTTGCCGAACTCGCGCGGTTCGTTGGCGAGCAGGAGGATCCCTATCAGACGGTATTTGAACCGCTAAGCCGGCGTCCCGCCGGAACTTTGCGGCGCGAGCCGGATCACGGCGAAGGTGAGGTGCCAGGCCCCCAGGAGCCGCTTATAGGCGGCGATTTCGCCGCAATCGAGGCGGGGCTGCTTGGCCTCGCCGGGCATGAAAGTGGGGAGAACCTGTCTTTATCCGAGGAACTGGACGGTCGCGAGGAGACAGAAGCCGCAGAGCCCTGGCGCTACGAGGACACTGCGGAGGGTTCCCGCGAGGCCGGTCCTCCCTTTGAGGAGATCAGGTCGCGGCGCCCGCTCTATGTCATGGCCGCGGTGATCGTCGCCGGAATCGTCGGCATCGGCGCCAGTTTTGGCTTCAAGGGCGCGGTTTCCCCTCAAGACGAGATCGCAACGATCAGGGCTGCCGATGGGCCAGCGAAGATACACCCCGAAACGGCGGCGGGCACGGAAGTTCCGGACCAAGACGCCTCTATCCTTGGCGGGTCGCCGCAACAGCCGCCGGTCGCCGTGGTCAATAGTGTGGAACAGCCCACCGATTTGTCCGCGCAAGCGAACGTGCCGGAAGCGCAGGCCAGCCCGCCACGCACCATTGCCGGTCTTACCAACGGGGCGGCGAGCGTTCCTGTGCCCGCCCCGCCGGCACAGGCTCAGCCGCAATCCGCCGCACCGCTCAGCATCGCAGACCTTATCGAACCAAAAAAGGTCAAGACCGTTTCGGTTCGCCCGGACGGCACGGTGCTGCCAAACGACGCGCCGCCACAGGTTACGGCGCCAACCGTGCCCGTTCCCGCCGCGCGCCCCCCAGCAGCGGCCCTGGCCAAGGCCGCAACGCCAAAATCGGCGGCGCGCGTGGCGACTACACCTAGGCCGGCCACCGATGCAAACGGCAATCCGCAACCGTCGCGAACTTCTGTTGTCGCCAAGGCCAAGCGAGTAGAGCTCGCCGACGCGCGGGGTCAGACGCCAGCTGCCGGGGCGGAACAGGCGGTGCCGGGGAGCTTCTCGGTGCAGCTCGCGGCCCCAGGGACGGAGCAAGAGGCTCGCGAAACAGAGGTCCGGCTCACGCAAAAGTTCGCCGCAGAATTGGCCGGATTCCACACCTCGATCCACAAGGCAGCGGTCGGCGGCAAACCGGTTTATCGTGTCCGGGTCCCTGGTTTTTCGTCGCGGGACGAAGCCCTTGCTTTGTGCCAAAAAGTACAAAGCAGCGGGGGCCGTTGCTTCGTCGCCAGGAACTGAGGCGCGCGCCACCCTGGCGGGGCAACTTCAGCTTGGCAGCACGGGTGCTGTAGTTCGAGCGTGAAGGGTTGACCGCAACCCGAATGCGCGGAGCACTATCCTGTGGACGCCCGCGGCGAATCCGCGGCGGGACTTGCGGCAGTGGTTGGCGCGCGGCAAAGTTCGATAACCGGCGCGGCAGCCCCGGATGGGGAGCGCGATTCGTTGGATTTGCCTTTTGCTCAAAATGCCGCGGAGGCCAGGGACGAAGGCTCCTTCGTGGTCGATGTCGAGGGTTTCGAGGGCCCGCTCGATCTTTTGCTCGACCTCGCGCGCCGGCAGAAAGTGGATTTGAGCAAGATCTCCGTGCTGGCGCTTGTCGAGCAATATCTCGAATTTATCGCGGCGGCGCGCCGCCTGCGCCTCGAACTCGCGGCGGATTATCTTGTCACGGCGGCCTGGCTCGCCTACTTGAAGTCGCGCCTTTTGCTCCCGCAAGCGGCAAAGGCCGAGGAACCGGAAGGCGCAGAACTTGCCGAAGCATTGCAGCTCCGGCTTCGCCGCCTCGATGCGATCCGCGCCGCCGCCGAAGCGCTTGTCAACCGGCCGCGTCTCGGCCGCGATATGTTCTTGCGAGGCCTGCCCGAGCCGGTCCTTGCCGGCGGCGTGCCGCAATGGCGCGCAAGCCTTTACGAACTGCTGACCGCCTATGCCCAGCGGCGTCAGAAACGGGCACTCACCCGGGTGACCGTGAAGCAGCGATTTGTCTGGTCGCTTGCACGCGCGCGGGATGAGATTGAAAGGTTTGCCGGGGGCGCCCTAGATTGGACGCTGCTCGACACTTATCTCATGGCTTTTTGCACGACGCCCGAAATGCGCCGCACGGTCTGGGCTTCGACGCTTTCCTCTTCGCTTGAAATGGCGCGGGAGGGCATGATCGCGATCCGTCAGGACGCGCCCTTCGCGCCGCTTTGGATCAAGCGCAAATCGCGGGGGGCCGAGATTTTTCCGCATGTGGTTCGAGGTTGAGCGGCTGATGCTGGGCGGACGAGGAGGATTTGGTTTTGGCGGAACTGGCGCAACTCTTTGCTCATATTGAGCCAAGCCAACGGCTATCGCGCGACGACGGTTTGGTCGAGGCCATGCGGATCGCCGAGGCGCTGCTTTTCGCGGCGGCGGAGCCGCTCGCCGAGAGGGACATCGAGAAGCGCATGCCGCGCGGCGTCGCGGCCGGCGCGGTTCTCCACGCACTGAAGGCCGACTACGCCGCGCGCGGCGTCAATCTCGTGCATGCCGGCGGGAAGTGGATGTTTCGGACGGCGGCCGATCTCGCCTGGCTGCTCGCCACGGGGGAAGGTGAAGTCAAACGGCTCTCGCGGGCAGCGCTTGAAACGCTGGCGATCGTTGCTTATCATCAACCCGTGACGCGCGCCGAAATCGAGGATATTCGCGGCGTCGCCATCTCCAAGGGAACGCTCGATCTTCTGCTCGAAACCGGCTGGGTGCGTTTGCGCGGCCGCAGGCGCGCGCCCGGCCGCCCGATCACTTATGGGACGACGGAAGCTTTTCTCATTCACTTCGGTCTTGAGGCGATAGGTGACCTCCCTGGCCTTGAGGAACTGCGGGGCGCGGGCCTATTCGACGGCCGTCTGCCGCAGGGTTTTGGTATCCCGGAGCCTTGCGACGGCATAGGACTCTCCGAGGACGAAGATCCGCTCGAGGACGACACGGGCGCCGATTTTGTCGCGGGCGCTCCCGCGGCCGGCCCAAAAAAACTAGCGTGGCGCGAAGATCTTGCGCGCACGGAAGAAGCTCAGCCCGCGTCCGAGGGCTGCGACTTTTGATCGGTGTCGGCCCGCGCCGCGGAGTATCTTGGCCGCCAATCTTGTGCTTGACCTCGTACAGACTCTGTTGCCGGTGAGAACGGCGCAGGGCTTCTTGTTTTTGTGGTTAGGAAAGCCTAGGTTTTGGCCATGGCGGGCGGCGTTCGGCTCGTCTCGCATTGGATACGGAGATTTGCGTCATGGGCGGTCTATCGATCTGGCATTGGCTCATTGTCGGGGCCGTCGTGTTGCTCGTGTTTGGCGGCAAAGGCAAGATTTCCGACATTATGGGGGATGTTGCCAAGGGCATAAAATCGTTCAAGAAGGGCTTGGCCGAAGATGATCAAAAGCTCGAGGTCCCGCCTCCGGGCGATCCACCTATGCGCTCCATCGATCATCAAACCGCCGCCGACCCCGCCAAGATTCCAGACACACGCAAGCTTGGTTGAATGGTCGTTGCGCTAATCCTGAAGCCGGAGAGGCGGGTTGCGGTCCGGCAAGCCGGAGACATGCGTGCCGCGGATCCCATCACGGCTTAAGAGTTTATTCACCAACATCGCCGGAAACCCCTGAGTGACGTTTCCTCATGTTCGATTTTGACGCCGGCAAGTTCATCATCATTGGGGTTGTGGCGCTGATTGTCATCGGGCCGAAGGAACTTCCGCGCGTTATGCGCCAACTGGGTCAAGCGGCGGCCAAGATGCGGCGCATGACGGCCGAATTTCGCGGCCAGTTTATGGATGCCATGCGCGAAGCAGATATCGACGATATCAAGGCGGACGTGGCAAAGCTCGCCGAAAGCGTGAAGACCGATGCCGGGATCGATCCGCTTGCCCAAATCAAAGCAGAACTCACGCAGGTACTCGACGCTGACGGAAAGCCCACGACTCTTCCTGTCGCGAACGTGCCAACGATAGCGGCCCCGCACAATGCGGAGTCGTCGCTGAATTCGATTTCCCTGCCACGCTTGCCCGAAACCCCGGAGGAAGGCGCCGAGTCCTTGCTCGCCGCCGGCATTGCTCCGGCCGCCCCCGAAGCCGGCGCCGCCGCGACAAGTCAAATACCGCCCGCCGCCGGCGCAATCGACGCCGAGATGCGCGCGCTTGCCGATGCGCTCGCGGCCGAGATGGGGGAGGCCGCGCCCGCGCGGGCCGAGGTGGGCGGCACAAAGACGCAAGGCAAAGGGTGACTGTTCGAGGCGCCCGGGTTCGGTTACACCAAAGTAACCCATGCCTTCCGGAACGAGCCGCCCATGACCGACGCCGATATCGAGGCGACCAAAGCGCCCTTGATGGATCATTTGATCGAGCTGCGCGCGCGGCTTATCAAGGCGCTCGCCGCCTTCGTGGTGATGTTCGTCGTCTGCTTCTATTTCGCCAAGGACATTTACAATATTTTAGTCATGCCGTTCGAGCACGTTGCCGGTCCGGACGCGCGGCTGATCTATACCGCGCCACAGGAATATTTTTTTACCCAAATCAGGGTCGGAATTTTTTCCGCCGCGTTTCTCTCCTGTCCGGTGATTTTCGCGCAGCTTTACGCTTTTGTCGCGCCGGGCCTCTATAAACATGAACGCAAGGCCTTCGCGCCTTATCTCATCGCCACGCCGGTGTTTTTCGCGGCAGGCGCTCTGCTCGTGTATTTCGTCGTCATGCCGAATTTGTTGCGCTTTTTTATCGGCATGCAGCAGGCCAAGGAGCCGGGGCGCGCGCAAATCGAGCTGTTGCCGCGGGTCAGCGAATATCTTTCGCTGATCATGACCTTGATCTTCGCGTTCGGCATAACCTTCCAATTGCCGGTGGTTTTGACGCTTCTCGGCCGCGTCGGGATCGTGACGTCGAATTTTTTGCGGCGGCAACGGCGCTACGCCATCGTGCTTGTTTTTGTCGTCGCTGCAATTCTGACGCCGCCCGACATTTTTTCCATGCTGGCGCTTGCCGTTCCGGCGTTGGGCCTCTACGAGCTGTCGATCTTTTCCGTCGGCATGATCGAAAAGCGCCAAGCAAAACCGGCGGGGCAGGGGCCTTAGTCTTTGGCTAATACCAAGTCTCGAAGAGGATGACCCATCGGCTTCCTGTCGTCATGGCCGGGCTTGACCCGGCCATCCAAACACCAAAGGCGAGGGTCTGGATGCCCGGCTCAAGGCAGCTCAAGGCCGGCATGACGGTGAGTGTCACGAACGACGAGATTTGGTATTAGTCTTTGGCAGAGCCTTGGGGAAGCGCGCCGTGTACGACATCAAATGGATTCGCGACAACGCCGAGGTTTTCGACCGTGGGCTCGAAAGGCGAAGTCTCGAACCGCTCGCGAAAAAACTTCTCGCGCTCGATTACGCGCGCCGCGCGGCGATTGCCAAATCGCAGGAAGGGCAGGAGCGGCGCAACGCGCTATCGAAGGAAATCGGCGCCGCGATGAAGGCGGGCGATTTTCCCCGCGCGGAAGCTTTGAAAGCCGAAGTCGCGGAATTGAAAACCGCACTTGCAGCCTATCAGACCGAGGAGGACGAGGCGATTGCCGTGCTCGACAAGGCACTGCAGGAAATTCCAAATACGCCGCTCGACGATGTGCCTGACGGCGAGGACGAGAACGACAATGTCGAGCTTCCGCGCAAGAACCTTCCGAAAAGACCCGAATTTACCTTCCAGCCGAAGGAGCATTTCGACATCGGCGATGCGCTGGGCCTCATGGATTTCGAGACGGCCACGAAAATTTCGGGCGCGCGATTCGTTGTGCTCAAGGGAGCGCTCGCGCGGCTGGAGCGCGCGTTAAGCCAATTCATGCTCGATCTGCATACGGGAGAGCATGGTTATTCGGAAGTGAACCCGCCCATTCTCGTGCTTGACGAGGCCATGTTCGGCACGGCGCAATTGCCGAAGTTTCGAGAGGATCAGTTCCTTGCCACGAGGAACGAGACGATCAAAGAAGCAATTAATCGAAAGGTGCAAGAGCACTATCAGAAATCTCCTAGTCCAACGGCTTTTGGTGGGTTGGACGTGGCAACTCTACAAGAAGAATATTGGCTCATCCCCACCGCCGAAGTGCCCCTCACCAATCTCGTGCGTGAAAAAATCCTCGACGAAAAAGACCTCCCCCTCCGCTTCACCGCCTGTACGCCGTGCTTTCGCGCCGAGGCGGGCGCGGCGGGTAAGGATACACGCGGGATGATCCGCCAGCATCAATTCACAAAGGTCGAACTTGTCTCCATTACCACGCCCAAAACTTCGCTCGCCGAGCACGACCGCATGCTCTTATGCGCCGAGGAAGTTTTGAAGCGCCTAAAGCTTCCCTACCGGGTCGTGACGCTTTGCACAGGCGACATGGGGTTCGCCGCGCAAAAAACCTATGACATCGAAGTCTGGCTGCCGGGACAAAACCGCTATCGCGAAATCTCTTCCGTTTCCGTCTGCGGCGATTTTCAGGCGCGGCGGATGTCTGCGCGCTACCGTGCAGGGGATGGCAAACCCCGCTTTGTCCACACGCTCAACGGCTCGGGAGTCGCCGTCGGCCGCGCGCTTGTCGCGGTTCTCGAAAACTATCAAACCGCCGACGGTTCCGTCACCGTGCCGGAGGTATTGCGTGCCTATATGGGCGGCGTCGAAACTATCGAGAAAGCTTGAGGCCGCGCGGATGCGCATTCTGATTACCAATGACGACGGCATTTACGCGCCGGGGCTCGCCCTCATGGAGCGCATCGCCAAGTCCTTGTCGGACGATATTCTTGTGGTCGCGCCCGAATATGACCAGTCCGGCGTCGCCCATTCGCTGACGCTCAACGATCCCTTGCGGCTGCGCAAAATCTCGGAACGGCATTTCGCGGTAAAGGGAACGCCCACCGATTGCGTCATCCTCGGCGTGTGCAGGCTGCTCGAAGGCGCAAGGCCCGATCTCGTCCTCTCCGGCGTAAACAACGGCCAGAACGTCGCCGAAGACGTGACCTATTCCGGTACAGTCGCGGGCGCGTTGGAAGCGGCGAGCCTCGGCCTGCCCGCGATTGCTCTTTCCCAGGCCTATGGCCCGGTCGGGCGCGAAGAAAGCTTTTGGGACTGCGCCGAAACTCATGCGCCGGGCCTTATCGGCAAAATCCTCGCAGAGGGCATTCCCCAAAATATCGTGATTAATGTGAACTTTCCGGCGTGTCCGCCGGACGTGGTCAAAGGGGTGGCGGTCAGTGTCCAGGGCCGGCGCGACGCGCAAACGGCAATAATCGACGAAAGGGCGGACGGGCGCGGAAATCCCTATTATTGGATCTCGTTCACCCGCGGCAATTCGACCCCGGAACATGGCACCGACCTCGCAGCCTTGGCGGAGAACAACATCTCGGTGACACCGCTCAAACTCGATTTGACCGACGAAACGGCGCTCACGCGGCTTGCGCTTGTATTACGCTAATCGAGGCCTCTCTCGCGATGTCCCTCGAAGAGCCGCCGCCCGAACTGGAAGAGCAAACGATCGAGGCGCAAAACAAGGCGGCGTTTCTCATGGATCTCCGCGCGCGGGGAATCCAGGATCTCGGCCTGCTGCGGGCGCTTGAGAGCGTGCCGCGCGAGATTTTCGTGCCGCACCGTTTTGCCGATCTGGCGCGCCGCGCAATCGCGCTGCCGCTGCGTTGCGGCCAGACTCTTCCGGAGCCCTGGCTCACCGCCAAGATGATCGAGGCGCTGGCGCCGTTGCCTCGTCATCGCGTGCTCGAAATCGGAACAGGATCGGGCTATGCGACCGCGTTGCTGGCCCGGCTGGCGCGGGAAGTGGTCTCCATCGAACGATTTAAGAGCCTCGCCATCGAGGCCGAGGCGCGGCTCGCGCAGCTCGCCATCGCCAACGCCAGAGTCGTGTTTGGCGATGGCCTGGCGATCTTGCCGGGGATAGGCCCCTTCGACCGGGTGATCGTCCAGGGCTTGCTTGCCGAGGTTCCTGAAAATCTCATCGCGGCGCTTGGGGAGGAAGGACTGCTTGTCGCGGCGCGGCCCGATCCCAAGACGATGACGCGCCAGCGCATCGCACGGATCGCGCGCAACGGCGCCGGGGGCATCGACGAGACCCCGGTTTGTCCGTCCCGGCTGCAGGCGCTTTTGTCAGGCGAAGCGTTGGCGCTTTGAAGGGACCAGGACTCATTGCGAGGAAATATAATTTTGTCCGTTTTTTCGTGAATATTCGTTCATCCTTAAACCGTCCCTTAACTTAATCCGCACGTAATGGATGGGAAAGACACTGCGCCGGTGGGGTTGCGTCATGAGTGATTTTGTTTGTGTTTCGCGCGCACGTTTTGCGTTTCGTCTCGCCTTGACCGGAGCCGCAGCGGGCTTGCTTGCCGGTTGTTCAAATTCCGAGCGTCTGAGCGATCCTTGGTCCAATCCTTTCCAGACTTCGGCGAACGTAGCCAGCGAGGCGCCGGCGGCTCCGGCGCCAGTTTCTCCGGTGCAGTCGCGACCGCTTGGCGCTCCAATGGCAAGCGCCGCGCCGCCACGAGGTGCGCAAGGCGCCGCCGGCTGGTCGGCGCAAGGCGGATCGCCGATCGTCGTCGCTCAAGGCGAGAACGCCCAGATTCTTGCAACCCGTTATGGCGTGCCCGCCGACGCGCTCGTTCGCACAAATGGTTTTGCCTCGGCGTCGCAGGTCCGGCCAGGAACCCACATTGTTATCCCGGTGTATAACGCGGCTTTGGCGGCTTCGAGCGGAGCTCGCGTGGCCGCTCATTCCGCGCCCGGAAAACCGGCAGCGCCGGCGAAGGTGGCGGGCGCGCCCCCTCGCACATTGGCCAGCCAGGCGGAAAGCTTAAAAGCCAGCAAGACGCGCGCGCCCGCAACCAAGGCTGTCGCCGCGCGGAAGCCAACCGCCCCCGCCACAAGGCAGGAAACGGCACAGGCCAAGATGTCGAGCGAAACCAAGGCATCGACGCGCGATCCGGCCCCGGCCTCCGAGCCGAAGAAAACCGCCGTGGCCTCCGAAACGGCCAATCCGGAATTCCGCTGGCCCGCGCGGGGACGCATCATCCAAGGGTTCAAACCGGGCGGTAACGACGGGATCAATATAGCGGTTCCGGAAGGAACCTCCGTGAAGGCGGCGGAAAGCGGCGTCGTCGCTTACGCCGGGAACGAGCTGAAGGGCTACGGCAATTTGATTTTGATTCGGCATCCCAATGGCTTTGTTTCCGCCTACGCGAACAATGGCAATATCGAAGTCAAGCGCGGCGAGACGGTCAAGCGCGGCCAGACGATCGCGAAATCCGGGCAGAGCGGCAATGTCGCGTCGCCGCAACTTCATTTCGAATTGCGCAAGGGCACAAAGCCGGTCGATCCGACGCAATATCTCGCCGGGGCTTAGTCATCTCGGGCCAGTCCGGTATTTGAATTTGGCCGGGATCCTCGCTCGCAAAGCCTATCGTCAAACGCGCGCCGCGAAGGCAAGATAATACGCGATTTCGCTAACTTGCTGCGCGGCGCCGGCGACATCGCCCGTCTGGCCGCCGATTTGTTTTCGAGCGAGCAGGACAATGGCATAGGCCGCGCCGGCCGCCGCGGCAACGCCTGCGAGAGATCGGGCTAGGTACGCGCCCGCCACAACCGGAGCGAGGGCAAAAACAACGGCGAGGCAGGCAGCGACAGCGAGCGCCGCTCGTTCCGGCTTGCCCGCGGCAGAACCGGTTCCGTTTTCGCGCGCGGGCGGAAGGAGAGCCAAGGGCATGAGCGCTTCCGTGCGCGATAAAGCCGCCGCTCCAACTAGCACGGCGGCGGCGAGACCCTGGCTTTCGTCCGCGATAAGGGCAAGGCTCGCCGCCCGCAAATAGAGGCTAAGCACGAGAGCCACGGCGCCAAATGTACCTATCCCGCTATCTTGCATGATTTCGAGCTTGCGCTCGCGGGTCGCGCCGCCAAAGAAACCGTCGGCGCAATCGGCAAGCCCGTCTTCGTGCATTGCCCCGCCGAGCAATACCAAGGAGCAGATCGCGAGCGGCGCGGCGAGGGGCGGCGGGAATCCGAAAAGGGAGGCCGCCGCCATCGCGATCGCGGCCAAAGCTCCGACGAGGCCGCCCGCCACCGGCAGCATGCGGACCGCGCGCGAAAAATTCGCGAGCGAGCGCGGTTCGCTCCTGGATGCCGCCGAGGGAATGGGCAGCCGAGTGAAAAACCCGAGACAAAAATAAAAATCGGCGAGAAGCGACGAGCCGGGGCGCATCGCGTTTCATCGTTGATCGTGCGGGTTTTGTCGAGAGGCGTGGAATGCGCTGCGGGATAGGCGCGATTGCCCAGGCGCGAAGCCGGGGCGCGCTAAATGAAATGATTGGCGGAGGCAGAGCCCGCAACGCCGTGCGCGCCTCCACGGAAACGCGAGGAGAAGGGCCATGGAGATGAGACGAAGCGGCTCACAGCCGTCCGGCAAGGGACCGGCCGACTATTTCACCGGGACGGTCCGCGTCGACCCGCTGTTCCAGGCACCCGATCCGGCACGCGTGAGTGGCGCGAGCGTCACCTTCGAGCCGGGTGCCCGGACCGCCTGGCATACGCATCCACTGGGCCAGACCCTGATCGTTACGGTTGGCTGCGGATGGGCGCAGCGCGAAGGCGGGCCCATTGAGGAAATCCGGCCGGGTGATGTCGTCTGGATTCCGCCCGGTGAGAAGCACTGGCATGGGGCAACGCCGACAACAGCGATGACGCATATCGCCATTCAGGAGGCGCTGAACGGCAAAGCCGTGGACTGGATGGAAAAGGTCGGCGACGAACAATACCGGACCTGATCGCGGCGCGAGACGGCTCGGCCTTTGACCCAATCGGAGCTCAAAAATGCAGAAACGCAAACTTGGACAGAGCGGCCTCGAGGTATCGGCTATCGGATTGGGCGGAAACGCGAGAGCAGGGACGCCGTCTTGCTCGTGTTTCAGCCCGTAGTACCGGCGCGCACCTTTCGTAACTCCCAAGCCGCATGCCACTTCCGGCTTCGGCCGCGCTGGATTAGTAGACGCGATGTCCGCCGCAAAACCGCCGTTTGACTCGATCCGCGATCTTGTTGCCTCCATGCCCGAGGCCTCGGAGGCGTCCCGGCAGGCGGTCCGCGCGCGCCAGGCGGAATTGACCAAACCGCTGGGGTCGCTCGGGCGGCTCGAGGAAATCGTCGCGTTCCTGGCCGCTTGGCAGGGCAAGCCGAAGCCGTCGATCGACGGGCCTCTCGTCGCGGTGTTCGCCGGCAATCATGGCGTCGTGGAAAAAGGCGTGTCGGCCTATCCGGCCTCAGTCACGCGCGCCATGGTCGACAATTTTCGCGCCGGAGGCGCCGCGATCAACCAAATCTGCGCGGCCCATGGGCTCGGCCTAAAGGTTTTCGATCTGGCGCTCGATGTGCCGACCCAGGACATTACCGAGGCACCGGCCCTGGAGGAAAAAGAGGCCGCGGCGACGTTCGCTTTCGGGATGGAAGCCATCGCAGGAAATATCGATCTTTTGTGCCTTGGCGAAATGGGCATCGGCAATACGACCATCGCGGCCGCCATCTATCATGGACTCTACGGCGGCGCGGCGGCCGATTGGGTTGGGCGCGGCACGGGAATCGACGATCGCGGCTTAGCGCGAAAGATCGCGGCGGTGGAGGCGGCCGTCGCGCGCCACAGGGAGCATCTCTCCGATCCGCTTGAGGTGATGCGCCGCCTCGGCGGGCGCGAGATCGCGGCGATCGCCGGGGCGATCATCGCGGCGCGCATGGAGCGCATTCCGGTGATCCTCGATGGATATGTGGTTTGTTCCGCCGCCGCCATTCTTTATGCGCTCGATCGCCGTGCGCTCGACCATTGCATGGCGGCCCATGTTTCGGCCGAAGGCGGGCATGCGGAGGTGCTGCGACGGCTTGGCAAGAAGCCGCTGCTCGATCTTGGGCTGAGGCTCGGCGAAGGCACCGGCGCCGCCTTGGCATTCGGGATCATTAAGGCGGCGGTGGCATGCCACACCGGTATGGCGACGTTTGCGGAAGCCAAGGTCGCGGGCAAAGAAGAGCATTGAAATGCGTGCAGGCCGTGCCCGGTCACGCCGGAGATCGCGCCGCCTCTATCCTTGCCGCATTGGGGCTTTATGCCGGCGGCGCAGCCACGCGATGACCGCCACAAAAGCGGCGCCCGCCGGTCCGTTCCACGTGCCGAAGCCGAACCAGCGCACGCGCAGCCAGGCGGCAAGTTCGGGATCGCTGCCGATGAGGTCGCCAGCGATCCAGCCGAGCAACACCGCGCCGGCCCAAACGAGCACGGGAAAACGATTGAACAGCGCGAGCACGAGCGTAGAGCCGAAGACGAGGAGGGGGATCGACAGGGCGAGACCGATAAAGATCAACAGTTTCGATCCTTTCGCCGCGGCGGCGACCGCCATCATATTGTCGAGCGACATCACCGCGTCGGCCATGGCGACGGTCCGAATGGCGGGCCACAGCGTGTTGGCCGGCGCGATCTTTTTTTGAGGCTCTTCCGCGCCGGCGAGACTGACCCCGATCCACAGCAGGAGAACGCCGCCGGCGATCTTCACGAAAGGCAGGCCCAGCAATTCAACAACAAGAACGGTGAAGACCACGCGCAAGCCGACCGCCGCGCCGGAACCGAGAATGACGCCCAACTTCCGTTGTCCCTCGGGCAGCGAACGGCAGGCAAGCGCAATGACCACGGCATTGTCCCCCGAGAGAAGAATATTGATCCAGATAATCTCGAGAAGCGGCAGCCAAAACGCCGTCGTGACTGGGTCCATGGCTTGGAGCTAGGGCATGCACAGCGCGGGGTCAAGCTCCGGACCCTTCCCTTGCCTCTTCACGGAATTGGACCAAAGAGGTTAGCGGCAATCTTATTCCTTAGTGTATAAGATCGTCGCTATGGATGGCCTTATCAATCGATTGTACTAGGAATGCTCCTTTCGTCCATCAGGAGCGTGACAAATCTTGTAAGATGTATGTTCTCTACAGGGTCTTGATTGATTTGCGCCTTTAGTATTCGTTGCATGTGCTGTTTTCATACGCTTGGCGGAGGTTGCGGTCATTCAATGAATTGAACAAGCGATGGGACGATCGTGTCAGCCGCGCGGATTATATCCGCCGCTTTATGAAGGTTGCGGAGCGAACCATGCCAGACGCAAACCTAGTCCCAATCATCCTCTGGTCGATCGGAGGGAGTTTCACGAACAAAGTGACGGGCGAGGTCAGGGCGTTAGGCCCAGATGTTGATGTTGGCGCGATTGATCCGGAGGATTTGGCTGATGAACTCATCGTCCCAATGGGCGGGCTTAAGGTCGCAATTCGACTTCCCGAAGAACATCAATCCGCCGATCGGCTGACATTCGAATTTTTGGACGGTTCTTTTGTCGTCGCCGCCAATTGATTTCCAATCTCTGCGCCGTATTGCCTCGGCGACGCTCGATTTGGTTGCCGGGCCGCATTCCGGACATGTTTGATGGCCAAAAGCGGGCAGCCCGCAAAGCCACGGGCAAGATACGAGCGTTGTCAGGTTTTTAGCAAAATTCGCTGCGTTCGTGGGAGCATCGATTGTCCCCAAGGGCGGAGATCATGATTTGAACCAAAGCGCGATAGCACGAGATGGCAGGCCTCGCGTCTCCCGGCCGCTGCTCGCGCGTGGACCAAATATCGCCAGGCGCGTTTGTTTCATGCTCGCGGGCTGCGCCGTGATCCTTGTCGCGGGCTGCGCGTCGATCGGCGCATCCGGGTTGGGCGAGCCTGCCGCGGAGCCTCGCTCCGCCTCGATCTTCGTAGTCTCGACCCGCAAGGGCGAACGCGGCGTGGCGAGCGAGGCCGCCGTCGCGAACGGGGCGCGGTTCTCTTTGCAAATGATCGGGGTGCCGCCGGGCCATGAGCCGGGCAGGGTGGAGCGGCCCGCCTTCGGTTCGGAAGATTCGCAAAAGCACTTTATCGCGAGGAGCCGGCGCGGCCTCGACGAGACCGCTTTTTTCGCCGAACTCGCCAGCCATATTTCCGGACGCATCGGATCGAACCGCGATGTTCTACTCTATGTTCATGGCTTCAACACGAGCTACGACGAGGCGCGTTTCCGGCTCGCGCAAATCGTGGACGACGGGCGCTTCGGGGGCGTTGCGGTTCTCTATACATGGCCCGCCGCCGGCAGCCTCCTCGACTACGGCGCGGCCAAGGAAAGCGCGACCATTGCCCGCGATGCCTTGAGCAAACTCATTCACCGGCTTTCGGAACTGCCGGACGTCGGCCGCGTGCATATTCTCGCGCATTCGATGGGCGCCTGGCTCGCCATGGAAGCATTGCGGGAAAATGCAATTTCCGGAAGTCCCGACCTCAACGGCAAGCTCGGCGATGTCATGCTCGCCGCGCCGGATATCGATATAAACGTCTTCCGTCAGCAACTGGCGCGGCTCGACCCGTCGCATGTCTTCGTACTCGTCGCCTCCAACGACAGGGCGCTTTCGTTATCGCGCACGCTCGCGGGCGACCGGCAGCGTCTCGGCGCGCTCGACCCCAACAATCCCAGCGATCGCGTGGCGCTCGAAGACCTTGGCGTCAAGGCTTACGATCTTTCGCGCGAGTCGACCGGTCTGATCGGCCATGGCACCTATGCCGACGCACCCCAGGCGGTGCGCACGATTGGTGCGCAGATCACCGAACAGCGGCCGCAGGATGCCAACGTTCAGGCCGTGCTCGGCGAAAAACCCGTCGATTCAAGGATCACGGCCGTGCCGCTCGCGCCATTAGCCGCGGTATCCGCCCCCGCGAACCCGCCCCCCGGCGCGGTTTCGCCGCGGTAAGCAGCGGCACCGCTCCGGCCTCACCCATGGCGGGGATCAGCGGCCGGTTCGCGCGCAATCCTCCACGGAAACATGCATGAATATCAATAAGTTTAGGCCTTAAAAGCGCGCCTGCTAACTTTTTAAGACGTCCACGTCCGTTCTCGGACTTTCATAATTTCAAAATCGGCGCGGAACTTTTTCTCAGAGTGTTCGTTGCTACAATAGTGTGTTTCCACAACCTCCCGCGGGTAATAATTTTTTTGCGGATTCCCCCGGTGATTGGCTCCAGGTACGCCTTGGAGTAAAAACAAGCCTTGGAATCCCATCGGAAATCAAAAGGCTCTTTTTAGGGTCGAAATTGAGTCCTTGGATTTTCACAGCACGAAATACTTTAAATCTGACTTTGCTGTCTGCTTCGCCATCATCATCATGCCGGAGCGTGAGGTTGTTTACACTGTTTAAGATGGTTAAAATGGCTTTCAAAAAAACTTCACAAGGAATTGAGCATCTGCAAAACTTAAATTATGCGTAATATTGCAAAGCAACATGAGATATTTCTGTTGACGTCATCACAGCGTTAGAATTATGATCCAAATTAGCGGGTGTCGTGACGTAGCGCTTTAGATTGGCGTTTTCACCTAAAGAACGTGCGCCGGCGCTCGTCCTGATGGCGGCACGAATATTGCTTAATTGTTTTAGTGTGCCGCTTTTCGACCGTTTCCGACGCCGTTCGGCCTGCTAAGCGAGGGTGTGATGTGTTTGATCGCTGAAATAATTCATACGTGTTCGCATGAAAAGGTCGCTCAGGCCGCCGTCGCATCGATGGGGTCCGGGTTTGCGGGCAAAGTCGGGGTCACCGCCGGCGCAAATGGGTTATCGATCGGCGCCTTCACGGCTCGCGCGGTTCGTGAATTCGAGAAGATCGGCGGGGAACAAGAAAAACACGCCCTTCGGCAGGCCATGAACGGTTCGGACCAGCCGATCTTGGCAGGTCTTCAGCATATTCTCGAGCCAATTGTCGAATAACGGCTGGGCTCCGGTGGCCGCGAGTTCGAGGAACGCCCCTTCCGATCAGGGGTGGCCTTTTTCGGCCTCGCAGGAAAATCGGAAGATCGATAATCTCCCTCGAATTGACCGGTCGCGGCGAAGGTTGTGCATATCCTCAAGCGAATCGTGCGCTGGGCTTCAAGATACGGCGCGGCGTGCCAAAAGTCTTGTCCGCTCGGGGATTTCAGGCCCGAAGCCCGGCTGATAGAAAATCCTGAGGCCAGGCCTTCGGCCTGCTTCGAGAAGCCGGATCGTGGCAACATCCGTTATTTCGAAGCTGTCGAAGCCGCAGCGCGCAAGCAATTGCAGCTGGTCGAACAGAACCTCGCCGGTCGCCCGTAATTCACCCGCAAAACCAAAATTGCTGCGGAGCTGGTGCGCGAGCGAGTAGCCGCGCCCATCGGTGAATTTTGGAAAGGCGACCGCGACGAGCGCGAAGCGGGCAAGGTCCGGCGCGATTGTTCGTATTTCCTGGCCCGGCGCAATGAGTAGGCCAAGCGGTATAGTGCCGATTTGCGCATCGATGCTGGCTGATTGCCATTGCGCCAGCGTCAGGATGACCTTGCCATCCGGCGGAAGACCTTCTCCTTGCGCCAAATTGCGCCAGTGATCCGGCGCGAAACCATCGCCTTTGAATATTGGCATTTTCAAATGTCCAGACCGGCGTAGAGCGGCAACGTATGAAGCCCGCATTCAACTTTGCTACTCCCCCGCCAGCGCCCTGCGCGCGGGTCTTCGCCAGGCCTTACGGGCGAGGTGCACGGGATGCACCCAATCGAAAAATAATTTTTGGCGACGAGCGGGTGGCGCGGCAAGCCAAAGGCGTCGAGATAGTCTCGAATCTTGATGGGCGGCCAGTGTGCGAGCGGATTGATTTTTATGCGGCCGCCTTCGGATTCGAACAAAGCTAAGGTCCCGCGCGTATGCCCCTGAAACCGTTTGCGGCCACTGATCCAGGCGTCAAAGCCTTCGAGCGCTTCCGCTAGCGGCAAGACCTTGCGAATTTCGCAACAGCGGTCGGGATTGCTTGCCCAAAGGAAGTTTTCCGGATCTTCCGCCGCAAGCAGCGCGGGCTTTGGTCCGACGGTGATCACATTTGAAAGGCCAAGATGGGCCACGAGCTCGTCACGATAGGCGAGGGTCTCCGCGAACAAAACCCGGGTATCGATGAACAACACCGGCGTGGTCTTGTCGATTTCGGCCACCATATGGAGCAGCACGGCGGAATCCGCGCCGAAACTCGAGACAAGCGCGATCCGGCCAGGGAACAAGTCCTCGATCACGAGGCGCATCAATTCGCGCGTGTCCATGCCGGCGAACTTGGCGCCGAGCCGCGCGGCGCTATCATTCGCGGCCATAAAGAGCCTCCTTGAACGGCTCCATTCCGATCCGCCGGTAGGCCGCGAGAAAATCCTCCGCCGAGCCGGCACGGAACTTCAAATAGGTATCTACGACGGTCTCGATCGCGTCGACGATTTCGTCTGAAGAGAAGCTCCGCCCGGTGATCGCGCCGACGGAGCACGTCTCGTCGGCGGAGCCGCCAAGGGTGATCTGATAAGCCTCGGAGCCGGACTTCTCGAGGCCGAGAATGCCGATATGGCCGACATGGTGATGCCCGCAGGCATTGATGCAGCCCGAGATATTGATCTTGAGCTCGCCGATTTCCCGCGCCCGCGCGCCATCGCCGAACCGCTGCGAAATGCGTTGCGCGATGGGAATCGAGCGGGCGGTCGCGAGACCGCAATAATCGAGCCCGGGGCAGGCGATGATGTCAGTCACCAGGCCAGTGTTCGCGGTGGCGAGACCTTGCCCGGCAAGCCAGTCGAATACCTCGGGCAAATCATCCAGCGCGACATGCGGCAGGACGAGGTTCTGTTCATGGGAGACGCGGACCTCGTCTTGCGAAAACCGTTCGGCGAGATGGGCGACCGTTTCCATGGCCTCGGCGCTGGCATCGCCCGGAATCCCGCCGATTGACTTCAAGGAGATCGTGACGATCCCATATCCGGGCGTTTTGTGCGCCACCACGTTTTGCGCGACGAAGCGGGCAAACGTGGGATCCTTCGCTTTTCGTTTTTCGAACGCAAGGGACGTTGTCGCCCGCGCGGGGAAGGCAGGCGGCGCGAAATAGGCGCGGATACGATCGATTTCTTCTTGCGGCAGGGCTAGCGCGTCGTCGCGATGATCGGCAAACTCGGCCTCGACCTCGGCGCGAATTGTGTCAGCTCCTTTCTCGTGGAGAAGGATTTTTATCCGCGCCTTGAATTTATTGTCGCGCCGTCCTTCGAGATTATAGATCCGCATAATTGCATTGGTGTAGGCGATAAGATCGACCTTCGGCAAAAAGTCGCGGATCTTATGCGCGATGAGTGGGGTACGGCCCTGGCCGCCGCCGACGTAGACGGCAAAGCCGACCTCGCCGTCGGCATTCTTGACGATCTGATAGCCGATGTCGTGCACCCTTATCGCGGCACGATCCTTGGCGGCGCCATTGACCGCGATCTTGAATTTTCGCGGAAGAAACGAATATTCGGGATGCAGCGACGACCATTGCCGCAGAATTTCGGCGTAGGGGCGGGGATCCTCGATTTCGTCGGCAGCCGCGCCGGCAAATTGATCGGCCGTGACATTGCGGATGCAATTGCCCGAGGTTTGGATTGCGTGCATCTCGACTTCGGCAAGCTCATTTAGAATATCGGGACACTCGGCGAGCGCCGGCCAGTTGAACTGAATGTTCTGCCGCGTCGTGAAATGGCCATAGCCCTTGTCGTAGCGCCGCGCGATGAAGGCGAGCTTGCGCAACTGCCGCGGCGACAAGGTGCCATAGGGGATGGCGATGCGAAGCATATAGGCATGCAATTGCAGATAGACGCCATTCATCAGGCGAAGCGGCCGGAACTGTTCCTCGTCCAATTCTCCTTCGAGGCGGCGCGCGACCTGGTCGCGAAATTGCGCCACGCGCGCGGCGACAAAGTTTTTGTCGAATTCATCGTAACGATACATGTCAGCCGCGCTCTGCCCTGGTGGATTACGTCCCGAACCCTTAGCGGTTCAAATCAAAACGCCTTTGCTCTCTATCTGTTGCTTCATCGCGCGATCTCCTCGCGAAAGTCCGCCGCAACCATAAGTTCATGCTCTCTAGGATCGTGCTCTCTCGTGTCCGCCAATCGCGGAAACCGCAAAACCGCATTCGGGTCTCGCTTGGCCGTATTTTCTTGCGGCGCGTCCGCGCCGTGGGCGAAGGCATGCGTGCGCGGCAAGAAATCGATCGTCGGACCCCGCGCGCGAATTTCCTCTCGTAATGTTATGGCGCGCAGCCCGCTGGCATCCTCGGCGACCTCGACCACAACAGGTTCGACGACGAGATTGCGCTTCGCGTCATTCTGGGCAACGAGGAGTCCGGCCTCCGCTTCAGCCTTGCTTGCAAAAATTTTCGCCTGGCTTAGCCGCTCGGACCAGGAGCCGTCGCGGCCGACATAGACCACGATTCCATCGGCGAGGCGATTTGCAGAAATGACTTTGGGCATGCTTTAAGGCTCGCGGACCTACGAATGCAATCCGTATATAATCCAATTAACAGCGTTTGGCGAGTGTTTATTGTAATGTACAAACGATTGATGTACAATGCTGGAAGCAATGGTGCCGGAAGCGATTTCGGAACGTGCGGCTATCAACTCTCCGATTTTGCGTGTTTTTCGGAATCCATCTGCCAGGGAAGCCGTTAGTCGCTTTCTTGCAGCATCTTGTCGTTAGCGTTCACTTGCTCAAATTGTGGCGGTCGTGGTGGGGAAGAAAGTGATGCCAAGCTTGCTTTCAGTCAACGTGGGCCTGCCGCGCGACATCGCGTGGCGTGACCGTCCGCACCGCCATTTGGAAGACGCCAGTTCAAGGCGGGCGCATGGTACGGCGGCTCAACATTGACGGCGACGGGCAAGGGGACCTGGCTGGGCACGGCGGCGAGCACCGGGCCGTTTTCGTTTACCAGATCGACTCCTATCACTATTGGCAAAGCCAACTCGGTCGAAACGACTTCACCTATGGGCAGTTCGGGGAGAACTTCACCGTCGACGGCCTGTCTGACCAGGAGGTCTGCATCGGCGACCGTTACCGGGTCGGCGGCGCTTTGTTCGAAGTGACGCAGC
>Ga0185299_10001566_pt1 | contig 42375 bp, 37 predicted proteins | sample PaiPotPPA55metaG_FD_128002 | JGI IMG/M metagenome (GOLD analysis project Ga0185299, IMG submission 128002) | Iron sulfur acid spring bacterial and archeal communities from Banff, Canada, to study Microbial Dark Matter (Phase II) - Paint Pots PPA... ...
AGAAAATCTGGCGGAGAGGGAGGGATTCGAACCCTCGGTACAGGTGTTAGCCCGTACAACGGTTTAGCAAACCGCCGCATTCGGCCACTCTGCCACCTCTCCGGCGTGCGGAGCTACAGTTTAACACGGCTGAACCGGGTGCTATCACCGCTGAACAGTCGTTTTTCTGCCAGCTCGGATTTTCAATGAACTGTTTCGGATCTGATGGATCATTGCCAAGGTAAAAGCGGAGGCCTTTGGATTATTTCGGAGCTGGTTGTGATCCGTTTGCTAATTCGCCTGTGGCAAGAGGTATCGACAGAGAGTCGTGAACCGACTTCGGAAGTTTATCCGCATTAGCTACCAGCAAGGCTACCTGCCACATTTGCGTTTCAGACAGTGCCGGACGGAAGCCCGGCATGCCGGTGAGCCGAATGCCGTTGGCGATTTTCCAGTAACTCTCGCCGGGTTCGTCGTCGGTAACGCCTTTGCCCTCCAGCAACTTCGGAGGATGAGGGTACATGCCATGAGCAATCAGCGTTTCTTTTTGGTCCGGTAGTCCGTGGCATACCGCGCAGTGCTCTCGATAACTTTTGGCGCCGGAGGCAAGATTGGGCTCGTCGGGTTGAAGCGGAACCGTCTTCGGCATCTCGCGGGCAACTATTGCATTAAGAGCGAGGTGCGCCAATTTTTTCTCAAACGGCATTGGGGGCGCGGATGTTGCTGCGGGAGCTTGCCCAGTGGCGAAGTACCAGTACAGGCCGAGTGCAATCGCCACGACACCCAATACCATTCCTAACACAAGTGTTGCAACCGTTCTCATTGACCGTTTCTCCTTTTTGGAATGTTCGGTTAACGCACACTGATTTGCCGGATGACAGTTAAATCATTGCCGAGTAAAGGACCCCAGCCGGGAACTCAATTCGGATTGAAGGCTTCGGTCAGCGACATTACTTTCATTGCGCCTCTAATTTGATCCGGTGTTGCAGGAGACTTAAGGCGTAGAGTCACTGCTTCTCCAGGGAGCAGATCGAAGTAGTTTTCAGAGATTCTAACATCGAGGTCTCCGAACGAGAGGTAAACGTTGCGAGCGAGTTTTTGCGACTGTAAAGTGATTGTGGATTCTTCGCCGGACTTATTGAAAGTGGTCTCTATCTTGGGAGCAACGGGTAGTTCAAGATCGTGGGTCACATCGAAGAAGATTAGATTCCTAGACACTTTCTTTCCAGCCACTTCCAGATCAAACACTAGAAAACTACGATGAGGATCTCGCTTGGCCGCGAGGAGAGCTTTTTCTACTGTGAAATAAATTGCACTGGACTGCGCGGGGACTTGAACTTCTTTTGTTTGCTCGAGCAATGAATTTCCAGAGAAGTCGAGCAGATGCATGTGGATGGTCGCAGAAAGTGGCTGAAGCTTGTCGGACACAACGTACACATCTATTTTGTCGTCGTGCAGGAAGGGTGAGATCAGCACATCGTCGTAGAACCGGCGAGCGTAGTAGTGCAGGGCCTTCCAGCGGCCGTAGTAGTCGATGCTGGCCCAAGAAGCTACTGGCCAACAGTCATTCAATTGCCAATATAAAGATCCCATGGTGCGCGGACGCTGTCTCCGTAAATGCTCAGCGCCGATCTTGATGATCTCCGCCTGCTGTACCTGGCTCAGATAGACGAATGAAGCAAAGTCCTTCGGCTCGCGATATTCGCGCAACATATAAGTAAGGATGCGTTCATTTCCGCCTTTGTTTTTTTGGTGTGCCTGCATGACGGTGGAACGAATGTCGAAGTCCTCAGGCTTGGCGTATGCGCCGATGGTGCGCATCTCGGGAAACGATTGGAACCCGAATTCGGACATGAAGCGCGGAAATTGCAGAGTGTAGTCCGAAGCAGGCGCTTGCGCGTGCCACACCTGCCAGTAGTGCATATCGCCGTTATGCTGATTGTCCGGAACTTCCTCGAAATTTGCGCTGGGAGAACTGGGCGTATAAGGAACGGGATCGCCATATTCCCTGACCGCGCTCTTCAGAATGTCGGCAAACATAGTCACATAATCCTGCCAGACGCGTTCCCGAGCTTCCGCGGAAACTGACTCTTTGAATTCCTGGCGGTCGCCCCAGTGATGCCATCCAGTCTCAATTTCATTATTTCCGCACCAGATAACGATGCTGGGGTGGTCGCGCAAGCGTTTGATCTGGTCGATGGCCTCTTGTCGGACGTTTTCTTGAAAGGACACGTCGCCCGGAACCATATCTCCGCCGAACATGAATTCCTGCCAAACCATAATCCCGAGTTCATCGCAGATATCGTAGAAGTCGTCGGACTCGTAGTAACCGCCGCCCCACTCACGGACCATATTCATATGAGCGTCGCGAGCGGACTGCAGGATGTTGCGATGAATTTCCGGAGTGACACGGTTGGGAAAGCTGTCGAAAGGAATCACGTCCGCACCTTTGGCAAACACGGAAATACCATTCACAACGAACTCAAAGCTCTTTCCCCATTGATCGGGAACGCGGCGAAGTTCCACAGAACGCAATCCGGTCTTCGTCTCGGAGTGAGCTACCGCATCGCGGCCGACACGGATCGAAGCTCGGAAACGGTAGCGGTTCTGCGCCCCGTATCCAACGGGATACCAGAGTTTTGGTACGGCGATTCGCAGGGGAAACGAGATGTGGTTGATGCCAGCATTAAGTTGCAGCGTCTGAGTTCCGTCAGATGTTTGCGGCCCGGACCATTCGTCGTGCGTGAGCGCGAGAGTAGCGGTTGTGGGCCTCTCGGCATCGATTTCGACCTCCGCCGTAACATCGGCCAATTCGGCGGTAACGCGGTGTTGGTGGATGTGGAAGTTATCAATGCGTATGGCATCCCATGTTTCAAGGCGCACCGGCTGCCAGATACCTTCGGTCATGAATCGCGGTCCCCAATCCCAGCCGTAGTTATAAGGAGCTTTGCGGGTGTAAGGGGCGGTAGCAATGTTTTCTTCGTTTCCGTAGTTGTGGGTTGAGATCGAGGGCAAAATGTAAGGCAGCGACTTGGCGTATGGAATCATCTTCTCGACGGCAGAGTGGAAAACGATTCGCAGTGTATTTGGTCCCGACTTCAAGAGGGTCTTCGCGGGTATGCGCCAGCGACGGAACATGTTGTCGGCATGCAGAACTGACTGGTCATTGAGGTAGACGTCGGCGAAAGTGTCCAGTCCATCAAAAACAAGGTCGAGGTGATCGTGGGCAAGGGCTGCCGCATCAAGCTGAAAGGTAGTTTGATACTCCCAGTCGGCGAGGCCGATCCACTGAAGATGGAATTCATTGTCCCGATCGAAAGGGTCGGGAATGAGCTTGCTGTTCAGGAGGTCGGTTTGAACGACTCCTGGAACCTGCGCGGGATGCCATTCCTTAACGTCAGATCTATCCGCATTAGCGACGGCTCGGAACTGCCAGCCGGAATTCAGGCTTTGCGAGGATGGCTCCGCCGCTTCGAGGGGCAATGCGACCAGAGAAGATAACAGCAGACCGCCGACGGCACAAAACATGGTCACAGATAGACAGCGGAGGAATGCGGGCCGCATCAGTTCCATAGCAGGTTCTCCTTGATTATTAGGTACTCCTTGTACTTGACTCACGCTAATGCTGAGAAATTTGCTGGACACAAAGTCGCGGCTGAGCGGAACCGCTCTGCAAGCCTTTGAACTCGAGCATTTCATGCGGCGCCTCAGTTTCTTCCGTCGTTATAGTAACCGAAGCGTCCGGCTGAAACCTTGGCAGTGATTCGTCATCGCATGCGGACGCTCCTTTTTGGGGAAGACGTTGTATCCTGCCATCTATGAGAATGGTCCAGAACATTGATTATTCCGAAGCCAGGCGAATTGTGGACGTCGTCGTGGAAGAGGCAGTGCGGCTGCACAAAGCTGCGGCGATCGCGGTTGCCGATGCGCACGGCGACCTAATCTGTTTCGCCCGAATGGATGGAGCTCCCATATCCTCCATCCGAATTGCAATGAACAAGGCTTGGACTGCGGCGCGCGAACGCAAGCCAACTAAAGAGATTGGCGAAAAGGTTAAGCATCCCGAAAAAGGCCATGACATTTCCTACTACGGCGATCCCAACTATGTGGGATGGGGAGGCGGTATTCCGCTGTGGAAAAACGGCGAGGTGATCGGGGCAGTCGCGGTCAGCGGGCTTTCGTCGAATGAAGATATCAGTTTGGCCGCGCTGGGCGTGGAATTGATTGCTGGTTCCTAGGTGCGCCGTTATTAGATCGATAGCGCCGGGAATCGGAGTGCGCTATTTCTACAGCATTGTTCGTGTTTCGTAACACAAATCACTTTTTGGCGCAGCGAAGCGGATTTGGTGAAAAACTCAATCGCAACTGAGGGGGACAAGTGACTCCGAAGGATTGCCCGCGCTGCGGCGGTACCGGGTATATTGCCAAGCCTGTGGATATCAGCGGTAGGTCCGAAGGCGTTGCATTTATTCGGGTGAAATGTCCGGCCTGCGCAGGCAGTGGACGGAAAAGCTCGATCCCACCTTCTGCCGCGGGCTGACCGCACGGCCTGTGGTGCTTGCGAAAACGTGCGAGCCCGGGCCGTCATGTTTCCGCCCTGAAGTGACGGTCCGGGCCCGACGTTCCCAATTCCGTTTCGGATCGCGACGAAAACTCCCGCAAACCAGACTTTTTGAGAGAGCAAAGCTCGCGTGGGACGAACACTCCCTTCGACTTCGCTCAGCGGCAGGCTTTGTCCGTCGCCTTTCATTCAGGCGATGCCGGCAGCTTTTCTGGGCGATCGTCGACGTGCAGAGGATGCAGTTTCGATCCGATTGCGTCCTGCGGCCTTGGCGCGGTAGAGGGCTTTGTCGGCGGCCTGGACGACTTCGTCCGTCGACGAACTTTGATGAGTGGACGTTGCAACTCCAATGCTGGCTGTAACTGAGAGTTCGGTTGGCGCGGTAGCGCGTGACAGCTGTCGGATCGCGTGGCCGGCCTGAGTGCGAGCACGCGGGCGCTGATTGCGGCGATCGGGACCGCGCGCTTCCTGACGGCGGTCTTCGTCTTTGCCGCGAAGACGAAAGGTGCTGGCTTCGATACTGGCGCGCAATTGTTCGAGATGATCGAGCACGTCCCTGGTGGTTTTGCCGGGAAAGACGATGGCGAATTCCTCTCCGCCACATCGGTAGGCTTGTCCTCCCCCCGTGACCCGCGCAAGCCGTGACGCGACCAGACGCAAAACCTGATCTCCGATGTCGTGGCCGTAGGTGTCATTGCAGCGTTTAAAGTGATCGATGTCGACCATCGCGATGGAATAGGGTGGCTCGAGACGAAGCAGTGCTTCGTTGAAGGCGCGACGCGCAGGCAGCGTGGTAAGTTCATCGTGATAGGCGAGCAGGTAGGACGTCTCGACGATGGAGACCGCGAGTATGAAAGCTGCGGTGGCGAAGTAGGCGGAGGGTATGCGTCCCGCCCCTCCAAAGCGGAGGGCCAGAGAAGTAGCAGCGAGCGCCCAGAGAAGTCCGCTTTCGACGGGCTTGTGAAACAGCAGAAAGCGTATGAGCAGAGCAACCGCTCCGGCTGCGAGTGCTATCAATATGGCGAAGGGCAAATGCTGGGGAAGAAGAGAATGATGCAGAGTCCGCGGCGCGTTCGCCAGCGGATCCTGACGACAGAATACGGCGACGATGACTGACTCGACGAATAGCAATAAAGATGGAGGTGCGATGCTGGAAAAGGTGAATCCCTTTTCCTGGCTGAATGAGAGCAGAACGAAGTCCAGCGGTAATAGCAGGCCGACTGCAGCCAGGGAGGTGCTCCCTGGCCCGCTGGCTGCGACATGGCCGCCGGAGTAATAGGTGATGCCTTGTTCTGCGAGAAACAGAACCAGCAAGGCGAAGAAGATGCGGCTGGAGTGGAATTTCCATGCGATGAGCAGGCCCGCGATCAAAGCCGCGTAAAAGGCAAAGGTAATGAGCGCGGCGCTTGGTGTGACCAAGCCAGTGTGTAGCAGGATCGCGACAGCCAGAATCCAGATGGCTGGAGTCAGCAGGGACTTCATCGGAGTTTGGGCCTGGTTTTAATGGGGAACGTCCTTCGGCACAGTCTTGACAGATGATCGTCTTCCGATGCTTCTTTAGATTATCTGGAGCTGTCGGACTGGAGTAATTGACCGATCAGGTTCGGCGTGAAGGGGCTCACCAGTCAGGTTCGCTGCCGGCGAGTACAGAGGTCCCTAGGCCGGCACCAACCGTGGGCCTCGGGATGACAAAAAAGGGCGGTAGTTAGGAGGCTTTCGGCCCCTTATACGGGTGGCTCTCATACCACTCCGCCTCAGGTCTTTCCACTCGGGATTCACAGTGACGATCAACGCGATTTTCTTGATTCGCAGCCATCCCTTGATTTGCTTTTCGCGCTCGATGGCGTTGCATATGTCGTCAAAGCCTTCGAAGTACGCCAAGCGGTCGAGCTTATATTTCGCGGCGAAGCTGGAGCCGGTTCCCGCGTTTGCGTTCGTGCGCTCAGCGTATGAAAGGGTTTTCGAGCGGTTCGTCATGATGTAGACGAAGTAGGTTTTCTGCAGGTCGATCATAGGTTGCAGATTTGAGCATGGCAAGGGTTGGCGCGCGTGTCTGTAACGGATGAACATCCTGTTCCTCAATCCCTTGTCATCCTGAGGCCCCGCAGTCCTCGGCTTCGCCGAGGACTCCCAACGAAGGACCTCTAAAACTACCGGTGGGGCAGGCTAACCGCGAGTTCGGCACTGCATGCGAGTACAGAGGTCCTTCGGCTCGCACAAACCGCGGGCCTCAGGATCACGGGGTTGTTGGATTGCATCATTTGGGCAGGCTTTGCAGGAATTCTCCCAGCACGTGGTTGAATTTCTGGGGGTCGTCGACGAAGAGGGCGTGACCGTCGCCGTCAAATCGCTCCAGGCGAAGCTTGTCGCCGAGTTTTGATTTCAGGAAGTCGGCAGTCTGCTGCGTTTCAGGCTGGTAGGTGAAGAGCACCGGGCGATTCATTCTAGCCAGGCCGGGTGAGAAATCCTTTACTGCAATCATGTTGTAGATGAGGACGACCGCAGTATCGGCGGGAACCTGGGCGGAGGCATCAATGACGCGATTCAGGTAGTCCTCCGATTGCGGCTTTTTGTACATGGTTCGAACAAAACTCTCGGCTTGTTTCTGACGATCCAGTTGAAGTTGGTTCATCCATCCTGACAAGGCGACGAACATTTCAGGACTGGGATGGTCGGTCAGAAAACCGTCAACCAGCACCAACCCGGCAGTGTTGTCGGTACCGAATTGTTCGACATATTTGACTAGCTCGCCGCACGCCATCGACCAGCCGACGAGGACCGGGTGCTTCAAGCCAAGTTGATCCACGAGCTCTTTATAGTCGCGGGCGCGGGTTTCGGGCAGGTGGCCGTACGGAGGCTTGTCGCTCTCGCCCTGCGAACGCGGATCGACGGCAATGACATGGTAGTTCTTCGAGAACTCGTCGATCTGCTTCTGCCAGATCCATGCCGGCATCGTCCAGGCGGGGATGAAGACGATTGGCCGGCCGCTGCCGGCCTCAAGGTAGTGGATCCTGACGCCATCGGAAGTTTTGAAAAAACCGCTCTTTGTCGCCTGCGCTTTGACGACTGGTACCGACAAGATGCACAGCAGGGTCACAGCTAGTCTGGTTCTCATGTGCTCCTTTTTATCCTTATCAACCTGATTAACCAAATGGAGCGTGAAGTTTGACCTTGCTACGCGTAGAGGAACGGGCGGCTTCCGTGGCTTTTCCAGAAGTAGGCGAGGATGATCACGCTGGCAACTGCGGCGTAGGCACACCAGAGCGAGGTGAAGGCGTAGCGCTTGACCACCATTACGATCAGGAGGATCGCGAGGTTTGCCACTCCGAAGATTATCATTGGCTTGATCTTCGAGAAAAATAACGATCCGCAGGTTGCGATCACATAGAGTAGCGCAACCCCGGTGTTATTGGTCGCCTGATTAATGTAGACGATGCTGTTTCGCCTGATGAAGAGCTGCAATGGGTACGCAGTCAGCGCCCAGAGGATGTAGAGAGTCGTTGCCGTGCCGAGCAGGAGGAACGGAAGCATGCGCTGGCGGCTTTTCTTGTCAGGCTCGAACAGCAGCACGCTGAGCGGCAACAGGAAAGGGAGCAATCCCTGGGCATAAAGCATGAACGCCGCGCCCATGTTGTGCGCCACCGTAGGCGAAAGGATCCCATCCAGGCCGAGCCACACGAATCCTTCGATGAATTGATGAATGGCGAAAAGCGTAGGCAGCGCCGCGAAGAGCAGTTCGCGGCGGTGTTTCACTTTCGTCAATGTGACGACGCCGACAGCGCCCAGAACTCCGCTGCCAACAAAGTTCGCCGTGGCTGAGAAACACAAGGGACGTCTGCTCCATTGGGAGGATTACATCTGTTGGCGCAGAAGGCAAAACATTTCTACGGTGCAGCGAAGACGGCCGGTCTGAGGATAACCAAAGGTGATTGGCTGCGTTGCACTCCTCCCGTTTGAAACCACACTCCATTTCTGGAAACACCCCCTCTCGTGCGCTCTGGATTTGGCTGCGTTTGAGCTTTCTCTAATTAGCTTCGGGCTGTAATTAAGAGCTCCTTATGAGACTTATGATTGTGGAAGACGATTGCTGCTCTGGCCAATTTTGTGCGCCAGGGATTGCAGGCACAACACTACGCGGTGGATGTGGCCGAAGACGGGGAACGGGCGCGGGTGATGGGGAGCGAGATCGATTACGATCTGATGATTCTGGATCTGAATCTGCCGCGAGTGATGATGGAGGCAAGCCCCGACACATTCGCCTGGTCATCGGGGATTCGATCCTCAACCCTGACATCGGAATTCAATTTGCTACTCCCTATTATTTCCTTGGCCGCACCTCATGACCAGCAAGTCACCTGCCATGCTCTTCTTTTGCAAGTCAAAATCTCAGGAACGGAATCCCAGTCCGGGAACCCAGTCGCAACGAGTTCCGATGCGGGAGACGAATCCTTCTCCGTGAGCCGAGTCGAAGTTCGTTTATTTCTTTGGGCCGGTAAGAATAGTTTCGTTTGGATCCAGCAAGAGCTTGCGGGTCCCCGCCGGCGCAGACAAGTGAAATGAGGTCTCCGGACCGTCGGCAAACACTCGTCCGAGCAACAATGGCGGTCCGCCGGAAACGGCTGCATAGATCGGGACAGATGTCACCAGAGTCTCAGGCGAATCCGTTTGCCGTATGACCCCGGTCGCAACCACACCGTTCGGCTTCTCTGAAAACTTGACGCTGTGGAGTGCTAGCCTGGGTAACGAAGTGCCGTTTACCCAGCCCTCGAGGTACCAATCGAGTGAAGCCTTTCCTTCATATCGCAATGATGGTGGTAGATCCTCAGCGAAGACTTCCAGCAATTGACGAGTGCTGATGGATTTTCCTTCGTAACGCTCGCGAAGTTTGCGCAGAGCCTGCACGAAGGGATCTTGCACTGCACTACGGCCCGGGCCAGCCGGCTGACGATCAGCTGCGGCATCCTGCAACATCGAGTGCAGCATGTGAAAGAGCCATGTTCCTCGCCCGTAACTGATGGCCTCATAGCTCTCTGGAAAATGCGACGAGAAGAGTCGGCTCCCCAAGGTGACCGGGCCGGCATCTTTGGGAAGGTTGCCCTCTTTATTTTTAGCCACCAGATCTTGTCTATACTTTTCCATGATCTGGCGGAAACCTGCCGGATTTCTTCCCCGCAGAAGCATCAATGAGCAATAATTCGCCAATCCCTCTGAAAACCACTGGTCGCGGTAGGTGCTCCAGGTGACCAAGTCGCCCCACCATTGGTGCGCCGCTTCATGCGCCGGAATCTGCTGATCTATTAATTGCTCTGACGGATTCATGCGAAGTTGCTGGCGCTCTTCGGGAGAAAGGAATGCGTACGAAGATAGAAAAATTAATCCCGGCCATCCCTGGCTTTCCCGCCCAGGAAGCTGAGTCAGTGCCAGGTTGGTGTAGGGGAAGGGACCGAATAGCTCGGAATAATAACCAATGGCCCGAGCCGTCGAATCGGCCAACGCAGCCGCATTCCGCGCAGGAGAGGGTGAAAGTGGCGGAGGCAAAGGCACGGGGATTTTATTGCGCGATGGCTCCGGTGCGGGCTCAATTTGCAACGGGGTAATAGGAAAGTCTCGCTCTACACCAATCGTGGCGTAGGTTTCCACGTGGACATTGCCAGCCTGCGCGCTGGCTCGAACATACTTGCCAAGATTGAATCCGGCAACTGGGATCGGTCGCTCCGAAACCCAGCGCCCCACCTGACTACCATCAGTGCTCGGCGAAGAAATTTGCGCCGGAGTATCCGCCGCCTTCGCAACTGGCGTCGGATTTCCCGTCGCGACCAGCGTCCAACCTGAAGGATAATGAAAAGTCAGGTCGAAATCGGACATAGCCAGCCCCCGGTTGGGATACCAGGTGCCACGCGCACCCACGTAGAGCAAGCCTTTACCAGCCTCGGCCAATACTTCTCCGCCGTAGACGAAGCGCAAACTGGTCTTTTGTCCGGGTCGCGCCGGTTGGGACAGAATCACCGCCACCAGGTCATTGCCGCTTCGCGCCAGCCGCGTACCTTCGACCGCAGGATTCTGAATAAATTCAACCGCGTGTCCATCCTCTTCTACCGTTTGAATTTTGAGAAAACGCGACAATTCGAAGACCAGAAAGCGCGATCGATCACGCTTGACTTCGAGATTAACCGTGACCGCTGCGTCGAGTTCCTTAGGAGGTTTTACTTGGGCATCGATGATGTAACTCCGCACGAGAATTGGATCCTCCGGTGAATCTGTTTCCGTGGGCAAAGTCTGCAAAGTCTGCGCGAGCGCGGAGTGGGCCGAACTGGCAGCGCCGGCGGAAAAAGAGGTCCAGACATCGTAAGACAAGGTGCCGTTCTCGGCGGCCTTTGCTTGTCCGGCCTCCACCTGTTCTCCGGCGGTCGAGTCGTAAAGAATGTCGAAGACGCCGAGCGTGTTTCCTTGGAGCCGAGCACGCAGCATGTGGTCCGATTGGTCAGGCATGCCCACCCGTGGTGCATCCTTCGATGCCATCCCACCCGCAGCGGGGAGCATTGCGCTGAAACTCGCAATCAGTCTCATCGCGTCCACCTGGGCCAGGTTGCGCGCGGTTTCATCCCATCGAGCAATAAACCCCGCAGCATCCTCGGGCGCTCGGAGGCCAGGCTGCAATTCCGCGGCAGTGTCGTCATTGAAGCGAAAGTAGGCAGTGGAGAATCGCTCTTCAAGAATTGCCATTCCCGTGAACAGGCTCATCGACCTGCGTTCCACATCGTTCGGAGGGACCAGCAGCACTTCACCATCGCCCTCAAAAAATGCCCCGGTGATCTTGCCCAGCACATCCCGTGTGAAGGCGATGGTGCCGTCTTCCAGGGTGATATGAATCGCGGGTCGATCCAGCGAACTGTCGCGCACCCGAAAAACCCGCGTGCTATCGAGTCCGATACTGCTCAATTGCAAATAGAGGGATTCTGCTGGACCGGACTTGTGAGTTTGCAATGAGGTTGTCTGCGCACCGTAGGCAGGCGTCCAGGGAAACATTGCCAGGCAAATAGCTAGCCCACAGTTGAGTTTGGCCAGTCTAGCCGATACTTTCGTCACGTAGGTGTGCGCGCCCACTGTTGCTAGAATGCGCTTCAATGGGGCTTCGTGTCACTTCTTGCGCAATGTTGTTGATGTGGATGGTGCTTGGCTCTGCGGCATCGGCTGACACGATCCATTTGAAGAATGGCCGCGTCATCTTTGCCGATCACGTCCGCGAAAACGGCAACCGCTATGAATATGAAGTCGGTGACGATAGTTATGCCGTTCCCAGGAGCTCCGTAGATCGGGTCGAAGCCGGCGCAATGCCTGCCAGCCCCGCGTCGTCGAGTAAGACTGCCGGAGATCTTCCCGCTTTTAACCCCGTAGACAGCCTCGCGAACGAAGGTGATCTTCCGAAAACAATTGTGAAGGATGGCAAGGTTGACCCAGACGCGATCGCGAAACTTGAAAGCAAAGGCAATGCAGAGTTGAGCGCAACGGCTGACTTCATTGCCGGCAAGTTCGAATTCGACCACGGGAACATCGATCAGGCCCGCCGCTATTTCGAAAGTGCTCTGCGTTTCCAGCCGGAAAATTCTACCGTTCTTATTTACTATGCGGCCCTGCTGGTGCGCGTCGGGAACCCTTCGCAGGCACTTTCCTATGCCCAGCGCGCGGTGAGCGCCGCCCCCAGCTCGCCCGATGCCTACACTGTTCTGGGCTACGCGCAGCAAGCTTCGGACCGCACCAAAGACGCGGTCGCTTCATGGAAACATTCTCTCGAGTTGCGTCCCGATCCCGCCGTCCAGAAATATCTCGAGAAAGCGCAACGGGAACAAAACGTCGAGAGCGATTTCGCCCAGCGCGAGAGCAGTCATTTCGTCCTGCACTACGAAGGCAAGCAGACTTCAGAAGCGTTTCGTGAACAAATCCTGGCGGCTCTTGAATCGGATTACGATGATCTCGCCAGCAGCCTGGGCACACCGCCGCGGGACAATATTCTTGTGACGCTTTACACCGAGCAAGCTTTCTTCGATGTAACCCGCGCCCCCTCCTGGTCGGGAGCTCTCAACGACGGCAAGCTTCGCATTCCAATCAGTGGCCTTAACTCTATGACGCCCGAGTTGGCGCGAGTCTTGAAGCACGAACTGGCGCACTCCTTCATTAATCAGATTTCTGCGGGCCGGTGTCCGCCCTGGCTGCACGAAGGGATTGCCCAGCTTCTTGAACCTAAGTCTTTAGGCGGCGATGGGCGCCGCTTGGCTCAGCTGTTCAAAGCACAACACAACATTCCGCTCAACCTGCTGGAAGGCAGCTTCCTTCGTTTCTCCGGCGCGGAGGCCTACGTCGCTTACGCGGAATCGCTGGCTGCGGTTTCCTATATCAACGACTCCAACGGTATGGGGGACGTGCAGCGAATTCTGCAGCTTCTGAGTCAGGGAAGTTCCACCGAGGCCGCCCTGCGAGCCACCATCCACTCAGATTATGGCCAACTCGAATCCGACCTCGCCAACTACCTCGCGGACAAATACGGCGACTAGGAAAGCATTCCTGTGCTGGCGCACGACTGAATCTGAGCACAACTCATTTGCCCGCCACTGGCGCTTGTGCTAGTTTCGCTTTACGACTCCGCGTCGAATGTGTGCTCTATTCCAGCCCCGTGAGCCCGAACCTCTGCCCACCCTGGAGCCCGCGATCGCCGCGTTTCCGAAGATTGACGGGGCGGAGATTGCCGCAACCACATATGGAAAACGAGCGGCCGGAGATTTCTACGACTCTCTGCGGGTGAGCCCTGAACGAATCTTATTTGGCCTGCTCGACGTTGCCGGACGACGCGAGACCAATCAGAGAATCCTCTCAGCGGCGCAAACCATCTTCCGTACGGTTGGAACCGAGCTTTTCTCCCGGCCCGACTTCAACGAATCTGAAGCCATGAGCGAACTCTGTCTTGGACTCAATCGCGGCCTTATGGAAGCCGCCGAAGGCATCTGCTCATGCCCCGGGTTTATAGGCTGCTACCACGAGAAGTTCGGCACCCTCAGCTACACCAATGCCGGCCATACGCCGGCACTGCTTCGCGACAGCACTGGCATTGTCGAGCTCCCATCCACGGGTTTGCCACTTGGGTTATTCTCCCACGCCACCTGCGACGCTCCCACCATTGGTCTGGAGAAAGGTGCCGTTCTTCTACTTGTCTCGCGGGGAGTGGTTGAGGGCAAATGCAAAGACAACGAGGCTGAAGATGTGGAATACGGCTTGGAGCGCGTAAAAGAACGTCTGCGTGTCGCGGATTCTTATAGTCCTCAAGCCCTTTGCGCTTCAGTCTTGAATGCAGTGGGGGAGTTCACCTGTGAGCCGTTGGTTCCAGATGACATGACTGCCCTGGTATTGATCCGCCTGGCGGCGTAAAATTCCGCCCTTCAGAGCGGAGATATAAGCCGTATATTGTGGTCCTCCTGGTACGCTACCGCAAGACAACTTCCCGGCAGATTTGCGATTTGTAATTTAACTGGACCTGAAGCCTAAGCGCATAAAGGGCTGCTGGGATGGGGTTAGTCCCCGTCTAAAAACCAGACGCGTGGAGTCGGTGCGACCCTTCAGGCGCTAACCTAAGGGCTGTAATCCTAAGCGTAGCCTGAGAATCTTCGCCCTTTAGGGCGGAGAGGTTCAAGCGCGAGCCTTAGTCTCGATCGTCGCCGCCTTAAGGCCTGCACGAAACAGCTGCCAGGGAAGCCTGTCAAGCTCCGCCGCTAATGGAGGCGGGGCTTGTTGGCCGGTGATTGTCGATTCGACATCAAATCGTCAAGGGTAGCTCACCACGGTGACCGGAATATCAGGGTTGGCGCTGGTCGACGACCCTCCCGTGTTGTCGACCACGTTCAAAATGCCGCCCGATCCACTCGTGCTCAGGAAGATCGTGAGCAAATCATTCATGCTCGACGGTGCCAGGGTGCTGGGGACCTCAAATGCGTTCGCAGCGTATATGTTTACGCCCTGGTTGAAGAAGCTGTAGCTGCCCATACCATATCCTTTAAAGCTGGTCGCGGTGTTGGCGACCTTGAAGGCCGCCCAGCCGTCCACCCCGGGAGCCTCCATCCACGCCTCCTGGCTGGGTGGGTCATAGGGCATCTCGTTTTGGAAGAAGATGTCGGTCCCGTTATTGCCGTTCCAGATCACTTCGTATTTCTGGTAGTGCTCGACGAAAAGGCCATACGCCGTCACGTTGTTACCGTTGACGATGAGGCCGGTGTCGGCCGTGTTCTGGGTCCAACCCACGCCGTTCCCGTGGTCAGCCCGCCAGGCCCAGATGTCATCCAGGATGACGTTATCGCTGTTGACCGCCAGGCTTACCGTCGCGCTTCCCGGCTCGGCGCCGCCGATACGGAAGAACACATCGTAAAGACCCGCCGGATCGGAGGCTCCATGGTCACCGCGGTCGTCGGAGTGGCCTCGTTCGTGGTCGCTCCCGACCTCGAGTAACACCGGAGAGTTGTTCGCCCCCGCGTCGAAAATGATCCCCGAGAGCAACGTACCCTTCGCGTTGGCGACGGTCATTGCCGCGTTTCCATTTTGCGGGATCAGGGTCGGGAAACCAAGACCGAGCACAACCGTGTCGGGACGCCAGACCTCGATGCTTCGGTCAAGGTTATAAATGCCCGGAGTCAAGATGAGGTCAAAGCCGAAAAATAACGCGGCGTTGATTATCTCGACAGGGTCCGTCGGCTGAGCAATGAAGAATCTACGGATTGGGATCGACGAGCCGGGCGTAGAACCGCCAGCCCACGTCGTGCCGGCGGAGTTGCGCTCGACCGCGGGCACGAACACGTTGTAGTGCCCATCGGAATCCTCGTACAGGTATGGTGCCTCTCGTGTTACCGGGCTGGTCGCGAGTGTAGTGTACGGACCAACGCACGACGATTGAGCGGGGAAACACTGAGCTGGCGCACCGATGACGCCCGAGAACACCTGGTTCCAGACGCCATTGGTCCAACCATCGAGCTTGCTGTTCCGGACCAGCCACTGCTGCTGCGAACCGTTGATCACGGTGCTGCCGTCGAACTCCGAATCGGCGACGAAGCCGCCGCTCGCAAACGACGGGCTGGAACAGTAATCCATGAAGGTGGCGAGCCCATTGACCAGGACCCGCCGAAGCGGCGCAGCCTGTGATACCGCCCAGAATTCGCCAGTGTGGCAGCCGAAGGTAGGGTTGGTTACGTTGATAGTCAAATTTGACAATGATCGCCAGAAGTTAACGAGCGCGATGCAACTGCCGCCGAAGCACTGGTTGTACACATCGATGGATCCGTTGATCACAACATCAGACGGCGAGACGCCGAGGCCGGCCACTGCGGTGTAATAGCCGACTTGAAAATTGAGAGGAGCGGCACTGGATCCGTAGGTGCCGGGCTCGAACAGCAGCGCGTACCGTTGAGTTCCGAACTGGTTGGAGATTTGCTGATTGGCCACGGCGTCGACGGTCGCCTGAATCTGACTCAAGGGCATGCTGGGATTGAATACATAAACGTTCGAGCCGAAATTGGGTTGTCTGGACAATGTCCTAGCCCCGGCGAGTGGAGCCAGCGCAAAGGATGCCGCGACCAGAGCAACGATCATCGCGACTCCGCCTACGACACACGGTATTCGTCTCGGATCTGCCATAGCAAATACAGGCTGACCAACCAACGACCGCATCCAACGTACACACAACATGGTGTGTTCCTCCTTCTCTCATCGAGTTGAAAATACCGAAGGGATGACCCGACGGGGACGGTCCCGCGTGCTAGTTTAGTATGTATTTCAGCAGCGCGGTGAAAATCACTGGGCTCGACAAAACATTTAATATCGGCCCCTAACCAGCCGTTCTGAAGTAGTAAAATACCCACGTGGCCGTAGCCCACTTTCGACGCTAAGCCCAGGCAGAGTGGCGGCCCACCGGAAATTCTATGAAGAGAATACTTCTCACCCTCCTTGGCCTGTCACTTGTTCCCGCCTTCGCTGCTGGTCAGGTAGTTGAAGAAATTGTCGCGCGCGTGAACGGCTCAATCATCACCCGCTCGGAGTTCCTCCGCAGCAAGGACCAGCTGAAGGACGACGTTAAACAGCAGGATGCGGCCAACGCCGACAAGCTGTTCAGCGAGCGTGAAAAGGACATCCTGCGCGATCTCATCGACCAGCAGCTCCTGCTTGAAAAAGGCAAAGACCTTTCAATTACGGGTGACACCGACTTGATCAAGCGGCTGGATCAGATGCGCAAGGACATGAAGCTGGAGACCATGGAGGAGCTGGAAAAGGCGGCTACCGCACAAGGAATTTCCTACGAGGATTTCAAACAAAACATGCGTAATCAGATTATTACGCAAAAGGTGATTGGCGAAGAGGTCGGCTCCCACCTCAACATCACCAGCGATGAACAGCAGAAATTTTACGACCAGCACAAAAGTGAGTTGGAACAGCCGGAATCGATCCGCTTGAGCGAGATACTGATTCAACCGGAAAAGCCTGCCCCAGAAAAGCCTGCCGACAAGCCTGCAGCTGAAAAACCCGCAGAGAACGCTGCGCTCGATCCCAACGCCGCGAACGGCGGCAATCCAAACCCTCAGGACGCAACCGGCGAGGCTGCTAAAAAGGCAGCTGAAGCGTCAGCTCTAGCCGCCGCGGAGGCCAAGGCCAACGAACTGCTCAAGCAGCTTCGGGCCGGAGGGAGCTTCGAGGACGCAGCTAAGAAGAATTCCGCAGGCCCTTCGGCAGCACAAGGTGGTGACTTGGGAGTATTCAAGCGCGGGACCCTTGCCAAGGAGATTGAGGAGAAGACATTCGCCATGAAGTCCGGCGAGATCACCGACGTGACTCGGGTCAAGCAGGGCTACATAATCTTGAAAGTTACCGATCACCAGATGGCGGGCATTCCCCCCATGAAGGATGTGGGACCTAAAATTCAGGACGCTCTGTACTACGAGAAGCTGCAGCCGGCACTCCGTGCCTACTTAACGAAGCTCCGCGAAGAAGCCTATATCAAAATCCAGGAAGGTTATGCCGATTCTGGCCGCAGTCCGAACCAAACAGAGCCGGTTGAAACAGCCGCCGCCAAAGAGACAGACGCCAAGAATCTGAAGAAGAAGAAAAAGAAGTTTCTCGGTGTGCTCTAGGCAAATCCTCTGGTTTCTTCCAACCCGGCCTCACTGCGGACTTGCGTTCTGATTTACACTCTGTGGAGAGAATGAAGGATTTCTTTATCAGCGAGTGCACGCGGCACGAAAACAAGATCGTCACTTCCAACTTCGTTGTCGTCTCGAAACAGATCAAGCCAAAGAAGACGGGCGAGCCATATCTCGCCTTAACGCTCGGCGACCGCAGCGGACAACTGGAAGCCAAGATGTGGGACAACGTGGAAGAAGTGCTCACGGTTTTCGAGCAGGACGATTTCCTGAAGATTAAAGGCCTGGTCAACAAGTATAAGAACCGCTTTCAGCTCACCATCCATAAGCTGCGTAAGCTGGGCGATTCCGAAATTGAATTCGCCGACTATCTTCCGAAAACTGCCAGAGATATCGACGAACTCTGGCAAAACCTGTCTGATTTTGTCAGTTCGTTCCAGAACCTCCATCTCCAGGCACTGGTCCGTGCTTTTATGTCGGACCCGGAAATCGCGGCTGCCTATCGCAACGCTCCCGCCGCCAAGACATTGCATCACGCCTACATTGGCGGTCTGCTCGATCACGTGGTCTCGCTATTTCGCTCTTGTGATCTGATTTGCCGAAACTATTCTCAGGTCAATCGCGACTTATTGCTGACTGGTGTTTTTCTTCATGACATCGGCAAGATTCACGAGCTTGCTTACAATCGCTCATTTTCGTATACCACGCGCGGCCAATTGCTCGGGCACATGGTCATTGAATTGGAGATGTTGCAGGCCAAACTCGCCCTCGTTCCCGGCTTCCCTGCCGAGCTCAAAACGCTGCTTGAGCATCTCATCATCAGCCACCATGGCGAATATGAGTTCGGCTCGCCCAAGTTGCCCATGTTTCCAGAGGCGCTCCTGCTGCACTATATGGACGACCTGGACTCCAAGATGGAGGCCATGCGCGCCCAGTTCGAACGCGAGGCCGATCTCGAAAGTCCGTGGACCAGCTACAACGCTTCCCTGGGACGTCCTCTGCTGAACAGCGCAAAGTTTCTTGCACCCAAGGCTGCGCCTTCCCCGGAGCATAGTTCTTCGGAGGCGGAGTTTGAGACGGAGAGTGTCAGTGTTACGGATACTCCCGAAAAAGCTCCATCGCGGCCGGGCTTGGAATCTTAAGTTCGGCTCGGGAGGAATGCGCTAGCTCATGCTTGACTTTAGCCGCTTCGAAACCCTTACTTTCGATTGCTACGGCACTCTCATCAACTGGGAAGATGGAATCCTCCGTTGCCTGCGGCACATCCTCAAGGCTCACGATAAGGAAGCGGACGATGCCACGATCCTGCGGCTCTACGGAGATTTCGAAGCTGGCGCCGAACAGGCTGAGTATCGGTGCTATCGCGAGGTTCTCGACTCTGTGGTGCGGCAGTTCGGAGAACGATTTGGATTCGTACCCAGCGACCCGGAAGCCCGCTCACTCGCTGAGTCTCTCAAAGATTGGAAGCCCTGGCCGGATACGGTGCAGGCACTGCGTGTACTCGGGAGCCGCTTCCGGCTGGCCATCATTTCCAATGTGGACGACGATCTTTTCGCTGCCACTCGGCCTCAACTGGAAGTCGACTTCGACCAAGTCATCACCGCCCAACAGGCGCAAGCTTACAAACCATCCGGGAAGATTTTCCAACTGGCATTGAGCCGCCTCGGCGTTCCCCCGGATCGGGTCCTGCATGTTGCCCAGAGCCTCTATCACGACGTGATTTCTGCGCAGTCGCTGGGTCTGGCTACGGTTTGGGTGAACCGGCCATCGGCGAGACACGGCGTCGGAGCGGTCAAACCGGTTGAGGCGCGTCCGGACTTGCAGGTGGCCAGCCTCGGAGAGCTTGCGGCCGCGTGCGCACAACCGTGATCCCTAGGGACTGGGCGGAATCTCAACCATCCTGGTCCGAATCGCCCAGATCACAAGTTGAGCTTTGTTGTGGACGTCCAGCTTCCGCATCAGATTAAACTTGTGTGCCTCGACAGTCTTGCTGCTCACGCCAAGAGTCACCGCGGTGGCCCGCACCGTTTTTCCCTCGGCCAACAATTTAAGAACTTCTCGCTCGCGCGCGGTCAAGGTATTCTCTTTCCGCTGTAATTCAGCCGGGCCTCGCAGATCTTCCATCGAACGTGCTGCGGCTAAACTTGTTCGGGCGCCGTAGACGTTGCGAATCATCTTGACCAGATCTTCCAGACAACCTTGTGGCGGGGTGGGATGGCTCCCGCCCGATTTAGGTGCGTCGAATTTGGAATTATCCAGTTGCTCAATATTTAGGAAGAACAATTTCGTATGATTGGATACACGCTGCAGAAGCAGCTCCGCCTCAGATGCGGACAGTCCAAATATTTTGCTGTCGGCGATAACTACATCCGGCCGGAACTCAAACACTTTGCGCAGACACTCCGCCGCATTTCCCGCCTCGCTCACCACTTCGAGGTCAAATTCGTCCTCCAGCAAACGTCGCACACCTTGTCGAAAACAGACGTGCTGGTGCACGAGTAAACAGCGAATGCTTCTGGCGGAAGCAATTGATTCTTTCTTGATATGTGCCTGAAGGGACACTCGGACTTCCTCCTGTCATTGGCCAGAGAAGTTGCGAGTGGCGCAAAATCAAAGCGCAAGGGGCTAGCTGTGCCTTGCTATTGTAACAATCATCGGACCCGCAGCGCACGCGAAAATCGCGCAGGCGCTCCGGCTGCCAGTTCAGCAGCACGTCTTTCGCTACCTGCGACTCCAGAACAACGCCGCATCAGGTAAAATCGAGCACCTATGCTTCGCTATTTCACGGCCGGGGAATCACATGGAGAAGCTCTTGTCGCTTTCCTTTCGGGCGTGCCCGCTGGGCTCAAAGTGGATCAGGGCTTTTTGGACCGTGAACTTTGGCGCCGCCAGCAAGGATACGGCCGCGGCGGACGCATGAAGATTGAGCGCGACACCGGTCACATTCTCTCCGGCGTCCGCCAGGGCAAGACCATCGGTTCGCCCATTTCCGTTCAACTCAACAATAGAGATTGGAAAAATTGGCAGGAATCTTTGCCCGTAGGCGAAGGAGACCCCTCTCTTCACAAGCGGGTAGCGTCGCCCCGCCCGGGACACGCCGACCTGGCAGGGGCTCTCAAATACAATTTTCCCGAGGCCCGTTACGTCCTGGAGCGCGCGTCAGCGCGGGAATCGGCGGCGCGAGTTGCGGTGGGCGCAATCGCCAAAGCCTTTCTGCGCGAGCTTGGCATCGAGGTTCTAAGTCACGTGGTTGCCGTCGGTAGTGTTGCCGTCGAGAAAGAAATCCCTTGGGAAGAAATTGAAAACCTTTACCAGCAGGAGGAAATCCTGCTGAATTGTGCCGACCCTGAAATGCAACAACGCATGAAGGGAGAAGTAGACAAAGTCCTCAAGACAGGCGATTCGGTGGGGGGAGTATTCGAGGTCGTCGCCCGTGGCGTTCCACCTGGCTTGGGTACTTACGCGCAGTGGGACGAACGGCTCGATGCCTTGCTGGCAGCCGCAGTGATGTCACTGCAAGCGGTGAAGGCGGTTGAGATAGGCTGCGGAATTGCCGCCGCTGCTTCTCCAGGTTCGGCGGTGCACGATGAAATCGGCTACGGCGAGCCCGCTCATTTTACTGCGTTCACTCGCACACGCAACAACGCCGGAGGAATTGAAGGTGGAGTCTCGAATGGGGAAGAAATCCGCGTACGTGGTTACCTGAAACCCATTTCCACTTTGCGGCGGCCGCTGCAATCGGTGGATTTTTCCACCCGCCAACCGGTTCGCGCCGCATATGAGCGCTCCGACGTTTGCGTGGTGCCGGCCGCAGGAGTGGCCGGCGAGGCCATGGTCGCACTCACTCTTGCTCGCTGCGCTCTCGACAAGTTTGGCGGTGACTCCATGGGAGAGACCTTGCGCAACTTCCAGGCTTATCGCCAGCAACTGGAAAACTATTGATGATCTATCCCATCGTAAAGTTCGGAAATCCCGTCCTCGAGAAGCCAGCCGAAAAGGTAACCGTCTTCGATGAAGAACTGAAAAAGCTGATTGAGGACATGTTCGAATCGATGTACGCCGCGCGGGGCGTGGGTCTCGCAGCGCCGCAGATTGGAATCTCGCGACGCGTTGCCGTGGTTGACGTCACTTTCAAGGAAGACCCTGATGCCAAACTCGTGTTGATCAATCCCGAGATCATTCACAAACAGGGGCGTCATTCGCAGAGCGAAGGCTGCCTCAGCATTCCTGATTTCCGCGAAAATGTGAGCCGCTCTCACGTGGTTACCGTCCGAGCGCAGGATTTAACCGGCCAGGTTTTCGAGAAGACTGGAGAAGAGTTGTTAGCTCGCGCTTTTCAGCACGAGACCGATCATCTGAACGGCAAACTATATATCAGCCACATCAGCGCGCTCAAGCGCGACTTAATCAAGCGCAAGATCCGCAAACTGGTTAAAGCGGGAGAATGGTAAGTTGAGAGATTGAGTCAATGACTCAATGACGCAATGGGCCATGTCCCACTCCTTCAATCTCGTGTTTTGCGGTACGCCTCGTTTCGCGGTGCCCACGCTCGATAGACTGGTCGAAAGTGGATTCCACGTTCGCCTCGTGGTGACGCAACCGGACCGGCCGAAGGGTCGCGGCCTTGAACTCGTTTCCTCACCGATCAAACAATCCGCCTTGCAGTTGGGCTTACCCATCGTCCAGCCTGCAACCATTAAGACTAACGCCGATTTTCGTTCTCGACTTTCCGATCTTAACCCCGACGCTATCATCGTTGTCGGCTACGGTCGCATCATTCCGCAATGGATGCTCGATCTTCCGCCGCTCGGCAACATCAACCTGCACGCGTCGCTTTTGCCGAACTATCGCGGCGCCGCGCCCATTCAGTGGGCAATTGCGCGGGGTGAAAATGTCACCGGAGTGACGACCATGAAGATTGACGCAGGGCTCGACACCGGTGATATTCTTCTGCAGCAAGAAATCCCCATCGCTCCGGACGACACTGCAGAGACGCTTAGCCCGAAGTTAGCGGCCGTTGGAGCGGATCTCACCGTGGCCACGCTGGCCGGTTTGCGGGGCGGCACAATTCAACCGCGGAAGCAAGACAACTCGGAGGCTACGCTCGCGCCAATCCTCAAGAAAGAGGATGGTCGCATAGATTTTTCTCGCACTGCGACCGAAATCCTGAACCGCTTGCGAGGCTTTCAACCGTGGCCGGGAGCCTACTCGCAGTTTCGCGGTAAAAATTTACAAATACGGCAAGCGACTGCGCTTGATCAGGTGGTGCCTCCTTCCGAATTGAGAGTGGATGGCACTCATCTTTTCGTCGGATGCGGCGAGGGAACCGCAATCGAAATCGTCGAACTGCAATTGGAAGGTAAGAAGCGGACTTCCGCCTCTGATTTTGTTCGTGGGTACCGGCCTCAGTCGGGCGAAAGACTTGACCTCTAAGGCACCCGAATTTCTCCACTGCGACCTCTGCTTCCTTCATACTGGCTCTGGTGAAAAGGAAAAAACGAGACTCGCAACCTGAAGTTTCCCCCGCTCGGGCCGCGGCTTTCGATGTGCTGTTGCGCGTCGAGCGCGCGTCTTCCTACGCGACGGAACTGCTTCATTCGCGAACCTGCACCTCCCTCACAACGATTGATCATGCTCTGACAACCGAACTGGTCATGGGCGTCCTCCGCTGGCGATCGCTGCTGGATTCCCAAATCTCCGAAGTTTCTTCGCAACCCCTCTCCCGACTCGATCTCGAAATTCTCACCGCATTGCGACTCGCTGTTTATCAGCTTCGCTGGCTCAGTCGCATTCCGGCCCGCGCTGCGATTAATGAGAGCGTGGAACTGGTCAAGCGAGCCCGCAAACGCTCCGCCGCTTCCTTCGTGAATGCAGTTCTGCGCAAACTTACTGTCGGCCCACAGCCCGGCGCTGGAGCTTCTCCGGCCGCAGTCGTCCCGGCTACCGCAGAGGAACTTGCTGCCAGCACTGCCCACCCGCAATGGCTCGTCGAACGCTGGATTCGGGCTTATGGACTCGAAGCCGCGGTTCAAGTTTGCCGTCACAACCAATCAGTGCCTGTGACCGCGATCCGTCTTCGTCATCCTGAAGCGGAAGACCGACTCGGCGCCGAAGGAATCGAACTGGCTCCGGGTGCTTTCCTTGCTTCGGGACGACGTGTGCAGCGCGGAGACATTACGAGAACATCCGCCTTCCGAGAGGGCTTGTGTGTTATTCAGGACGAGGCCTCGCAACTGGTTGCAGCTCTGGTCGGCGAGGGACAGAGCGCTCTTGATTGTTGTGCAGCCCCGGGCGGCAAGACTTTGGCCATCGCCGATCGCAATGCTAACTCGCACGTCACTGCGGTCGACGTCCATCCTCACCGCGCCCGTTTATTACAGCGGCTAGTCCGCCCGCACCAGGTCGACCACCGGACTGGAAGTGGCACCATCCTGGTGGTCGCGGCCGATGCGCGGCGACTGCCTTTCGTGGCGAGCTTTGATCGAGTTCTCGCGGACGTGCCCTGCTCGGGCACAGGAACTATTTCCCGTAATCCGGAAATCAAGTGGCGGCTTATGCCCACGGATCTCGTTGAGTTGCAAGGCCGCCAGCTCGCGATCCTTCGGTCCGCTATGGCTCAGGTTGCCGCGGGAGGTCGCCTCATTTATTCCACTTGTTCTCTGGAACGAGAGGAAAACGAAGAGGTCGTCGAATGCGCTCTGGCGGAAGGGTCATCGTTTCGAGTACTCGACTGCCGCGACGAGCTTGATAAGCTTAAACAAGCAGGCGAACTAAACTGGCATGACTGTTCTACTCTCACGCGTGGACCTTACCTGCGCACGCTGCCGGGGGTGCATCCATGCGATGGATTCTTCGCCGCGATTCTGGAAAGAATCTAGGCCGGTTTCAACAGATGTTGTATCCCGCGGCGAAATGTCGTCCCGAGCAAGCGAGGGACCTTGTTGTCTCGCTCCGAATGACAAGCGTGCGTGAGTGGGAAGGATCCGGACCATTTAGCGAACTTCAAAGTTCACTGTGGAACCAGCCAGAACTCTTTGCCCTGCCGGCGGGGATTGTGTGACGATCAGGCTGGCTGGAGACGGCTGAGCCGCCGGAGCTGGAGCCGGCGAGACAGAAGGCGCATTATCAGGGGCAGGCGCACTCGCGGCGGCTGGAGCCATGCTCACATTTCCGAGTTTAAAGCCCGCATCCTGAAGCGTTCGGCTAACGCTGCCTAACGGCTGACTCGCGAAACTCGGCATCACATAGGCTGGCGCATCGGACGCAACCGTTACCAACAGGCTGGTTTTTGGCGCCGCCACCTGGTTTGCATTTGCTGGCGGACTTTGCGCCAGCACCTGGTCAGCTGGAGTTCCCGGCAATTGCAGCCGCGCAGTCGAAGCCAGATCCACTCCGCGGCGCCGGATATTCCATTCCGCCGCGCGCTCACTTTGCTTTGTAACATCCGGAATCGCCACCCGCTGCGGTCCCAGGCTTTGCGCCACGCGCAACTGCCAGCCCCGGCGCACTTTCATCCCCGGCAACGGCAACTGTGTCATGATTCGTCCCTCAGGAATTCGCGGGCTGTAATACTGCCGCTCCACTTCGATCTGCAATCCGAGGCCGGCAACAGCACGTCCCGCGTCCGCCGGCGTGAGTCCAATGATCGCGGGCACTTCCACCTCCTGTCCGTGAATTGCGAAGCGCATTGCCGTCAACGCCGAAACCAGCGCCACAACTACCAGAGTCAGCGCCAGTATGGCAAAGCGAAAGAAGGATTTCATAACGATCAGAAACTAAGTGTGATGAATAAAGCAGCTGACGTGTCCAGTGAAGTGATCACCCATCACGCTAACAATCTTAGTGCGTTTCATCCGCGCCTGGAATGTTATCTGGCGTGTCGACCTTTTGCGCCACGGGTCCCAGTATTTCTGCCAGTGGCTGGAACTGTCCCGGATCTTTCCCAGCCATGGCGCTGGCCATGAAGTTCATCCAGATTGGCAGCGCGGCGTGCGCACCCGTTTCTTTGGCGCCCAACGTTTTCTTCTCGTCGAATCCCATCCACACGCCGCAAGTAATTGCAGGCGAGAAACCCACGAACCAGGCGTCGGTGAAATCGTTGGTTGTGCCCGTTTTTCCGGCAGCCGGGAAGGGCATCTTCGCTGCCGCTGCTGCAGTTCCGTGCAGCACCACTTCGCGCAGCATCGTGGTCATAATGCGTGCGGTGCGGGCGCTGATGACATCCTTCACGTCCGGATAGTTCTCTTCCAACACTCGCCCCTCATAGTCGGTCACTTTGGTGATGTAACGAGGGGTGACGCGCACACCGTCATTGGGAAACACGCTGTATGCCGAGGTCTGCTCCATCAAAGTGATTTCCGCCGAGCCTAGCGCGACCGGCAGGTAAGGCGGCAGCTTGGCCGTGATTCCAAAGCGCTCCGCGGTTTCAATCACACTCCTGATACCGACTCTGCTGGCCAGTCTCAGGGCCGGGATATTTCGTGATTGCGCGAGGGCGCGGCGCAAAGTAATGATCCCTTCGAACTTTTCGTCATAATTGTGCGGCGAGTAAGGCCCGGAACCAGTCTCGAAAGTTACCGGTTCATCGAGAATCGTGTCGTCCGGGCTTCCCCCTTTTTCGATCACCGTGGTGTAGACGTAGGGCTTGAAAGACGATCCTACTTGCCGCAAAGCTTGAGTGACCCGATCGAATTTCGATTCGCTGAAATCCCGTCCTCCAACCATCGCCTTGATTCCACCGGTCGTGTTATCGATCGCCACCAAAGCGCCTTGCGCGCCGGAATCCTGTTCCAGGCTCACGCGGGCCGCCCCATTGGCGCTCAGCGACAGTATTCTTAAATAGCAGATGTCTCCCGGTTTCAGCAGATCCTGGATTTTACCCTGTGTCCAGGCTACATCCGCCTGCCCTATCGCAGCCGCGTAGCGCCCGAATTTCAAGGTCGCAATTCCAATTCCAGATGAAGTTACCAGCGCATGAACGTATCCATTTACCTCCGGTTCCTCATCCCAATCAGGATGCTGGTATTTGTCAATCGCAGTTCCTTCTGCGACCACATTTTCCAGATGTCCTTTCCATCCGTGTCGCCGCTCGTAGGCCGCCAAACCGTCCAGCACGGCCAGGTTGGCCGACTTTTGCAGATCGACATCCAGCGAGGTATAGACTTTCAATCCCCCTTCGTGCACCTGGTCGGCTCCGTACTTGTTTTCCAGATACCGTCGTATCTCCTCGACGAAATAAGGGGCCAGTGAGTTGGGATCGTGTTGCAGATGCAAAGCCACAGGCGCAGAACGAGCGTCCGCCGCCTGAGCCGCTGTAATCTTTCCATCTTCGAGCATGGCGTTAATCACAAGGTTGCGGCGCTTTATGGCCCGGTCAGGATGGTTGATGGCTGAATAAATCTGCGGCCCTTTCGGCAGACCAGCCAGCAGCGCGGCTTCGGCCAGCGTAAGTTGTCGAGCCGGCTTGCCGAAGTAGTATTCCGATGCCGCCTCGAACCCGTATACGCCATGGCCCAGAAAAATCTGATTGGCGTAGAGCGTGAAGATCTGCGGTTTGGTGAAGCGACGCTCGATCTGAATCGCGAGCATCACTTCTTGCACCTTGCGGTGGAACGAGCGGTCGGGCGAAAGAAAAAGATTGCGCGCCAGTTGCATGGTCAAGGTCGATGCGCCCTGTACCTTGCCGCCGGACTCGACGTCGCGGTAGGCCGCTCCCACAATTCGCCAGAAATTGATGCCAGAGTGCCGGTAAAAATCTTTGTCTTCGATCGACACCAACGCGTCCCGCAAGACCGGCGCAAAATCGTCGTAACCCGCCACCACTCGCCGCTGTAGGGCAAACGATCCGATCACGCGATCGTGGTCGTCATACAACTCCGTGATCGAACTTGGCCGGTACGCTTCCAGAGCTTCCACCTGCGGCAAATCGGTGGTGTAGACCAGCAGAAGTCCGGCGGTCGCTCCCACCAGGGCGGAAACCAGCACCAGCAAGCCGAACAACACGCGGCCCACAAACTTCCGTCCGGCAATCTCGACGGGGGGAAGATCTCGGTAGAGGGACTCCATGGCGAGGTAAGTCCAGAATAGCAGGGCCTCAATCGCTTCGATAGTTGCAATCCGAGACGGGAAACGATTGGATCGCGGCCCCTGCGCAAACGGGCGAAAGGCCAAAAAGCATCGCGCATCTCACGATGCGCGATGAAATCACAAACTGTCGGTAACTATCTAGCTGGTCCGGCTCTTTAGCACTTCTACGGCCTTGCGTAACTGATCATCCTGGGTATTTTTTGGCTTGGCCTCTGGCTCCGGAGCGGAAGGCTCCTGTTCTTCATCCTCGGAAACAATATTATCGGTTTCGTCCGCCACCACAACGTTGGGGGTGACAGCGGTTTCTTGAATCGCCTTACCACTGGGCGAATAATATTTCGCGACCGATAGAATCAGCGCTCCTCCGTCCGGCAGATCAATGGTTTTCTGCACCGATCCGTCGCCGAATGTTTTGTCGCCAACTACGTCGCCGCGGGCATTCTCCAGGATCGCCGCCGCCACCACCTCAGCCGCTCCAGCCGTTCCCTTGTTCACCAGCACGGCAAGGGGCAGCGAAGTCACCGCCTTCGCGGGATCTGCGTTGAACGCCTCTTTCGGAAACTTCTGCCCTTGCAGGTAAGTGATGGTTCCGTGGTTCAGGAAAAGATTAGCAGTGGCAACGCCCTCGCTCTCGTCTCCATCGGACGTGTTCCGCAAATCGAGCACCAGCTTCTTTGCCCCCGATTTTTCCAGCGACTTGATCTTCGCGGCAATTTCCTGGGACTTGCCCTTGGTCAATGCGTCTACTTTCACATAGCCGATGCCATCTTCCAGCATCTTGTCAGAGACCGGCGGAATGCTCACCACGTCGCGCGTAATGACCATCTTCTGTGGCTCAGCCTTGCGCGCCCGCACCACTGAAACATTCACCGTCGATCCCGGAGTTCCGGCCAGCGCGTCACGAATCTCCGGCAGGGACATATCCCGCGTGCTCTGGCCTTCGATCGATTCAAAGATGTCCGTCGCCTCGATTCCGGCCTTCTCCGCTGGCGACCCTGGGAGCACAGAGACAACGTCCGCATATCCAAAGCGTTTGGATACAGTCGCGCCAATTTCTCCCTTGGCTGAGGACTTGTGCGCCTTGAACGCCTTGTAGGCGGCAGGCGTCAGGTAACTGGAGTTCGCATCCAGCGACTCGACCAGGCCGTGCAGTGCGCCGTCAGTCACCTTAGGAATGTTCGGGTCTTCCACGTACTCGCTTTGTACCCGCGACAGGACTTCACTATAGACCTGCATCTGCCGGTAGGAGCCATCGCCGGAGGAGGCGTGCACGCCACCCAGCGAACCTACGACCACAAACAACAACACGGCAAACGACGAAACCAGAATCGCAGCTTTAGTTTTCATGGACATCGAATTCTTCGTTTCTAGAAAAGGAGTTTCTTTCTGCAGCCCTTGCTTCATTATATCTGGTAGATGCAGCTTTTTGTCTGCTGGCTGCACTCGTTCCCGATCCGCCCCTAAAGTCAGTGGAATCGGAGCTGTAGAACAGTTACGACGATCCGGGCCAAGTTTCGTTACCGAGGCCGCTTTACGCTGGCGGCTTGAAATGCAGCGTGATCAGACTCTGAACCGATACCACTCGACTATTCAACGAATAGGGCTTGAACCGCCATTGTTTCACTGCGTCGATGGCGGCCCGCGCAAACACCAGCGAACCTTGAAGGAATTTCGCGTCCTGGACCGAACCGTCGCGTCCAATCAACACCTGCAGTACCACACTGCCCCGCTGTCCGCCCGCTCTTGCCGCGTCAGGGTAAATCGGGTCAGTCGGCTGTATCAGCAGATCCCAAGCTGCGGACTCCGGCAGATTTACTGGCTCAATCGATGACATCGCCGCTTCCACCGGCTTGGCTCCGCTGGCTTCCGGAGTCATGGAAGCTAGCTGTGACCTGAGGCTTGACGGGATAGCGCCATTGGCGGCTGGGCCTGGAACTCCATGGGGCGGCGCAGAAACTTGCGCTGGAGCCGCAATCGGACGCGGCTGGGGTTGTGAAACCGCCGCTTGGGCCACAGGCGGATTCGATTGTGCCAGACCTCCAGAAGGAACACCGCCGGGCGACCCTACCACGGTCCCACCCGCTATATCTCCGGCGCTTGGTGCCGCCTGATCCTTCACTTGGTCCACCGTCAGCTGCGGCTGACCATTGTCTATTGATCCGTTCCCTATTGATCCACCCTGGCTTCCGTTCGCGGATACATTGTCTTCCGCGGCCGTTGTTGCGCTGGCCGCCTCCGAACCCTTCACTGGTTTCGCGGTCGGATCAATTACGGGCAGCACCCGAATCTGGGAAGGATCCGTGGTCGCATCCGGAATATTCGCTACCACTGGAAACTTGTATTCGTCGCCCTCCTGACCGAAGCTGTCATGTTGTGTCACCGTCTGCGCCACTTGAGTAGGCTGGGGGTTCAGCAAATTCCTTCCCGCATGCGTGGTGCTCCGATAGACTGTGGCCAGCGTTCGTCGCGTTCGCGGCAGCGCGACCAGGCCTGCACACGCAATCGCCAACGTGCTCACGAGTAAAGATTTGCCAAGATGCGGACGTCGCACAGGCCCGGGCTCGGCCTCTTTGTTTGATTCCCCGGACATGTAGGAGAAAAGCGCCGCTTCAGGAGCGGTGTCCAGATGAAACTCCTTTTTCGGAAGCTTTCCATCCTCAGTTGGCGGCATGGATTGCGAACCGACAGATGGCGTTTCGCCATATCCCAGCAATTTGCCCGGTGTCGAAGGCTCCGGCGATGAGGGCTCCGGCGTCGTCAGCCGGGCTTGCAGCGAGGCCCAGCCATCCAGCGCTTTCCGAGGGGCAGCCTGCTGGGGTGATGATGCGCTATCGACCGGGGACGCCATCGGCTCCAGTTCGGTGAGCGCATCAACTTCCGAGGCGGCAGCTTGGTCGAGGGATTTCTGAACTTCACATTCCGTGTCGAATTGCGCCCCCGGAGCCGACCGTGACCCGTGAAGAAATTCTCCAGCCCGGAAGGTTTTTTCCGAATCCTGGGGCAGTGACAGCGGTGGTGAAACCGTGCCCGCGCCGGAAGCTGCGGCCGTGACAGCATCCATTTCCTTCACTTGCGGTTGCTCTGCAGCTTCTGCTGGTATCCGCGCGGGCGAGGGCTGCTTCGAGCGAAGCAATTCGCAGGCAGTCGTCATCGTGTCGCGCACTATTTCCGGTCGAATCGGCCTGACGATGATTGAGTTGGCCCCGGCCTGTAGGGCTTCGGGCAGCTTGGCATCATCGCTGACGATCGCAATCGTCAGCGGACGCTGTGCTGCTTTTTGATCCCGCGCCGTTTTCAGCAGGAACGTTGCCTCGGGCTGATCCTCCCAGTCGGTGATCACAATCTGGAAAAGCTGCGTTGTCACCTTCTCGACCGCATCCACCGCGCTCTGGCAGTACTCCGCCTCGATGCCGAGGTCGGCGAGTACCTGCCAAATCGGCTGGACCATTTCTTCCTTCGAGGAGAATAAGAGGCAGCGCAGGGACATACTATTCCAGACTAGGCAACCCGAGTAACCACAGCAAGTTACCGAGGTGGTCAAGGATTTCGAAAGTAACCTTCCGCGGTACATGTCCATCTGGGGAATCGAAAGTCTCCGGGCCTGTAACTTTAGGACTGCAGGATGGCCAATCATCGCCTGCGCTAGAATGCTGGGTCGCTAGGTTGGGTCGTCGGACTGGTTCGTTAGGAATGTCTGCCCGTTCCCGATAGGCACAGTATGCAGACTGCGGATGTCGTTATCGTCGGTGGAGGAATCGTCGGCTCCAGCATTGCCTATCACCTGGCGGCGAGCGGCTGCCGGAACATTCTTGTCCTCGAGCGCGAATCGGCTCAGGGCAAGGGATCCACGGGCAAGAGCATGGGTGGTGTGCGGGCTCAATTTTCCACGCCAGCCAGCATTCAGATGTCGCTCTACTCAATTCCTTTCTACGCCAAATTTGAAGCGAACCTGGGCTATCCCTGTGACTATCGGCCCCAAGGCTACCTGTTTTGCGCCACATCGGACAAACAGATGTCCTATTTGCGGACAAATTACACGCTACAAGTGAAGACGGGTCTCAAGGATGTTCGCCTACTGGCTGCAGATGAGATCAGAGCCATGTTTCCGCAGCTGCGCGCAGACGACATTATTGGGGGAAGTTTCTGTTCGACCGACGGCTTCGTCGATCCGTACAGCGCCATGATCGGATTCATGACCTGGGCGGCGAACCATGGCGCCACCTTGTGGAAGAACACTGCGGTTACAGCTCTTACGCGAGACGCGGAGGGAATTACCTCCGTCGAGACCACGCGTGGTTCGGTCGCGACTCGCAAGGTAGTGAACTGTGCCGGCGCCTGGGCTGCGAGCGTGGCCCAACTCGCGGGCTTGGAGTTACCCGTCCAACCGCTGCGTCGCATGCTGGTGCCCTCAGAACCCTTTGACGGATTCCCTCACACTGCGCCCATGATCGTCGACATGTCGAACGGATTTCATTTTCGCCCAGAGGCCCGCGGCTTTCTTCTCGCCTGGAACGATCCTGAAGAAACACCCGGCTTCAAGCTGGATTTCGACGCCGCTTTTGTCGAAAAAATTTTGACCCGTGCCGCGGATCGCGTCCCCTGCTTCGCCAATCTTCCGGTAAATCCCAAACGCGCCTGGGCTGGCCTCTATGAGATGACACCGGACCATCACCCGATACTTGGCGAAACTCCGGGCGTACCAGGCTTTTTCCTGGCCAACGGCTTTAGCGGACATGGCGTGATGCATGCTCCGGCAACGGGAAAAATCCTCAGCGATCTCATTCTCACGGGAAAGACCGAGATGATCGATCAATCCTTGTTGAGTCTCTCGCGCTTCGCCGAAGGCCGGTTGATACACGAAACGGCTGTGCTGTGAGCCTGAATTCGTTTTGAAAGGGCGCGGCTTGAGCCGCGCCGCAAAGATGCTCTTCTAAAACAAAACCATGTCCCTGCTGGAACACAACTACTGGCTCACCACTACGGATTTCCCAGAAACAGAACCTCGTCCCCTTCCCAACCGCGTCGAGGTCGCCGTGATCGGCGCTGGGTTTACTGGCCTTTCCGCTGCGCGCACTCTTGCGAAGCGCGGGGCCCAAGTCGCGGTCCTCGAATCCGAAACCATTGGCTGGGGCGCCAGTTCCCGCAACGGCGGAATGGTCCTAACCGGCATGAAGCTAGGTGTGAACAAACTCATCTCCCTTTATGGACGCGAGCTCACGCAACGAATGTACGCGGCATCGCTGGCCACCATCGATTGCGTCGAGCGGATAATCCGTGACGAAGCCATCGACTGCGACTTTTCTCGTTGCGGCCACCTTGAAGTCGCCTGCAAGCAAAAGCATTTCGACGATTACGCCCGGCAGGCCGAAGTGATTGCCCGCGAGTTCAATCATCCACTGCGCGTGGTGCAGAAAAATGAGCTGAGTGCTGAGATTGGATCGAGCATCTATTACGGCGGGATGGTCGATGAAGTCAGCGCAGGCGCGAATCCGGCGCGCTATGTCGCTGGCCTGGCCCGTGCCGCGGCGAATGCCGGAGCGGAAATCTTTGAGCATACCGAGGTGCAGTGGTTCGGACGCGGAGCGCATGGAGGCGAACCAGGCTGGAGCATCACCACATCGCGGGGCACGCTGTGGGCGCGCGAAGTCTTCGTCGGCACTAGCGGCTACACGGGCAAAGCAACTCCCGCTTTGCGCAAGAAAATTATTCCGATCGGTTCGTTCATCATTACGACAGAAATTCTGCCGGAAGCCCTGGCGCACGAACTCAGTCCGCGCAACCGCATGATCTACGACTCAAAAAATTATCTTTACTACTACCGCCTCACGCCCGACCGTCGTATGCTGTTCGGCGGCCGAGCCGCATTCTTCCCCGAGAACGATCAGACCATCCGGCGCAGCGCAGAAATCCTGCGCCGCGGCATGATCGACGTCTACCCCCAACTGCGCGACGCCGAAGTGGAATACGTCTGGGGCGGAACGCTAGACTTCGCCTTTGACATCATGCCGCACGCCGGCCAGATCGACGGCATGTATTACGCCGTCGGCTACGCCGGACACGGTGTCGCGATGGCAACGTATCAAGGCCAGAAGATGGCGGAGCTAATCGCAGGCGATAAGCCGGAAAATCCCTTCGTCGGCATTCCATTTCCCGGTGCCCCCCTTGGCCTGTACAACGGCAAGCCGTGGTTTCTGCCGTTCGCAGGGATGTGGTACAAGTTTCTGGATTGGGTGAGTTGAGGAACTTGTGTTTGGAGCCACATGGATATTTGGACAGGCCTCGCTTGTTTAAAGGCAAACCCCACGGTCATAGGTTTTCGTCGATTCGGCAAGGGAAAAGGCGCCTACGTAAATGCCGTCGCTTGCGTTGAATCAAAGGCGGCGTTTGAGGAGCGAGTAAAGCGGCACGCAGAAGGAATGGACTGCACACTAGTCGAGCTTGAACACGTGCAACAAGAATGAGCGAGGAAGACTATCCTGAAGAGCTGATAACTATGCGCGAAACTGCCGCCCGTCAAACAGCCGACGCTGTTTTCGGGACTTTCCACACCTGGAATCAGGAGGATTCGAACTAAGTCGGTAGGCGGAATGGGTTGTTTCTCGACGACCTGGCCATCCTGCAAGTCTTCCGAATAAAGCGTAGAGCACTTTCCTTCAATCGCAGTCGCCGCAATCAGCGCTTCATACTCCAAAGATATACAAGTAATTTGTATGTCTAGCGCCGGGTCAAAGCAATAATTCCGTAAACCAGCGGCCCCAGCACCATCGCAATCGCGCCACCAATTAAAGCAAACCGGTCGCTTCCGAGAAGTGCCACCAGTGACATGATCACTGGCGCAGCCACCACATAGAGCAATCCCGTTCGTCCGCCGGGAATCAGGAACGCGCGGGGCATTTCCGGACGCGTACGGCGCAGCTTCCACGCGGACAGCACCGTTAGCACGGTCGTGGCCGAGCGCAGCCAGATATAGACCGAGATGAGTTGGCCAAGACTCTGCCACGCCAGCAGCGCATAGATCATCGCCGAAACGACAACCGCCAGCCATGGTGTGCCATACTGCGAGTGCTTTCGCGTGAGCGCTGCGGGAAGGTATCCATCTTCGGCCATAGCAAAGGGCATGCGCGTTGTCGTGAGGACGGTGCTGTTGAGCAGCGCGACGTTCGCAACCATTGCTGCCAGCGTCATCCACGTGCCCAGCCATGGGCGCCCGAAAAGCGATCCGCCGATGATCTTCGCTGCGTCCGAGAAGTATCCCGTATGCCACTGCTCCCACTTGCCTGCCGACGCGAGTCCCGCGAGGGTGGGCAGAAAGTAAGCGGCAATCGATAGCGGCACTACCATTGCCAACGCCCGCGGATAGGCCTGTTGCGGGTTCTCCACTTCTTCCGCCACAGTCGAAAGCTGTTCATACCCGGAATACAGCCACAGACCCAGCGCGAGTCCCACGCCAAAGATTTTGAATGTGGGCTGGTGCGGCGGGATCAACGGGACGAACGGATTATGATGCCAGCGCATAAGCCCCATCACGATCATCGTGATCACCGGCACAAAAATAAAAATCTCAAGCGCCGTCGCGACCTTCCCCACCATCTCAATACCGCGTACGTTGATCCAGGTGATGACCGCAATCAGCGCGACAGAAACCAAATAGTGTTTCCATCCGGTGATTCCGGGAAAGTAGTACACCAGATAATCGGTGAAGAGAACGGCGTAAGCTCCGCCCAGCAGGAATGATGCCGACCAGTTCCACCAACCCGCGAGGAATCCCCAGAAGTCACCGAAAGCGGCGCGCGTCCAGCGATAGAAGCCGCCCTCGACGGGCATCGCGGTGGTGAGTTCCGCCGACACCAGCGACACCGGAATGCACCAGAAAAACGGCAGCACGAGCAGATAAATCAGCGTCATCCCCGGACCCGAGGTGGTGACCATGTCTTCGAGTCCGAAGGGCCCGCCCGTGGTGTAGGAAAACATCACGAAGACGAGATAGAAGAGCCCGGCTTTGCGAAGCGGGAAGGCGTTGCCGTCGGCGGAGGTCAAAGTGTGTTGGTGTCGCAGCGACTAGGCAGCAAGGACCCCGGTCAGCGCGCCTTCGAGTTCCAGCAGCTTTCGCTTCAGGTCGAGGCCGCCGCCGTAGCCGCAGAGCGTGCCATCGGCGGCGATCACGCGATGGCATGGCACCACGATCGCGATCGGGTTACGATTGTTAGCCATACCCACGGCGCGAAACGCCTTCGGCTTGCTTACCGCGCAGGCGATGTCCGCGTAGGTGCGTGTCTCTCCGTAAGGAATTGCCAGCAGGGCGCGCCAGCAGGCCAGTTGGAAATCCGTGCCGCGAAGATCGAGCCGGAACGAGAACTCGCGCCGCCAGCCGGAGAAATATTCTTCGAGTTCGCTGACATAAGGTTGCATGATGTGAGGCGAATCTTCGAATCGCAGGCCCTTTTTTTCTTCCCGAAGATCGCGCGGGTTCGGGCGTATCGATTGCTGCCCCCATGCCCGGGCGTCAAATTCCAGCGCGACCAAACCTTGGCTGGAAGCTGCCAGAAACAGCGGCCCAATCGTTGAGTCCATTTTCGAGCAGTGAAGAATCTCCATGAAATTCCAACCTCCGCAGCAGGACAACGATACCAGACCGTTTACTTCTGGGTCCTGTCCCGCGCTTTTAACAGCCGACAATGTCCGGCCTCGGATCTCACGCACGTAGACACCATAGGCACCGGGTAGTGGGCCAGTATGACTTCCACAGCTAGGCTGGATGGTGAATTTTCCACGTCGCCATTCGCTCCGAATGCCTTCTTGTTCTTCTCTAAAATAGCCGTCCACTCGGAATGCTTCATCTTTGGCCTAACACCGTAGTACCTAAATTGCAACTATCACTTCCTCAAGAAACATTCTCGCGGAGCGCTGTTTGGCTGAGCATCTTGTCCATGTGAGTTGTCGAAGAAATAGGCTTTGGCATAGGCACCCCAGGCCCCGGCGACACTAGGCACCACTAGGCACCCTAGGCACCCTAGGCACCTGCGAGAGTTGACAGAAAGCCGTTTTTGGCCCAAAGTGTGTGCGGCGTGCTTATGGCTCTGTCTTTGTTTCCTATGAAGAAAGCAGTGTTCGTGGCCGTCGCCGTGGTGCTGGCGCCGGTGCTGCTCGTGGGAGTGGTGGCCATGGCGGCGGGCGACTGGCGGGACATTGGCGCTACGGCTGGCGGGGATCAAGTTTTGGTCAGCTCGGTTACTGCGCAGAGGCACGACCTGCGCACGGCGTGGATTCGTGTGGAATATAAAGAGCCTGCCAATCTGCCGCAGGGCGGTTCGTTTGTGGAGCTTAGAGCGCGGGTTCACTTTAACTGCGCCAGCGGCAGCGCTGTGACGAACTCCGAATGGTTTTATTCTCGCGATCGTAACGGCAAACTTGTGGTCAGCAAAAAGATGCGCCGCGACGATCAATTCGGACAGGCGGCTGAGGGCAACTTCGGGGAAATGGCCCGGGAGTTTGTTTGCAAGCAGAAGTGAGTAGGCTACCCGCGCAATTCCCTAGCGTCCCCACACAACGCTTCTTAGCTTGATTGCTGGTCTGGCCCGCCTCAGGATTTCCACAGGCTGGCACCTCGGTAACTTCCCGACCACTTCCACCCGCGCCTCTTCCGTCATATCCTGATTAAGAAACGTCCCGGCGCAAGCAGCCGCGGACACTCACCCTTGGTAATGGATTCATTTCGCATCTATTCGCTAGTGGCTGCCGGAGGTGCCGTTGCTTTGGGCGCCTTCGCGCTCTTGCGGCGTACGCCTAAAGGTCCGGCAGATCTCGAGCGCGAGCGTCGCACTTGGCTGGACGGTGTCGGTCGGATCACGGACGGCACGGTCATAGACGTACAGGAGTTGGCGCCTGACAACGGGCATCACGCCGCCATTTTACTCATCTATAAATATGACGTGGCGGGCGTGTCGTACGAGTGCTCGCAGGACGTAACCTATCTGCGCCAATGGATTAACCTTCATTCCTGTCGGCTCGGCTTGCCCACGTCGGTGAAGTACGACCCCCACAATCCAGGGAATTCGCTGGTGGTTTCGGAAAGCTGGATGGGGTTAAGACAGTGAGAATGATTCAAGATTGCTATATGTTCTTCGAACTGTCATCGGCAAAAAGATCACCAATACGTTTCTCAGTCCCCCATCAGATCTGGTAATCCTCCTGAAACAAATCTTGGGGAGAGATGTCCGGGATAGATTTTTGTTCGTCGATTGGCTCGCTAGATTCTTCTCCCGGCACTGCGCGGATGTGTTGCTGAAAGCGCTGACGCAACTCATGCAGTTCCGTGGCCAACTTGATAATCACATCGGACAGCGGGTCACGGATGTCTTTGGGGTCGGTGATGACGACGCGTTTGCCGTCGCGCAGAACGATATGTCCAGGTACGCCCACGATTGTGGAATTGGCGGGTACATTGCGCAGCACCACTGATCCTGCGCCCACGCGACAGTTGTCTCCGATCGTGATATTCCCCAGCAGCTTTGCCCCGGAACCGATGGAGATATTGTTGCCGAGAGTGGGATGGCGCTTGCCTTTTTCTTTGCCGGTTCCACCCAGGGTCACTCCCTGATAGAGGGTGACGTCATTGCCGACGATGGCAGTTTCACCGATGACCGTTCCAATTCCATGGTCGATAAAAAGACGCTGACCCAGCTCTGCGCCGGGGTGGATTTCAATTCCAGTGAACAGGCGCGCGAATTGTGAATTGAGTCTTGCCAGAAAGCGCAGGCCATGCCGCCACAGCCAGTGGCTTAAGTGATGCGCCCAAACCGCATGCAGACCAGGATAGCAAATGAGCACTTCCAGGTAAGAACGAGCGGCAGGGTCGGCCTCGAAAACAGTTGCGACATCCTCGCGAACGGAGTGGAAGAAGGTGATCATCGTGCAGCTCTTGGTTTTCGCCGCTTTTTCTCAGAAATTAGACGGGGAAATTATTCTTTCTTCCCTTACGAACGTAGCTTACTGCAGGAAAGAGTGCAAGGATACAAAGCTGAGGACTTGGTTCCCTAGCCGCCGGTCTGAAAGTCGCCGCTGTGAGCGATGGTGATGCGGAGGTATTTGTAAGGATTGACTGGAGTGTCGTTGATGCGAACTTCGTAGTGAAGATGTGGACCGGTGGAGCGGCCGCTGAGACCGACATAGCCGATCGTGTCGCCGCGATGAACGCGCTGGCCAGGTGTGACCGCGAACCCGGAAAGATGGCCATACCTGGTAGAGATGCCATGGCCATGATCCATCATAATGGCCTTACCGTATCCGCCCATGAATTCGGCGAACGTAATTACGCCATCGGCGGGCGCAATAACCGCATGCCCATAGCTGCTGCCGATATCAACGCCACTGTGAAATGCACCTTCCCCGTTGAAGGGATCAATGCGCTCGCCAAAACTTCCCGTGACTTGGCCTTCTACGGGCCAAAGATTGGGTGCGGCATTGGCGCGGTACCAGTCGGCCGTGGTGGCGTTGCGAGTCATTCCGAGGCTGATTCCGACCGTGGCATCGCCGGTGAGGGCGGAAGTGCGCAGCACACCCAATTGGTCCAGCGAAGAAGTAACGTCAGCATCGTGAATTTCCTGCTGAGTAGCCGTGACCAGCGTGGGCTGCGACTTTAAGCCGTAAAGGGCGGATACCTCACTCGCAATTGAGCCCAGGGAGGCGACTTGCACGTCGCGCTCTTTAGCGACCTCTTCCAACTTGGAGTAACGATCTTTGAGTTGCTCTTTCTCGGTCCGCAACTGGTTATAGCGGGAAACCTTCAGCAGCATGCGGGTGTAGGAACTGGCGATGCCCGTGAGACTGAGGAATCCGATGGCCGCGCCGACTACGAATAAATACAAGTAATGGACTGGGATGGAGATCTTGCGCAGCTGGCCGTCGTCTCCCCGGGCAACGAACAGGATGTAGAAGCGTTTCTGCAAATGCTTTCCTTCTTCCGCTTTAATGATCGTCCGCTTTAATGGTCAGGGCCGGAACTCCAGGCAATGTTCTGACGTTGCAGAAAGCCTGTTCGGACAACCTGACTGTTCCGGGGCACGCGTTCCCCTCTTGGGAGTGGAGATTGCTCACGCGCCCTGCTGCTTTACCGGAACCAACGGCCGAGCCTCCAAATCTTTTGTTGTCTGCCATTCCTGTTGTCTGCAATTCCTAAGGAATGCAGAACTTAGCTCGGCCAGAGATCTTCATGAATGACTGGTAAAAGGTAACAAACTGGGTTCCCCCTGTCAACGGGAGCGCACGTTATTTGGAGTTACCTAAGGCCGGTAATCAGAAGTTGACTTGGGACAGGTACCGCTAGCTCGGCAGGCCAGCGCTGCAGTGAACCGAAGGCCATGTCAGCGGAGGTGAGGACACAGCTCACATCGGTACGCCGGCGCCCCTATATATTGGTTAGCGTGGTCATTGCCGAAAGAGCGCTGATCGCCGAAATCCGGCGCCTCGCCAAGCCTGGGAACACTCCGGCAGTCCTCACCGGGATTGGCGACGACTGCGCCGTGCTGCGGCTCGCCGGGCACTCACGGAACCAGACAGACGTACTGGTGACGACTGACTTCTCGCTCGAAGGCATCCACTTCCGCCGCGACTGGCATCCGCCGGAGTCGGTTGGTCACCGCTGTCTGGCGCGGGGATTGAGCGACATCGCTGCCATGGGAGGGCAGCCCGTCGCAGCCTTTCTTTCGCTGGCCTTGCCGAGCGATCTGCCGCAGAGCTGGTTTAAACTTTTCGTCCGCGGTTTGATCACCTTAGCGGAGAGATACGGCGTAACTCTGGCGGGCGGCGATACGGCTCAGTCGCCCGATGGAATTCTTGCGGACATCATCGTCTTCGGCACCGTACCCAAAGGGCAGGCGGTGTTGCGTTCGCGGGCGCAGGTGGGCGACCGCATCTACGTGAGCGGAGCGCTAGGCGGTTCGGCGGACGCGGTTCGGCTGATGCGGAACGAGACGCGGAAGCAGCCCAAGGCCAAGCTGAATCCGCGAGAGTATCCTCGCCATTTTTTTCCCGAGCCGCGAATGGCCCTGGCCCGCATTCTGCGTGAGAAAGGCCTCGCTTCAGCGATGATCGATACCAGCGACGGGCTCTCCACCGATCTCGCCCATATCTGCGAAGAAAGCCAGGTAGGGGCCGAACTGCAGGCAGCGTCGATCCCGCTGGCCCGAGTTGGTAGGCCATTGCGGGAAGTTAAGAGGGAACTCGCGCTCGACGGCGGAGAGGACTACGAACTCCTTTTCACTGCTCCTCGCGCGCAACGGATCCCATCCCGAATTGCCGGAGTTCCCATAACGCAAATTGGTCAGATCACACGCGGGCGCAAGATCTACCTCAAAAGACCTCACGAAGCGCGATCCGAACTCAAGCCCGGGGGATGGGAACATTTCGGCAAGTAGTGGGTACTTTAGTCACCTTTCAATCCGGTATGTCTGTACTCTTCTACGCAAAACGATACTAGAGTAGGGGCATGTCGTCCTGCCGAGTTCTCTCCGCTCGCGTTTTGTTTGTCTTGCTGGCGATAGCCGCCACCTCGGCAACGGTCTCTGCCGAAAAGAAACAACCGCCTCCGCCGCCGGCTCATGCCAAGTCTCCCGTGCCTGCGGTAACCGATGAATACATCCACAAAGAGTTTGGCGATAATTGCTCGCTGCTAGGCGGCCCGCCGCAGTTTGTTGGCGATCTCGATGGCGACGGCGTGGATGATCTTGTCATCGCGGGCCGCTGCAAGAATCCCATGGCAGACCAGGATGAATACGGTTTCCGCGTGGCGGATCCCTATGACAGCTTTCTGGGTTTCGGCGACGTCAAAGTAACATCGACCTTCGCCTCCGATGAGCCAGAGCGTAAGGGCGTTTGCCTGCTTATAGTGCACGGCGTTGGTCCAGAGGGCTGGCGTTCGGACAAGCCGAAGCCCAAGTTCCTGCTGATCAATCTGCCTTTCAAAACCCTCGCTGTGAAAAGGCTGGCCGTCAAGAAGCGAACGCTCCTCGGAATCTACATGGAAGAAAAAGGGGAGGGCGAAAGCACATCTTCAGTCCTGTTCTGGGACGGAAAGAAATATCACTACCAGCAACTCGGCTCCACTTTGGAATAGAGGCAAGCCGCCTTGCTGGACGAGAGGGTAAGCCTCAGTCCGCATTTATTCCAACGGGTGGGAGCAAGTCTCCCGCCCGTTGGATTGTTCTTAGTTGGTCTTTATAAATCTAATCACCCCGTGGGCAACTAGATCGTAGGATGGATCGACGGAGTGCGTGCAGGTCGAGCACGGGTTTCCTCCCGCGTCGACGCCCGCCAGCCGCGGCTCTGCAAGCAAAGCCTTCTCTATCTCGAATGCGAGACGCTTGGAGTGCAAACTATTGCACTTTTGCGGCAAATATTGTCCCGTGGGGGCGCTGCCTGCGGCTCACAGTTCTGAAGCACTTTAAGTCGGGTCGGAGGAGGCGCGCTTTCGCGCTGGCCTCCGTCCGCCTCTCAAACTGCACGTGCGGTTTTCCCGCATGCAGCTTTCACGAAGACTTAGCGACGCCAGGATGCAAGAGAAGGTATTAGATAGAGCAACCGGACAAGCTC
>Ga0185299_10001567_pt1 | contig 42332 bp, 28 predicted proteins | sample PaiPotPPA55metaG_FD_128002 | JGI IMG/M metagenome (GOLD analysis project Ga0185299, IMG submission 128002) | Iron sulfur acid spring bacterial and archeal communities from Banff, Canada, to study Microbial Dark Matter (Phase II) - Paint Pots PPA... ...
GCCTTGACGACCTTGAGGGCATCCAGGGCTTCCTCATAAATGCGACGGCCGGCCAGGGCCTTGGCATAAGCCAGAGCCAGGTTGGCGCGGTAGAAGACCGGCTTCTTGGCATCCTTCAAGACGTCGGGAACGGTCAACGGGGCCGGCGTGGCCAGGTTGCGGGCGTCGGCCAAGAGTTTGGCGGCGTTTTCATCGCCCAGGGCCAGCGTCTCGGCTACCTTGTCCAGCAGCACGGTATCACTGGAGTCCCAGATCGTATTGAAGGATTTTAGGGTTGCTTCGTCGCTTTTGCCGGCGCTTTTGAGCCATTCCAGCGCCTGGCCGCGAACCGCGTCCGGGTCTGCCGACCGGAGCGTACCGAAGGAGGGTAAATCCTTCAGTGGTGATATCTCGTCCGCCAGCGCCGAACCGCCTCCTGCTAAGAAGACGGCCACGGCTGGGGCCAAGATCCAGCGCGTTAGCCTCACTTGTTTTTCTCCTTGTAAATGTTGTTCGCGACCTCGAAGATCTTCTGCTGCCTTTGAGCCAGTTCCTTCAGTTCCCGGGTCAGCGTCTCGGCTTTTTCCCGTTCTTGCGGGGTCTGGGCCTCAACGATCGCCGGGGCTTGCTCGCCCTCGTATTCGCGGGCATAAGTCTGCGTCCGGGCGTTGACGCGGATCTGCATGGACCTAATCATCTTCAATTCGGCAATCAGGTCAATGAGTTTCTGGTTTTGCTGCCCGCCGCCGCCTCCCTTGCTCGGCGGTTGCTTGCCGTTTTCCTGGCGGGCCTTCTGGAGCGCTACAATCATCTCGCGCAGCGTCGCAATGATGTCATTCTCAATCGTTACCGTGAGCGAGCCGGTGTCCGTCTTGCGGAGCCGGCGAGCCACGTTGCTCATGTCATCACGGATCTGCGAGAAGACCTCGGGGAATGCCACCGCCGAGCCTTCGTCGCGGAGCATGCCCAAAGCTTTTTCCGCCATGCGCACAAGGTCCTCTTCCCGATCGGAGAGTTCGAGCGCTTTCTGGTCCTCGGCGCGGGTCGGCCTCTTGTCCGCGCTTTCCTGAATGACCTTGTCCACACTCACAGTGCCGTCGCGGACCTGGATCTGCAGGGCCAGCATGCGTTCGCACTGAGCCTGGAGGGCGGCCAGGATGCGTTCGATTTCCTCCTCGCGGAGCTGCTTGAGGAGTTCTTCCCATTTCTTCAGGACATCCTTGAAATCCTTGACGGCCTGATCAACTTTGTCGGCGCCGTCTTTTTGGTCCTTGGGCAGCTTGTCCTCGGCTTGCTCTTGCTTGGCGATGCCTTCCTGGATCTTCTTTTGACCGGGCAGATCGGAAGGGGGCTGTTGCGGTTGGGGTTGCTGGGGCGGTTGTTTGCCTCCGGCCTTAGCGCTGCCCTGGCCGCTTTGGCCGCCCTGGCTGTTGCTCTTGCTGGCGCTGCTTTCGCCGGGCTTGCTGCCGGGCTTGGGTTCGCCCTTGCCGTCGCCCCGACCCTTGCTGGCCGACTGGCTGTCGGACTTTTCGGCGTCGCTCTTTTTGCCGCCGTCTTTGGCGTCGGAAGGTTCGCCCTTCTTGCCGTCTTTGGCGTCGCCTTCCTTGCTGTTGGGATCATCCTTCTTGGCGATGTCTTTGCTTTCACCCGGTTTCTTGTCAGCGTTCTTGGGCTCCTTGTCGCCGGCCTTGGCCTCCTTGGCGTCTTCCTTGGGTTCGCCCTTCTTGCCGTCGCCGGTTTTACCGGCGCCCTTGGAATCGCCCTTGGCGCTCTTGCCTTCCTTGCCCGAGTCCCCCTTGGCGACCCCGGCCAGGTCCTTCGTGTCGTTGGTGACGCCCTTCTGGTCCTTGGCCAGGTTGTTGCCGTCGGACTTGCCGACGCGGGCCCGGTCGCTGATGCGCTCTTCCTTGCCGATGATCTTCTTCAGCTCGGCAATGCGGCGTTCGAGGTCCTTGATCTTGCGACGCAGTTCGGCGTCGCGGTTGTCGGTGAGGAGGATGGCGATGATGGCCCGGATGTCCTTGGTCAGGTCTTCATGCTGGGCCTGGATATTCGCCAGGTCGTCGATGGACACGTCCTTGGAAGCGTTCTTGATTAGGTTGACGAGCTTCTCGAACTTGATCTCGACGCCTGCATCGTTGACCTTGTTGATGGCTTCGCGTAGGATTTTGGCCTTGTCCTTATTGGCCGGGTCGCTCGATTGAGCCAGGCGGTCGGCCAGGCGGATGAGCTGGTTTTTGAACTCATCGAACTGCATCTTGAGCCGGGCTTGCTGATACTCGGCTTCGGTGAGCGTGCCCTGGGGATCGAGACCGGCCTCGTTCTTGTTATCGGCAACGGGTTTGGCCTTGGTCTTGCTCGGCTCGTCCGCCGCCTTTACGGCCAGGACGCCCCCGAGGGCCGTCATCAGGAGCGTTGCCATTAGCCGACGCATCATCGTAAGGTTCCTCCCGCGGCAGGGGACCACCCGGCCCCGTTACGCCTCACCGGACTGAGCTCTATTGTTTCCGAAGTGCGATCTTAACGCAAAGTTATTCCAGGCAAGACATTTCGGCTTTCGATTTCAATTGGCAGAAACCGTGCCAATCGTAATAAAGACGAACCGCCTGCCGCTCCCAAACAGTCTCTAACCGATTATCCCGCGCCCGCTTTATCATTTGACGCCGGCCCACCAGTGCTAAAAGGCCCTTTCATGCGGCCATTTCCAACTTATCTATCTGCCCCACAGTATTTTACGCCAAAAAGAGACAACTTGTTGATTAATCGTTGCCATTTCTAGAACACATGGGGAGGGGCGAGCGGGGTTGCGTGAGCGCCCCGAGTTCTCGGGGCGCTCACGCAACCCCGCTCGCCATGGTTACAACCCCGTTCGCCATGGTTATTTGTCCTTCTTTGGCTCCTTGGCCGGCTCCTTTTTGTCATCCTGGAAGAACAGGTCTTCCAGCTGTTTGTGCAGCAGAATTAACCGCTTTCCCAGGTTGGTTTCCTCCTGCTCTATTTCAAGGGCCTTCTTAATCAGTTGCTTGAGCTCAATAATTCCCTGCATTTTCTCCAGCACATCGTTCAAGCGCTTTTCCAATTCGGCCGTGCGTGATCGGGCAATTTCTAGGGCCGGCTTGGCCTGATCGGCTTTGCGGGCAAGGTCGGCTTCCTTGCTGTCCAGGGTTTCGCGCAGATCCTGCAAGGCCTTGGCGGCGATAGCGAACTCGCCGACATCATCGGTCAACGCACCTTCCAGCTGCTTGCAAATGTCTTGGTCCACCCGACGAATCCAGTCGGGCGACACGCGGTTGGCTTTCAATTCCCGCAAGATGCGATCGTAGGCGGCCTTGACTTCGATGACCGCCAGCTTGTGCTTATCGAGCAATGTTTCCTGCTCTTCAATTCGCACGGCCATGGGACCGAATGGGCTGGAATTCGGATTGATTGCGATCAAATCGCCCTTGATCGTATCCATTTGGGACTGTGCCTGCTTGAGAGCCGTGACCACCTCGCTTAGCTTGGTGTACTCTCCTTCCTCTTCCTTGCCGATTTCGGATAGGAGTTCATCCTCGGAAACAATGATGAAGGGCAGCCGTTCCTTGACAAGGCTCTTGCCAGGGCCCGTTTCGATGTTGTTGTCGACGGCCTCGACCCAGATCTGCATTTTGTAGCGCGGCTGCGGATCGTTTCCTCCCCTGAGGACTTCCAGGCCGAGCGGCTTGACATCGAAGCTGGTGTCGGCATCGCCCTGATCGAAGCGGAACTCATTGAGCAGCTTGCGGTCGGGGGGCGCCTTATCGAGGTTGGCGCGGATCTCGGCGAGGCTGAAGCGCGGTTCCTCGCCCAGTTTCTTTTGAAAGATCGCCAGGGCCAGCCGGCGAATTTCCTTGGCCTGGTCCTCAGGCGTTATTTGTTTGGTGCTCTTGGTCACGGCGGCCACGGTCGCGGCCGTGTAGAGTTCATGGCCGGGACCGCCCGGCAGCATCGTCGCGGCACTCAGCAGCAGCAGGCCGCGCAGGTTTGATTCCGCCTGCTTGTCCAGCTTGACGAGCGTGTAAGCAAACTCGACGCCTTCCAGGGCCACATCGTCTTTGACCAGACCGGAGAACGGGATCAGGGCCACCGGGGTGACCATGTAACCCTGCGACGTGCGGCGAATCATGTCGCCGACGCGGAAATCATCGACCGTGGGCGGCAAATCCGGCTGAGGAATGATTTCGACGCGGCGGAGCGCCGTCACGTTGTCGGTATCCGTGAATTCCAACGCAAAGTCGAGCTTGGAATGGACGTTGTCGAAGCGCACCTGGAAGCGATGGTCGTCAAGCAGCACCACTTCATTCTTGAGCTGCTCGATCCCCTTGGCGCCCGGAATAAGGCGCGGTGGGCCGGCCAATTCCTTATCGACCTCGCCGGTCAGGATGACATCGGTCCCGAAGGGCAAAGTAATCTTCGATGAATCCGCGCCCACGACATTGGCGCCAAGGTCGCGCTCAATTTGCTTCTTGCCAACCAGGTCGGCCGCTTTGCCGTCCTGGGGCTTCCGGTAATAAAGGTAGGCGGGTCGATATTCATCGCGCATGAGTTTTTGCAAGCCGGGCGGCGGGACGACAAAGATGTCCTTGGGCTTGGTGAAATAGTCCTCGCCGTGGACGACGAACTTGATGTTTTCATTGAGAGCCGAGAATTCGCCGGCAAATTCATTGTCGCCCGACTTTTGCAGCGTCATCTCGCTTTTGCTGCTGGCCCCCTTGTAATTGACATAGACGATTTCGGGGATCTGCAGCATCCTCAGCTTGCGGCTCATGCTGGCCTGACCGGCCCGCTTTTCCAACTGCGCCATCAAGTCGGTCAACCCTTCGCGCTGTTCTTCGCTTAGAGCGGCGCTCATGTCGGGCTTGTCCAGGCGCAACTCCACCTCGTCGATCGTCAGCCCGGCGTCCGGATCGCGAAGCTGATCATGCCAGCTTCCGGGCACTAGATCCTCGGAAACGGATGTGCCAAGGACGTTGTTAAGATCGGTCCAGCGCAGGGCGCGCCAGCCTTCCTCGGCCGCAGTATCGGCGATGACCCACTTGAGAGCGCGCACACGAATGGGCGGCGCCGCGGCGCCGCGGCCGATGGTGACGTAGCCCTGGGAGGGAAAGCCTATCAATTCCAGATGCGCACGCCTCGGCCAAATGATGTTGCGCAACAGGATATTGCGCTCAAACCAGATCGTGGAGACTTCGTTCAAGCGGCGCACGCCATCGCCCGCCCAGACGACTTGCCAATCCTTGACGCTGGTCTTCATGCTGACGTGCCTGGTCTGCAAGCTGAAGACGAGGGCAGCTACGACATAAAGGCCCACCGTGAGCAAGCCGACCTTGACGCCCCCGCGAATCAAGCGCTTCCAGTCGAAGACCTCGCCAATCGGCAAGTGATCCACACGAACGGCGGCGTCGTGGATCGTCTGCTCCATCATGTAAGGCGAATAGCCCAGCTTGGCCGCCTCGCGCGTATCGGCTAACTCCACGGCGGTAATGAGGCGGTCGCCCAGCAATTTGGGAAATCGGCGTTCCAGGACCAGGGCCAGTGCCGCGTCACGGAAATCTCGCGTCAGCCGCACCGCAACCCGGAGCGTCAATAAGGCGATCAGTCCGGATAGCAGGACAATCAAAATGCCGGCCCGGAACCAAACCGGCAGAAGCTGCACCCAGTCGAGCGTAAAGGCCTTGAAGAAGCCGTAGTCGAGGACGAGCCCGATCCAGAACCACAGGCCCAGAAAGATGAAAAGCGTTATCGCGCCTTCCAGGCCGATGTAGGTCCGGATGGCGCCGCGCAGCCGTTCGAGGGGGCTGCGCACTCGGCCATGAGACTCTTCTAGCGTGAGCGGGAGTCTAGGTTCGGATGCGGTGGCCATAGTCTGTTCCAGGAATCAGAAATTAGAAACCAGCGTGCGGAGTACTCTTACCTGCTTGCGCGAGGCTCCGGGATGAATTCGACGACTAGCCAGGAAAGTTCCCCTTAATGGCCACAAAAATCACAAAAAAAGCACAAAAATGAAGACTAATGGAATATAGGAAGATGGCGGGCGTGATTCCTATTTGTTCTTTGTGCCTTTTTGCGTTTTTTGTGGCTGTTTCTCCTTCCTTCGTGCAAGCCACTTCTTACGCCAAGCGCAGCAGCTTGCGGGTCAGCCATTCGATGGACAGGAGCCCGACGACGGCGACCAGGATATAGGACACCTTGGCGGGCTTGTCCTCATCGGTGGACGTTTTCATCCAATGCGGCAGCCAATTCCACTGGGGCATAGTGAAGCCGTCGTCCCAGAGGTCGGACACCGGGCCGCGATTTTCAATTTTCTTGGCGTCCAGGAGCATGCAGTTGGGAATCAGTTCGGCGCTCTTGAGGTCAAAGACTAGCTTGAGCGCATCCCTGTCGTAACCGGCTTCTTTCTTGTCCGCGGGCGTCTTGCCGCTGGCATCGACTTTGACTTCGGCCTTGGCGGATTCGTCGGTAATGGGCCGGGTCTTCATCAGGCGTTGGCGGAGTTCCTTCGCTAGAGCGCTGTTTTCGTCGATGCGCTTGAGCACCAAATCCGCGTCGCTTGCCAGATCGTAAAGGAGGGCCATGTCGGGCCGGGTTTCATCCTTTTCAGGGTCGGCGGCTTCGACCTGGAATGTGGTCGCTTGCTCATCGTTGATTTCGGGCACTTTAAGCTTCAGCTTATAGTCGCCGGGCGCATTGACGAGAAAGCGGGCCATGAAATAGCCTTCCCAGTCGCCGCCCTTTTTGGGGCTCATCTCAAAGACGCCCTTGTTCGGGCCGAATAACGCTCTGGGATCGACGCCGTCGGGCGGAGTGACGACCACCTCGGGCTTTGCCGTCATGGGCAGAGGCTGCATATCCCTGCCCAGGATCTTGGCTTCGACATAGACATAGTCGTTGGTCTTCCAGTTTTTGCTGAAGTTGAGCGAAATGCGCTGGTTGATCCGCCCCAGGTTGCCCGAGCCGGCGTAGCGGGCGACCTTGGTCCAGAAGCGTTCGTTGTAACCTTCGGACACTTCGCGCAACCGCCACATTTCACCGGAGCCCAGCCAGACGACCCGGCCGCTGCCATAGGGCATGGTTACCAGGTATGGCATTTCCTTGTTATCGGGCTTGAGGCGAACCGCGGGATCGCCGAACGTGGCCACGACGATGGCACCGTTCTTGGCCGCCTTGACCGGATAGAAATTGTAAAAGCCCCGGATGGTGACTTTGGGGTCGCCGCCCTTGCCATGGAAGAACTCGTCCCAGCCGGCCAATTGCGGCGCTTTTTCGTCCTCGTCGAGCTGGAGAAATTCCAGGTCGGGGGTTGCGCCCGGGAAGTTGAGCGGATAAGGAGACGTGGTATCCCGCTCCAATTGCAAGACGCGGGCGTCTTCCAGGACGACTGGGTAAATGTCCAGAATGGGCTTGAGCTTGCGGCGGTCGGCGCCGCCCTTGCCGCTGGGGCGGGAAAGTTCCAGGGTGTTGATGGCACCCGCCACGGCGACCAATCCGCCGCCGTTTTGCACCCATTTTTCGACCTTCTTGATCTGGTCGTCGCTCAGGGCCGTCCAGTCGGGGTCGAAGCCCATAATCAGGTCGTACGCGCCGAGGTTATAAGGAGCTTGCTCGGCATCCTTGACCTCGCCGGGGTCCATGTAGGCATTCGGGAAGCTCTGCAGCAAAGGGGTGGCGTCCGAACCCAGGACGATCCCTTTACGCACTTCCGGCCGGCCCGGGGCCGGCTGGACGTAAATGCTCATCTCCACGCGTTTCTTGGACACTTCGCGGAGGAGCATGTTGTCGACGAACTGGAAATCGCGCGTGGCGGCGCTGGCGAAAAGCAGCACACGCAGAGGCCGTTTGACGACCGGCACCTTGGCCTTGTTGCTGACGTGCTCGCTGACCGTTTCTTTCTTGTCGGCCGGGACGCGGGAGATAAACGTCCAATCCCCCTCGGCCAGCTCTTGCTTGGCGGTCCCCTTATCGCCGGGCTTGTCGGAATTCTCGACCGCTTCACCGAACTGGGCCGGATCGATGTCAAACTCGGCTTCGGTGTTGGGCGGTTGGCCGGGCTTGAACGTGACGGTCTTTTCCAGCGTCGTGAATTTTTCCTTGTTCTGTTCCTTTTGATCGGGGCCGGGCTTGTAGACATCGAGAAAGACTTTGACCTCGCGGTCGGGCAGACCCACGCCGATCGCCAAGACCTTGACCTTGAACGGATCGTCGGGCCGGGCCTTATCGGGAGCGCGAACCTCCGTGATGTCGATCTTGATCTTGGGCCGGTCCTCGCCAACGGCCACCACGAAGATCGGTATCTTGGCCTTTTTGGCGCGCTCGGCCAGGTCCTTATAGGCTTGCGACTCGCCTTGATTGCTCCGGCCGTCGGTGAAAACCACGATGCCTTGCAGGCGGTTATTGATCTCGCGATTGAGCATGGCCAGCATCGAGTCGCCGATGTTGGTGGCGCGGATCATGCGCTCGTAGCGCTGCTTGCCGCGGATTTGCTCGTCCGTGGGGTTTTCAGGGTCATTCTTCGGGTCGGGCTGGAGCCAGGACGCCAGTAGGGCGGGAGTAAAATCAACGCCCACTGGCAACTCCTCGACAACGGCGGTTACTTTGTCCTGATTGGCCTTCTCCGCTTCTTTTGCTTTACTGCGCTTCTCCCATTGGTCGCGCGTCCAGAATTTGCCCGCGTCGATGGTGCGATAGTCTTCGTCCAAGAAAGAGCCAAAGCGATAAGCCGTCACCGGGTTGGTTTCGAGGATGCGGCGAACAAAATTGACTTTATCATCCGTCACCAGGCGAACCACCTTATCAAGGCGGGTGGGCATGGACTCGGCCTTCATGCCTTCGGGCGGCGGGTCGTCGCGCTCAAACATGCTTCCCGTCGGGTCGAACAGAAGGAGGACTTTTGACTGGCTGTTGACCACGTCGTATGTCTGACGGGCCGGAAGCAGGAACACGACGGCCAGCAAGGCGTAAACCGTGCAGCGGAGCATGCCGAGAAATGTCGCCCAGTACCAGCCGACCGCCTTGCTATCGCGGATATACATCCACACGACGTAAAACAGCCCGGCGAGCAGGACGGGGATCAAGACGGCGAACCAGATCCGGCCATCCATCTCCGTGCCGAACCAGCGCACCGACTCCTCGATCCGCCGCCAGACCGTTTCGGTTTTCTGGGTCACATTACCGTCATTCATGGGTCGAGCCCTTTTTCGACTATTTGAAAACCGGTCATTCCACAACCGGCGAGCGGGGGGCGTGAGCCCCCTGATTCCGCGCCGTAACCTGATGGCGTGGCGTAATCAGGGGGCTTACGCCCCCCGCTCGCCGAGTTTTGACCATCATGCCAAGGCGGTCTGCGACTTAATCGCCTGTGCGGGCAGCACGGCCTCATTGCCTTTCAAGTGGAAGCTCAAATGGACCGCGAGCGCCTGCTCGGCAATTAGCATGAGTAGAAAGACCAAGTAGAGCCAGGGCGACTCCGACAAATCAGATTGCCGCTGGCGGAAGACCTCGAGCGACGAGTCCGGCGCGATCAGCAGCATTTTGCCCTGGTTGACGTCCTTGCTGGCGGCGTTCTTTTCCAGCTTGTCCTTGGCGGCGCGGCGCAGGTCGCTTTCGGCGACCGCATCGATGTTGAAGACGTACGCGCGCTCGTCAATGTCGGTATCCTTGACCCCTTCGCCCTTGGGATGGAAGGTGAACCGGTACATGCCGGGCTTCCTGGCATCGGTGAAGGGGAAGGTGATCTGGTTCTTGTCCACGACGCCCAGTGACTTGACCACGTTTTCCCCGTCGCCCGCGGCCGCCACAGCGCCTTCTTTCGGCTTGTCCGGACTGGCCTTCTTTTCCAGGCCGTCCGAGTAAACGCGTTCAGCCTCGGCCTTATACCGGTTGGCGTCGAATTCGAGTTCGGTCACCGGCTCGCCGACCTTGTAGCTTTGACTCTCACTCGGCGCGGTCAAATACTTCTGCATGTCGGAGATAAACATAGGAAAGGTGAAGGAGGCCAAACATCCGCCCGACCATTCGTTCCACGCCTTGCCGGCGGTGGTCATGACAGCCACGACGCGGCCCTTGCCATATTTCTTCACAACCACGAGCGGGTCGCCATACTGCACGGCGTCGCGCAACTGCTCGACCTCGCTTTTCAAGGTCTGCATTTCGGGGAGGTTCCAGAAATCGGCCAAGGTGGGGCCGGAAGATTCTTTCGGATCAACGGGAACATGCAAGAGCCGATCAAGATCGTCAGCCAGCTTATAGACGAACGTCCCGGTTAATGTCTGCTTGATGGATTGCTGAAGGCGGACGAGGCCCGGCTTGAACTTTTCATACTTGCTGTCGTCGATGGGCAGCTTCTTGAGCAAGTCTTGTGCGGATCCTCGATAAAACTCAAGAGCCCGGCGGCTGGGCAGCGTTGCCAGCTCTTCAACTTCGCCGGGCTTATGTACCCAATTGGAGCGCGATTGCGTGGGGAAATACTGCTCGATCATGAGCCAACGGAGGGCTTCCTTCGCCGTCGTCAATCCCTCGACGATCCTTTGGTCTTCCTGGCTCTGCGTGCGCAGGTAGAGTTTGTAGAGATTGTTAGTGAGCAGTTCCTGGCGCTCCTCATCCGTCAACTTTTCAGTAGGCTTGCTTGCGAGCGGCACAGGCATAAGGCCCTCGCCTTGCTTGTAGAGGGCCTTGTTGTAGAAATCAGACTGGACGCGGTCGCCCATGAAGATGGCCATGCGACCGCCCTGGGCCACGTAATCCTCCAGATTCTTCAGTCCCTTGGCGCTCTTGATAGTCGGCACATTGAGTAGGTAAACGCTGGGATATTGATTCAGGTTGCCCTTATCCAGCTCATCGACCCCCTTGACTTCCACCTTGTAGCCGCGCGTCGCGGCCAGGGCGAGTTGTACTGGAATCGTGTCGCCGTTTTCGCGCATGTGGTCGGGGAAACTGCCGTCGATGACCAGAACGCGGACGCTCTTGTCCACCTTGACCACGGCATGGCGAATGTTATCGGCCCGGAGGCCGTATTTCTGGTCCGTATTAATGAGGGCGCTGATGTGGCGATAACCTTCCTTGCCATAGAGGCCCAGTTCGAATTTATGTTTGAACGCCGTTCCGTTAGGAATGTTCAAGATAGTCGAGGCGCCTTGGTCTTTGCTGCCGTCAACGCATACGGTCAATTCGACGCCCTTCAGCTCGCTGGGACCGTAATTGGCAATGGTCAGCGTGAATTCCACGGGCCGGCCCTCGCTCGAAGCCACACGGCTATCCGCCTGCAAATCGACAATGGCCACGTTGGGATGCTCCGGGGCAATGGGCTGACTTTCCTTGCGGAGCGGGTAGGCCGTGTCGATCAAGTAGACGTTGGTGCCCTTGGCCAGGAGGCCATCGATTTCATTGGTGAGGTCCTGGTCGGCGCCGTTCCAATCCGTCTCACGGAAATCGCTTACGTAATGCAGGACCTTTTTTCCCTCGACGCTTTTATTGATGAAATCACGAGCCGCCTTGAAGCCCTTGACGGGCTTGACGTGGAGCGACGACGGCTTGATGTCCTGGAGCTTGCTTTCAAGTTCGCCCAGGGATTCAACGCTGATGCGCTTGTCAAAGATAGGTTGGCAAGTGTCGGACTGGACAAGGTCGGAAAGCAGGATCACCTTGAGCTGCTGGGCGGCGTTGGCCTGCGAAGTCATTTTGGCGATGGCCACGATCTGCTTGCGCGCGATTTCCATGCAGTCATGATCCTGGGCGTTTTCATCTTCATGGTCGCCCATGCTCGGCGAATCGTCCAGAACTACGACATGTTCGGTCGTCTGCGCCGCGAAATTGCCGCCCACGATATTGCCGACATAGCGAGCCACCAGAAAGCCCGTGAGCGCAACCAGCAAGCAGCGCAGAGCCAGCAGTAGGAGTTGCTCGATGATGAGTCGGCGGCGGTTGCGCTTTTGGGATTTGAGCAAGAATTCCATCGCCGCCCAGCGGATGCGCTTGTAGCGCATGCGGTTGATCAGATGGATGAGGATCGGCAAGCTGATGAGAAGGCCGCCCGCGATCATGAATCCCGGGTGCAGGAACAAACTATTGAGCATTCTTGCCGGCCCTCCCCGACGAACGCTGTGCCATGCGATGGTGCAAGAATTTGGAAAGCACGGCGTCGAGATAGTCGCCCGTGCGCGTCAACTGATAGTCGATGCCCAGCCGCGTACAGCCGCGCCGCACTTCAACCAGGAACTCCTCCAGCGCTTCGATGTAACCGTCGCGCAGAGCGCGCGGGTCACAAAGCAAGTTGGGCAACTCTTCCATCCCCTCAAACCGGGTCGTCCCGGCAAATGGGAACGTCAATTCGTCATCGTCCATGACGTGAAAGAGAAGGATGTCGTGCCGGCGATGGCAAAGCATTTCCAGGCCACGAAACAGCGGCTCGCGGTCGGCCAGCAAATCGCTGATGACGATGATGAGGCCCCGGCTGGTGACGCTTTCGGTCACGCGGCGGAGAATCATTTCCAGGTCGGTCTTCTCGCGCGGCCGGCTCACGTCCATCGCTTTGATTATGGCGTCGATGTGCGTCGTCTGGCTGCGGGCCGGGACGATGTTGCGCACAGCCGAATCGAACGTGATGCAGCCCACCGAGTCTTGCTGCCTGAGGAGCAGATAGCCCAGGCAGGCGGCGATCGTGCAGGCGTAGTTGTATTTGTTGAGCGCCCCGCGCCCGTAGTGCATCGACTCGCTGACGTCCACGACCAGCGTACTGCGCAGGTTGGTCTCTTCCTCGAACTGCTTGATGTAATACCGGTCCGTCTTGGACCAAACTTTCCAGTCAAGGTGGCGGATGTCATCGCCGGGCACATACTCACGGTGCTGCACAAATTCAACGCTATGCCCGAAGAACGGGCTGCGGTGCATACCGGAGATGAACCCCTCAACCACATGCCGGGCCCGCATATCCAGGCGAGCGATCCGGGCAATGGTCTCCGGATGCAAAAACCGACGCGAATCTTCTTCTTTTACGGCTGGCACGGGAAACCTTCCAGAATTGGTCAGTTGTCAGTTGTCAGTTGTCAGTTGTCAGTTGTCATTGAATGTTCAGTTGGGTCTAGGGCAGCCCAGTTTTTTTTGTCTTTGCAACGGACAACGAACAACTGACAACTGACTAAGATGCAAAAATCTTCTTAAACCGCTCGTCGCGTGTCAGTTCGCCTTCGCGGCTGGGAGTTTCGTCGATCAACTTCTTGATGACCGTGTCAGTGGTGATGCCTTCCGACGCGGCGGTGAAGTTGGTCAGGATGCGATGCCGCAGGACCGGGTAGGCCAGCGCCTGGATATCCTCGGTTTGGACGTGAGACCGCCCATTGAGCAAAGCGCGGGCCTTGCCGCCCAAGATGAGGTATTGGACGGCGCGAGGGCCGGCGCCCCAGGACAGCCAATCGCGGACGAACTTCGGCACGCCCGGCTCGCCCAAACGCGTCTGCCGGACAAGGGCCAGCGTGTAATGAATGACGTGATCGGTGACGGGCACTCGTCGAACCAGGCGCTGCAGATCGAGAATCTGATCGCCGCTCAAGACGGACGTAATTTCCTCGACCAAAAGGGCGGTCGTCCGGCGGGCGATCTCGAACTCCTCGGTGAAACTTGGATACTTGACGAAGACCTTGAACATAAAGCGGTCTTGCTGGGCCTCGGGCAGCGGGTAAGTGCCCTCCTGCTCGATGGGATTCTGCGTGGCCAGCACGAAGAACGGATCATCGAGCTTGTGGCGAACCCGGCCCACCGTGACTTGCCGTTCCTGCATGGCTTCCAGAAGCGCGGCCTGCGTCTTGGGCGGAGTGCGGTTGATTTCGTCGGCGAGAATGACGTTGGCGAACAGCGGGCCGGACAAGAACTTGAACTCGCGAGCGCCGGTGCTGCGGTTCTCCTCGATGATTTCCGTGCCCGTTATGTCGGCCGGCATCAAGTCGGGGGTGAATTGGATACGGCTGAAGTTCAGCGACAGGCATTTGGCCAGCGTGCTGATCATCAACGTTTTGGCCAGGCCGGGCACGCCTTCGAGGATGCAATGGCCTCGGCTGAAAAGCGCGATCAGCAGTTCCTCGATGACCTGATCCTGGCCTACGATCACGCGGGCCAGTTGCTTCTTGATCTCATTAAATCCATCCCGCAACTTGCCGATCGATTGCAGATCGTTTTCGGCCAGGTCTTCGGTGGAACGGGAACCGTTGGCGGTTTGATGATGTTCACTCATGCGGGTCTCGTCTTGGAGGTTAGGGGAAACAACAAGTAACTATTATAGAGCGACAGCCCGGACTGATTGCCTCGGGCGAATCACAATCGGTATAGGGTTAAAGTCCGGCAATTTATGGAGCGCGAGCAATCTGCGAAAGCAAGTTGGCTCGTCAAGACCGTCAGCGCCCTTATTCTGGGCATAATTCTTACTTATTGGCAGCAGGGTGGTCTGTCCCTTACTAACTCTGACGATTGAGAAGGGTTTTCCTGACAGGATAGACGATGGAGGGTGGCTTTACAGCCGTTCATAGTTTCGCGCCTGCGGGGCGCGCCACGGGCGCGAAACGATAAGCGAGTGGGATCACCGCTGATAGATCGGCAAGACGTTATTATCCAATTGCAAAATGCACAGGTAAATCGGGGTGGCAAAGGCCGGCCCGACTTGACTGCCGGTCCAACTTCCATCGGCATTCTGGGCCGATTTGATGTTGGAGTACGAATCCTTGCGGTACTTGCTCCATATTAGCCGTTCGCTTTCCCGCGAACTGGGAAACAGCTTCTTGTAGCCCTCTTCGCCCAGAAAATAAACCGACTGCGAGAAGTAGTAGTGCGTGTACTCGTCATGACCGATGCGGTTGATGCCGCCGGTGGCGCCGCCCAAATGACCCTGGCAGAACTTGATCCATTCCTTGACGGTCGGATTGTCGTATTCGCCGGCGCTGAAGCCGCACGCGATGGCCGCCGCGGTCAGGGCGTGGCTGCCCGCGCCGCCTCCGCCGCCCGCGAGGCTGTAAATCACCCCGCCGCCGACCGTGCTGTCTTTCAGGTATTTGACGCCCTTTTCAATGATTTCCTTGGGGACCGAGATGCCTGCATTCCGCGCGGCGCGCACAGCCTGCATCTGGGTTACGGTTACGGACCCTTCATCGAAATCGCCGCCGTCGGCCGCTGAGACATAGCCCCAGCCGCCGCGCTTCGTTTGGGCCTTGCCGGTAAATAGCACGGCTTTGGTGAGGATCTCCTCCAGCTTGCGGCGCCGGTCGCTTTCCTCTTCCTCGCCATAAACGCTGGACAGAAACAGAATGGCGAAGCCGTGGCCATACATATAGCGCCCCGCCTCGCCGGGGATCATCGGATTGCCGATTTGTCCGCTCGGCACAGCGCGGGACATGAGCCAATCGGTGGCCAGGCGAATCTGCTTGGAATATTTGCCTTCCTTGATCGTGCTGCCTTCCATGAGAAACGCCATGCCCGACACGGAGGTCATCGTGATAGGATACTGGCTGCCAAACGCTTCCCAATGGCCGTCGCGATTTTGCGTGTCGACAAGGTATTTGAGCCCCTTGCGGATGCAATCCCGGTATTCCTTGGGAATCTCCTCGGAACGGACCGGCTGGCCGGTGAACGCCAGGACCGTGAAAACGCCAACTGCCGCGCCGAAGCCTTGGAGCCATTTCATAGGATATTCTCCTAGCTGATATCCAACGTAGGGTGGGACGAGTCTTCGAGTCCCACCTATAGCAGTGGTGGGACTCGAAGACTCGTCCCACCCTACATTTTCGATCCCAACAAACGTTTCAGTTTCAGGCTCTACCGCTGATAAATCGGCAGCGCCCCTTTCTCCAATTGTAGGATAGTCAAATAGCAACAGGCCGTATAAACCGGCCCAATCGGCACGCCACGCCAATTGCCCTCGGGCAACTGGGACTTGCTCAGGAACTCGTAAAAGTGCTTCCTGTACTTGCTCCAGGTTAGCCTTTCGCTGGGCTTCGAATCGGGAAACATCTTGGCGTAGCCGTCTTCGCCCAGGCAATAGATCACCTGGGCATAATAATAGTGCGTATATTCGGAATGACCGAACTGGTCTTGGCCAACGGTGTCCACGGGGACGACGGGCCGGACGTAGGCCAGCCATTTTTTCGCCAGGGGATTATTGTACTCGCCGGCGCTGAACATCGAAGCGATGCCGGCCACGGTGATGGTTGGGCGCTCGCCGCCCCCGTAGCCGCTGGCCAGGCTGTAGATAAGCCCGCCATTGGTTGTCGTGCAGTCTTTTAAATACTTCTGCACTTTGTCGATGGCTTCCTTGGGCACGACGATGCCGGCGTTGCGGCAGGCCCGAAGCGCCTGAACCTGGGTGATGCTAACGGAGCCCTCATCGAAATCGTTGCCGTCCTTGGCGGAGACATAGCCCCATCCGCCGCGCGTCGTTTGCGATTTGCAGGAGAAATCCACGGCCCGATTGAGCAAGTCCTCCAGCTTTCTGCGGCGATCGGCGTCGTCTTCCTCGCCATAGACATGGGCCAAGAAGAGCATGCTGTAGCCGTGGCCATAAAGATAGCCGAGGCCCTGGTTAGGAGCGTTGATTTCGCCGATCAGGCCGCTGTGCTGGCTGTGTTGAAAGCAGTAGTCGACCGCTCGGCGAATGACCTCGCTATATTTGCCTTCCTTGATGGTGCTGCCTTCCATGAGGAAGGCCGTGCCCGCCAAGCCGGTCATGGCGGTCGAAAACTGGCCGCCGCTGGCCTCCCAGTGGCCATCGCGGAATTGCTGCTTCTTGAGCCATTCCAGGCCTCTGCGCACCACTTCGCGCTGCTTTTCGGATAATTCCTCGGCGCGGGCCATAGGCGGTGCAAGGCACACCAAGCCTACAAAACCGGCAAGAACGAGGATCAAGCCAAACCGAGGCATAAACGGCAACCTTGCTGGAATCCGGAAAAAGGACAGCCGTCTCAATGAAAATCGGCCCTGTGGATTCGAAATCACCAACTTAATATGACTAATTATGTGTCTATTTCTAACTCCTCTAGAGGCCGTTACCTTGCGGTTTGTCTCCGACTGCGGCTCTTCTTCGTCCTTGTCGCAAGCCACTTACTAAGAGAGTTCTGGCTTTCGCCGGAGCGCTGCCCGGCCAAAAGATTGCCCACGCTGATGTCTTCGTCAATTTCCGGCCAGTGAATGCCAAGGCCCCCGGCTATCAAGCGCCAAGAGTCACGTTCCTTCTGGGTTGCGTTCGCCAGCCGAGGGTACCAGGCCAAAGGAACGGCGATAGTGCGGCCGTCGGCCAAGTCCACCGCCACCGTATCATCCGTAACGGCTACCCGCTTCGCGAAAGCATTCGGATTTTCAACCGCGGAAGAATTCATTCCAGCTCTCCAGTAACAACACTTGATTCTCCTCGATCAGGCTTTGAATGCGATTGATCTCCTTCCTGGCAAATCCGTGGCTCCGCTCAAGCCGAATAGGCTCCAGCCAGAATTTGGTTTCCGAGGCGTCCCGCTCAACGTGGACATGTGGCGCTTCATTACCGTCGCCTGCGTAGAAGAAGAAGCGATATGGGCCCGTACGAAGAACAGTTGGCATGCCAGAATGCTATGGCATCGCGGCGGACATAGCAACGAGGCGGCCTGGAGTCCCAGAGAGGTCGCTGCAAGCGAGGATCAAGCAAAGAAAAAGGTTTCCCGGGCTTCCGAAGGCGCGGATGTCCCTTCACTCTAATTCATTTACGGATGAGCAATCAGGGGGCTAACGCCCCCCGCTCGCCTGGAAATCACTTCTTCTCAATGATGACCGCGGGGGGTGGTGGATCGAGTATTTGCTGGCGTAGCTTGAAGCGTTCTTCTTTCTCCAGGTCAGCCTTCGATTGTGTCGTCTTGCCTTTGGCCGGTCCGGTGGCGGCTTCCGGGTCCACGGGGCTGAACATAATCTGGAGGTTCCAGCTAACCAGTTCGATCTTTCCCGTGCGGACATCGGAGGTCAGGGCATAAAACTGCTGGGTATTGTTGCCGTCCATGTCGTTCTTATCGTAGATGCGCTTGCCGGTGCGTTTATCGATGGCGGTGACGGCGACGATTTGGCCCCAGAAGCCGGCGCCCTTGGGCCCCATCATTCTTTGGTTGCGGGCGGTGAAGATCAGCAGCGGCAGCTCCTGGAATTGATCCACCAACATCATTTGCTGAGGCACTTCCGTATGCCAGTGCACTTTACCGGTGGTCTTCTGGAAGGCGTAGACCTCCCCGTTGACGGCGATGCTGCGGAGGCCTGTTCCCGGTTGAATGTTGGGCATGGTGGCGCCGCCCGGATTGACATTCGGATCTTGCGGAGCGTTGCAGGCGACATAGTAATACTTGCTGTCTTGCAGTAGGTGGATCTCATTGACCTTGGCGAGGTGCTTGGGCGCCATCTGGGCCTTGAGCACTTCGCGCTTCGATTTCAAGTCGATCACTGTAATTTTGCCGTTGGGATCCGCGACGCCGGCCAAGTCGCGGTCTTCCGTGCGCAGGACAACTGAGCCGGTCGGGAAATCCTTCTTCCAGGCGTCTTTACCCGTCAGCACGTCGTAAAGCCGCAGCGTGGTGCCCGACGGGGCCTGGTCGGAAAGCAGGAAGTGACGGCCGCGGATGGCGATGCGCTTGGCATAGAGCTTGCCAAAGTCCGGTACGCCCTTGACCTCGACGCCATCGTAAGCCCGTAGAACTTTAGTGACGCCGGGGTTGCCGTTGTCCATTTCAACCACGTAGACATGCTGGCTATCGCCAAAGACATGGCTATGGGCCGTGACGCCGATCCGGTTCCATAGAGTCCGGCCATTGGTCGGATCGATCGCGGTCAAACCGTCGCGAGTCACGAGGCATACATAGGAGGCTTCAGCCGGTCCCATGTGCCCAATGGTCTCGCGGTGCCCGGTCGGATAGAGAATTTGCAGGACGTTGTCATTGGGATCGTAGTAATACTGCGTCCCGTTTTGAAGGAGATTAGTGTTGCCCACCAGGTCCTTATTCCATAGCACTTGCTTGTTTATCGGGTCCAGGGCATAGATCTTCTGGCCCAGATTCAGGACCATCATGTGCCCAACGCGCTGGAAGGGGAAGCGGGCGAAGTTATTGCCGCCCCACTGCCAGACGAATTGGTTGAACATGCCGATGTCGATCTTCTGGGTCCATTTATCCTCACCCGTGTTGCGATCGGTGAGCCGGACTTGCCCGAAGTTGAGGTTCAGAGAAACCTTGAACTGCTGGAAGAACGGCGTCAACTCTCCTTCTGTCTCGAAGCCGTACATTTGCTGATTCATGTTGCGCGGCTGATTGCGCATCTCGGCCCGCATTTTGGCAATCTTCCAGCTTGGGCCAGAGCTTTCCAGGTACGGCAGAAATCGTTTGTCCGTCGCCAATTCATCAAGGAGTTGGCCACCTGTTTTGCCGTCGCGAACCGGGACGTTCGGGAAGGTCCGAGCCAGGAGACGATAGTAATAAGCCGCTTCGGCCAAAAGGCCTTTCCGGGTCATCAGGCGGGCCGTCCCCTCAACGGCGCGAGCCGCCAATTGGGGATCATCCTGGTCTTGCATGAGGTGAAGTTGCAACTCGGCTTCGATAAGATTGGCAGTTCCCGGTTCTTCGATGAGGCGCTCCGCTAATTCCATGCGAGCGGCTTTACCCACGGAAAACAGGGAGCCGAACATCGACACGAAGCGGCGAAGTTCGTTGAGATCGCCCTTGCCGTGGACGGCATCCCATTTCTGCGTAATGAGCTGTTCGAGGGGCCTGCGTGCGTCTTCCTTGTATTGCTTATTATTGACCATGGCCGCGATGCGCCCTTGGGCCCACACATCAGGTGAAGCCTTTACAAGGGGCTCGTCAATGACGCTGATCAGTTCCTTCTGATCCTTGTTGCCGACGACGCCGATGAAGTCCATGTAACACTTGAACGCCTCGGTCAACTTTTGCTCACCTTCCAGTCCCTTGGCGAGGAGGCAAAGACGGTTGGCCAACCGGCGTTGACCTTCGGCCTCGAGTTCGCGCCGTTGATCCGGCGTGGCGGTAGTCGGGATATCGACCTGGCAAAGTTTTTCATACTCGTCGAGGTACTTCTTGGCTTCGGCAAAGTTGTCCTGCAGCAGTTCGGTCAGGCTTTCATAAAGTTTCAGTTTCGTTTTGGGCAGCACATCCGCCGGGGGCTTGTTGGCCATGGCCCGGCGGAGGTCGGTCACGGCGGCCATCAGCTTGCCGTCATCGAGGTTCAGCTCGCCACGCTCCGTCAGGCCGACGGGATCGTCCGCGTTTCTGGCCAGCAGGGCGTTCATCTGTTCCATTTTGATCTTGAGCTGGGGAAAGACCGCGACGTCACTGGCGTTTTGCGAAATCACGTCCCCTTCAAAGAAGAGCAAATTGCCTGGCAATTCGGCCGGCTTGGTGGCGCTGCGGTGGGACTTGGTGTGGGCAATCACCTTGCCGGCGGCCATGTCGATCACGCAAACCTCAGGATCCTTGTTTGGCGAAGAAATCCCAAATTTCAGCGGCAAATAGTAATTGCTGTCGCTAGCCACGCCCACGCCCGAAGGCATGCCGGTGGGCACGTTCCAGGCCTGCTTGCCATCAGCAAGGCTCAGCGCCCGACACGAATCTTTACCCACGATGACGACACGGCCATCGTAGACCCCGGCCAGATAGAGGTCCTTGTCGGTCTTTTTCTGGTCCCAGAGATACTTGCCTTCACGAAGGCTGATGCAGTGCACGGCGGACCCGTCGGGCGCGGCAAAAATGACCTTGCCGTCTTGAATAATGGGAGCGGTCACTTTCCAGTCGTTGTACCAATTGCCGCCGTTGGGTTGATAACCCATGCCGCCCCAGGCCATCCCGCCTCGGAAGCCCATCCCGCCATTGCCGGCGTTGGGGTCATTCACTTTTTCGCGATAGGGATAGGCCCAGACAAGGCTGTGCGTCAGGAGATCGACGCCCAAAACGGCGCCTGCATTGGTAGGGCACACCAGGACGCCGTCGCCATAAGCCAGATGAGCCGCCTGAGCCCGGCGCGCGACGTCTTGCAGCATTTTTTCACGCGTCGTCGCCAGGGTTTGCACCCATTGAATGGCTTCCTTTAGATTCTGCTCCGGGGCGCGGATATCGATCTTGGCCGGGTCGAGGCAAACGAGCCGAAGTTCCTGGTTGCGTTCGGTCAGGAAATAGAGCTTGCCGGCCAGAGACAACGGCGGCCCCAGGAAATAGCAGTCATCGAGATCGTTGGGCGCCTTCTTGTTGCTGCTGCGTCCTCCCAGCGTCCACTCAATCTTCCCTGTCTCCAGGTTCCAGGCCTGGAGTCGGCTATGGTGGATGGCATCGCCGACGCGGCCTGTGAGGTTAGGTTGCCCGCCGGGCTGGCCCCACGGGTTGCCCATCATCTGAAAGGATGGGGCCAGGGCCAGGTCGTCCACCAGATAAACGCGGACATGATCAGTGCTGAGGGTGCCGATGACGGAGTTTTCGATGAGCGGATTGGGTCGGCCCATTTGCTGCCAGGTCTGCATCCACTGGTTCAACTGCGATGCCGTGTCATTGCTCTTGGCCATCGCATCGAGGCTCCATTCGGAGGCAGCTTCCCACAGGATCCCGCCTGTCTTTATGTTGCGTGCCGTGACTCCCCAGAAACTGCGGTAGACGAGCACGGGCACATCGCCGGATTCTTTATGCAGAGTGACGGCGATCGGGAAATAAGACGGGAGAACGGCCTGCTGCATGCCTTCGAGCATGCGAATCGTTCCTGAGTTCCCGTACAACAAGTTCTTGGAGGTGTTGTCGCGGGACATGGGCCATTTACGCGTGCCGGCGTCGGGGAATGGCGTAGTCCCTATGCCTTTGGCCGAGTGAGTGGCGTTTCCGAAAAAGTTGGTCCAGTCGCTGGCGCTGGCTGCCATTACCGTATCCTTCATTCGCTCAACCAGCGATTTAATCTCGCCGAGCGCGACTGTCTGCCCGCCCAGTTTCAGTCCATCCGGAGAACGGCCTTCCAATTGTCTCCAGATCGCCGTTTCCTTTTCTTTGTCGCCCGCACGGTGGAAAGCGACCATCGCCTTGAAAAGAATCAACGGAGCAACCTTTTCGGTCCCATCGCGTTTGAGGAGCTTTTCGAAGCACTGGGCAGCAGGAATCGTTTGGCCGCGGTCGAGCATGTAAGTGCCAAGGAGATTAGTCGCCTCGGCGCCCGCGTCCGTGTAGAAATAGCGCAGCATGACGGAAGCCAGCCGCTCCGGGTCGCTCTTGACGATGGCGTCGGTAAGTTCGGCCTTGGCCTTGCCGCCGTAGGTTTGCTTGTAATATTCCAGGCCCTTGCTGGGCATGCTGCCGATGAGCTTGTTGGCCTCGGTGCGAACGCTGGACCATTGCTTGCGCGATTTACCGCCTGGGTCGGTCACGTTCATCTCGACATACTGGTCCTCGCGCAGTTCCAGGAGACCCTGGAGTACGGTAAAGGCCTTGTCCCAATCTTCGTCGCGGATGTATTCCCGGCCGGCTTCAAGTTTTTGCTTGAGCTTGGAGTCGGTCGGCAGGGTGATGGCCTGATTGAGATCGTTGGCATCAGCTGGAGCGGTCGGCTCAGCTCCGGGGGGCCCACCGGCTGGAGCGGCCGGCTGGACAACCTCAATCGCCACCTGGGCCTGCGTGATCTGCCAGGCAGACAGTCCTCCGCACAAGGCAATACCCAGCGACACCAGCAGTGTCCGGCGCAAGCTCCACGTCATTGGCGTGTTTCCTTAATGGGGACGATTGGGCCGAATGCAGGAAGCCCCCTGCAAATTCGTTTGATTGCTATTGATTGTCGCACAGCGATTCGAAAGCTGGCAAGGGTAATCCCGTGCCCATAATCCACCTAGTCATCGCATCCATACGTTCTCGGCAGCAAGGCTAGGCCGCATGAATGCGGTCACTACAAACGAATGGATCGTCAAAACCATTTTCCCAATATACAGACGTAATACCTTGGCTCATCGTTGGGTGCCATCCGCGCAATTCACCTTAATCAATGGACGAGACAAGGCCAACGTTCCAACACGGTTTTTCGCTACAATGCTAATTCCATCAATCTTGGGGGTGTGAAACAGGATGAACCTCCGGAACCGGCGCTATGTCCCGTCCCTCAAAGTCGATGCCTCCCTTGACGCGGTCTTGTGACCGCCCCGTGCGCCGGCGGACGCGTACCTTTCGTCCCAACTACCTTTCCTTCGCCGGCACCTATCAGTGCAATCTCGATTGCCCCCATTGTTGTGTGCCGATTGAATGGCCCGAGCGCCTCGACATTCCCACGGCTCTGCGCTTTCTCGAAGACGCCCACGCCTCGGGCATCGGTATCCTGGGCTTCACCGGCGGCGAGCCGTTTATCTATCCTAAATTTGTCCTGGCGCTGAGCCGGCGTGCCGCCGAGCTGGGTTTTCGCTTTGACAAGATTATGACTAACGGCGTTTGGGGCCGAGATGAGCATCACTTGCAAGAAGTGCTGGGCGAACTGGCGGCGACGGGCTTTACAGGCAAATTAGGACTCAGCGTCGATAAGTTTCACGGCAAGCACACGGCCGCATTGACCCAGTTCTGTACCAAGGCAACCAAGGTCTTCGGCCGCGACAACATCGTCTCGCTTTCCTACGCCAGCCGCCATCCCGATCAGGGCCTCGAACCCGTCCGCGAACTGGCCGCTGCTCTCGACGCCGTCGTCGACTGGTCGCCTGTTCTGAATCGCTATCTACTGGTTTCCCCCGAAATCACCATGACGCTCAACTGGAACCATCTAGCGCCGGTTGAGCGAGCCGAGAAGCTTACCGGCGCCTGGGATGGTCCGTGGTTCCAGGAGGATTACTGCGAAGGGCCGGGCCAGGCGCTAATCGTAAATCCGAGGGGCGAGGTCAAACCCTGTTGCGGCTTCGCATCGGACCTCGATCAATTGACGATCGGCAATATTTACCAGCACACGGTAAAACAAATCATCAAGCGAGCGCGCAATCATCCCTACGTAGGCAAGGTGTTTCGCGAGGGCTTGACCGCCATCCGCGATGAGATCTTGGCGCGCGATCCGAACGCCCTGCCCGGCGCGACGACCAATCAATGCACCTTCTGCTGGCACGTCCTGACCCGCGGTCTGGCCAGCGGCGTCAACGGCGGCGGCGGCCAAATCGGCAACTGGACCGGCGCCAGGCCGAACTACACCGGCGAGCTGATCCAGCTCGGTCTACCAAAGCAGCCACCGCAGGCATAGACACCATGACCCGCCCGGTTATAATCCAGCCTTGATTCCCGATGTCCCCGTAGCTCAATTGGATAGAGCGTTGGCCTCCGAAGCCAAAGGTTACAGGTTCGACTCCTGTCGGGGATACTTGGCTTCGACATCATTTCCGGCAAAAACGCATTCCCGCGTTGATTTTTCCAGTGTTTCCTGCGCCTTTTGCGAATCGTCGCCATTCTCTGCGTCCGCCTGCTGCGCCGCTTTTTGCGCCGCAAGTGCGCCGCTTTTTGCGCCGCCTAACAGCGCCCTGTCGAAGTCGCTGTCTCGCACTTGGAGATAGTGGGCAGCGGCAATCTTGGGAGTGTTGCCCAGCCATTGTGCGACCACGTGAATGGGATGATCCTGGGCCAGTTCAGTTTCAAGAGAAGCGCGTAGGTTGTGAAACAGCCGACCCCATGGTTGCGCGCCAGCCTTGCGAATGATTCGCAGAAAATGCGTCCTCAGGTTTTGTTTGGCGTCCCGGTATCGATTAATAACGTAGACGCTCCCTTCCTGCGCGGCGTCGAAAGCATCTGCCAGGATAGCCCGTAGTTCAGGAAACAAGGGGATAGTGCGAAAGCCGCCAGACGGGAGGTGTTCCACCTTGGGCGAGAATACAGTTAGGCGGCCACGCTTCCAATCCACGTAAGACCATTGCAGCGACAGCGTCTCCGAGGGCGTCCGCAAGCCGCCGTAGCGCGCTAGAGCGATTATGACACGCCATTCCAAGTTTGGGGCCGCGTCTATAACCTGGCCGATGGTTTCCCGGCTCACAAACTCTTCTCTCGCCTTGTTCACTTGCGAGGGCACGCGCATCGATGCAAAGGGGCTTTCCGTCAACAACCGCTTACGGACAGCATGTCGGAACATTTGCCGTGCCTTTTTGACGAATGTGGCCACAGTCGCCGGGGCATAATCCTTCCGCAGGGCGGCCGCCCACTCATCAGCGTCGCCGGCGTTGATGCCAATTATGGGCTTGTTTTCGCCGAAGTGCCGCACCAATGCCTTGCGTGTTTGAACGAAAGCTGTCTTCGTGTTTGGCTTCAAGTCTTCACGACCGGCAAGAAAAGCATCGATAAAAGGACCAAGAGGTATGCTAATTTCCTGGCGATGCTGGATGAGGCCAACACGGGCGAGTCTCGTGTGAAGGGCCGCACCGATATTGGCCAGCCATGCAGCCGTATCCCTTGGGATAGGTTGCCCGCCGATCTTCGCCGACAAGAGCGCTTCGACGTGCCGGGCGATGGCGCCGGCGCTTTTGCGGTCGATCTTGCCCAGGCGGATCGCCTTGCGGTTCTCGTCGGCGTCCACAAACAGGATGCGCTTGCGGCCGTTCGGATCGTTCACAACACTTGCCATGCCTCACTCGCCTTTCTTGCCGGTCTTGTGGCCCAGAACGATTGTCAGTTGCAGGAATTCGCCCAGGGAGTTCAAGGCTTCCATCGAAAGCCCCCGATGGCCGTTGTAGAACTTGCCCAGGGCGGATTCGTCGATGCCGGTCGCCTTGGCAATCTGGTAGCGCGTCAAGCCAGAATCGTCGATGGCTTGCCGCAGCTGGTCGGTCAGTAGGTTCGTTCGTTTCTTCGCCACCCTGCGATCTTATCGGATACTGGCCTGTGTGTCCAGCATCAACCTTGGGTCAGAATTTCTCGCGGTAGGGTCCGGCCGGGGACGGATTACGGAATAGGCCGCTGTGCCCGGAACCTTGGTGCGCGTCTACGTTGCCTACGCCTACGAAACCCTCCGATTCTTTGGGATTCACCGAGGTTTCGTAGACGTTGGACAGTGTAGACAGCACAAAGGACCGCGCCGGCCGGCCGCCCTTCGCGGTCGTCGGCACGTCCCGCCAGGTTCCGCGCCCCGCCTTGGCTAGTTCTTCCAGGGCGGTTTCCGCTGCGCCCGGATCTTTCAACCATCGGCATCCTTGCTGCACTTGACGCGGTGTCGCCGTCCCGCCATTGCGCCCGATCCAATCGACCAGCCGGCGTAAGTCGCGCTCGGCATCGGATTCATCTAGCATGGCGTATAATCGCCGTGCTTCATGCTTGAACCACTTGGCGAACATAATTCCCGCGTTCATGCTGGCCACATCCAGCCGCCCTTCGTCGGCCACGTCGCCGGCCGCCCATCGCGTGAAATGAACCACCAGCGCCAGCCGGGCCGCGTATTCTTCCAGCTTCGACCAGGCCGCCGCCATGTCGCCGGTCAGGTCGGCTTGCTCGGCGGCGTGCGCGTTGTAGTACGCTTTCCAGGCAGCCTTCGCGTCCGCGCTCAGGCGCACCAGCACGGGCCTGGGTTCGTCGTTCTCGCCGGCCGAAGGTTGCAGTTCATACAGCTTGTCGAACAGCCTGACCATTTCGGCTTCCGCGCTGGGGTCGATGTCGGCCTCGGTCCAGCGCTTCGCCTTGCGGGGCGGGCAGGTCAGCAGCAATCGGGCCGCCAAGCCAGATTCCCGATGCTCCAGGCCCAGGGCACGTTGCAGGATCGCGGGTTGAATACCGCCTGAAACGCAAACGGCCGCCTGGGGAACGTGGATCGTGCGCGGGATGCCCGTCTTGCGGTCCACGATGATGCTCTCGGCGTTGAACATCGACAACCAGTTGGCGGAATCCGCGCCGGTCTTGCCCTTGCCGGCGTAGCGGTCGAAGCTGCCGATCCAGCCGGCCAGCTCGTCGCGGGCCAAGAGCAGACCGCGCGGGTTCGCAAGCAGGATCGGGGCCAGGGCTTCGACGGTCGTATCCGACACGATGAACCGCTCGCAGGATGGCGGTTGCGGCTTCTCGCCGCGTTCGCCTTTCTTGGCCTCCTGCCAAGCTACCAGCGCCGCTTCGTACTCTTGTTGCTGGGCTTCAAACATCTTGAAGGCCCGCGATTGCCGATCCCGCACCGGGCGCATGACCAGCCGGAAAGCGGGCGTCTTGGCCGTGCCGCTCTCGCCGACGATGGCCCCCCACAGGATCGGGGGCGCCGACCACCCGCGTTTCAGTTCCAGGCGGCGAGTGTTGCCGATGGCCGCCGCAATCGCCGTGAGCAACGGCAGGGCGAGGTAGGATGGGTCGCAACCGATGGCCCGCGCTCCGGCGTCCACGAAACCCCGAATCGGCGCGGGCAGGGCATCGACGGGAAAGGGACGGTAGGCCAGGTCGTCGGCATCGCCGGGTCGCCACGGTTCGACCGCCTGGGCCAGCGCTCCGATTTCCGCCCGCATGGTTTCCAGGTCTGCTGCGTCGCCATGGGCGTCGATCCAGTCCACGACATCGCCGCCCCCTGGCGAGTCGGGCAAATCGACGATGCGGACCACCGGGGCCGGCGTCAGCTTCGCCAGGATGCCCGCCACGGTGTAGGCATACTTGCGGCCGGCGGCGTCATTGTCGGGAAGAATTATGACTTCCTTGCCTGCCAGGGGAAGCCAATCGGTCTTGGCGGCCGCCTGCGATCCGCCGGCCGATGTCGTGGCCGTGAAGCCGATGGAACGGGCCGCATCCGCCGCCTTCTCGCCTTCAGTCACAACAACGCTCCGTGCCGCCGCCAGGTCGGGAAGCCCGTAAAGCGGCCGAAACTCGGGCATTGCCCCGATGCGCCAGCCGTCGCCGTGCCTGGCCACCGGCCGGATTTCTTTGCCGAGCGGCTTGTCCCATCTGACCACCACTCCGACGGGTTTGCCTTGGGCGTCATGATAGGTCCACATCGACGATCGAATACCGTGCTGGCGTTCCAGCTTCGCCACGGCATCACTAGCCGTGGGGAAGGTTCCCCCGCTCGGGTTAGGTTTACCGTTATGGTTCGACTTTGGGTCGGGTTTTGGTGGGAACAGGTCGGCTAATTTCAGACCGAGAACTGACAGAATCACTGACGTGTCGCAACCGGCATGACACTTGAGTAATGCCCTTCCGTCGTCGCCTTCGGAAACGCTCAAGCTGGCGGTGCGATCCTCGTGTGCCGGGCAATGGGCAGACCAGCCCTTCCCTGTTTTCCGTGCGCCGTGCAACTTGGCCAACAAGGCATCAGTGGACGTCACGTTCGCCCCCCTTCGTCGTGACCGCTTGTTGGGTCAGCCAAGCCTGCAGGTCAGCCAGAGGGTACAACACGGTTCGCCGTTTGCCGGCGCCGATGCGGACGCAGGGGATATGCTCGTCCTTCGTCAGCTGCCACAAGAGGCGGGGCGAAATGCCTAGGGCCTTCGCCGCTTCACGGGGCCGCATGGCCAAAGGGGACGAGACGTCTGAAGGATTCATCTTCACCACTCCAACGGACTCGCTTGCCGCGAAGTGCGGCCCGCATGATGAACAATCCGCTGACGGCAACCAGTTCCGGTAACTACGGAGCAATGAAAAAGCCGCCTGGAGCGGCTCCAAGCGGCTGGAAGAAGTTTGTAGAGTTCACAGAAGGTAACTTGGCGGTAACCAGTTACTGCCCTAGTAATCGTCCCGTGCGTCGCGTTTTTCGTATTCCTTGGCTCGCTTCTGATGTCCTGCCCGACGGCGGCCGACCTCGTTTTCTCTTTCGCCCTTTCGATTCTGAATCCACCAGTCGGTCTTAAGGACCGCTTGCTTGGTCACACCCAGCAATTCCCCAAGTTGTTGCGCCGAAGCGGTTGGAGGAATGGGAATCAACTCGTAAATCTTCTTCAACCGCTCGTTCGTGGTCAGCTTGTCATCTATAAGGACCTCACCTGCTTTCTTGATTCGATCATCGGAAATCCCATTGGTATACACCCTCAAAAGGGCGATGGAAGGGTTATCGCTTGAAGTGTTCTCTCTTCGATTGTTTAGTTGCTCATTACCTAGGCTCGCGATGATTTCGCCCGATGCCAGTGCGGGGGGTCCATTATAATCTTTGACTTGAAACCCGAGCCTGCCGAGATCCTGCAATAGGCTAGCCGTGAAGCCAGATTGGTCTAACTCACCAAAGACAGGGTACAGTCGATTCAGATCTGGGTCGTCCTTCGATCGGTGGCGAATCCAGAGTCGAGGTGCAGCCGCCCGAACCGTCTTGTAGGCAAGCCCCGTTCTCTCGTGAATGCGCCGGATTGCGAGATCCAGCAATTCTTGATAAAGGTGCCGGTCGTTTTCCTTGTTGCCTGGATGGGAATGACCCCCGGCCAATAGCCCGAGGGCATCAACGAGGCGGATCATACGACGGATTACCTTTCTGCGGGCTGGCCGCGGCGGAATGATGCAAAGGCAAGAAACGTCGTCTCGCCTAGACCGCTTGGCCGGCAGCCGTCCGGCGTTTCATTCTAGTCTTAAATGCACGACTGGCCGCGCAAGTGTCAAATCGCATGCTTACCGCATGCCCCTTCCATGCCCGATTAGTTGGCCGGGTCGTGGCCTGCGCACCTCATTAGAAGCCGCACGGCTCTCGGCAACAGGAGTTCGGTTAGAGAACCCCCCTTTTTTCCAGCCTGCTGCATGGCTAAGGCGAATAAACGATCGGTCCGGAACCCCTGCCCGGAAGGCACTTGGGGCACAATTTCGAAACTCCAAAGGGTGGCAAGCGACCGTGGTAGGCGACGTTACAGACCTCGCACCGGTGCCAGCCCATGATGACCGGTTCAGGCGGCGGCCTGACCCGAAAGAGCGTCCCATGATGCAGTTCTAGTCCAGGGTCGCTAGCAAGCAGACATTCATTGCAACGCGGTTTGCCATACGGGCGGCAGCGAGGGCATAGCGGAGGCTTTGGAGGCGGCTCGGGCACAGCCGCTTCCGGCTTGGGCGGTCTTGGCGCCGCGGCAACAACCGCCGGCTGCTCCTGCTTTGGAGGCGGCAATTGGCCCGCCGGCGGTGCCCCAGCCAGGAGGAGGGCCATCAATTCCCTTTTGTACCGCCTGATGTCCTGGTAAAGAGCCTCTGTTACCCGCTCGGCAGGAGCGATGCGAATGTCCTTGCCATCGGTCTCCAGGCGGAAGCCCTGACGCTTCAAATCAGCTAGGAAAGAGGCGGCTGTCATATCGTTGCCCATTTCAACCCGTCCTTTGTCAAAATGGCTGGAGTCTTCGGCTGCTCACTGGCGGACTTCTTAAGCTTCGCTGCTGCCTCCCGCTGGCGCTCAAGCCGCTCTTGCTCTTGTTTTTGTGCTGCCGCTCGCCGGGCGGCTTCCTCCGCTTCGGCAGCCTGCTTCCGAGCCGCCCTGCGCTGGCGGGCTATCTCCCGCTCGGCAGCCTTCTTCTGGGCCTCTGCTCGGCGAATCTTTGCCTCCCGCCTCTGGGCCACCTTTCCCTCGCGAACGGCTCGTAGCCTTTGCTGGCGTTCGACAATGCTCGGCAAGCACTTGAAGTAGGTCTTGAGAAATTCGCTCGGCCGCTCCTGCGCTATCTTCAACAGCAGCTTCGCCCCTGGCGTGGGAGCCTTTTCTGGGCTTTGCCCCATGTTCGCATGGACCCACTGAACATCCTGCTCCAACACTTCCTGGCTGTCTGGCGCCGGCCTCTTCAAATACCGCCGATCGTGACTCCAAGAATTAGGCGTCCACCAGGGACAGGTCTTGGTCCCATCGGTGGGTTGAAAGCGCGTTACCAGCGTTGCCTGAGCCGCTCGCTTGGACTGGCCGGAGGCCAAAAGTTGCCCTTGGACGGCTTCGGCTTCAGCGTGCCTTCCTTCCCGTTCCAGACGCGCCCAGAACTCCTTTTTGCTCTCACGCTTGATGTCCGCCATGCGCTGCTCCTTCGCTACTAGATCACAGGACAAACCATGCCGTCGCTAGCTTCCTTCCGGGCCCTCTCATGCATCGCAACTGTTACCAGTCTTGGTGCAAATCGATCACCGACTAACAAGCACCAACCCATGCACCAACTAATGCACAATCAGTCACCAACTAATGCACCAATCAGTCTGCATACCTATACAACCGCGAAATCGGTTACGTGGCACCACTCTAAGCCCATCGTAATTCTATCCTGTTGCGGTCCTAGAGAGGTCCTAAAGACGTCCTAGGTCATTCCTATTATGACCAAGGAAAGGACCCAAAAAAGCATGCTTTGAGGCGGACCAAATACGTTAAGGGAGTCCCACCGGAACAAGGGCGGGGGTCTGGTTCGTTTTCCCAAGCTTTTTGCCCATAAAGGCTTATGTTTACGCGTTTTTCCTGAAAAAAGCGCGTTGGCCAAGGGAATCCCTTGCGGACAAAAACGATCGGGTATAATGGATTTTGCGAAAAGCGTGGCCCGAAACGTGGTCGGCCGTGACGGCGGACTATGCTGGGCCAGTCCGGCGGGATGTTCCCGCTGGCTAACAAATGGGCCAAGCGGTGCTGGAAACACCCTTGGCCCTGGGCACCGTACCATAGGAGTACAGTACCATGACCGAACGTACAGAGTCCGTTGCCGTCGAGCAAGTCGAGTCCGTTCCCCCCGTCGAGCAACCCGAACCCGTGCCCCCGCCTGAACTAGCCAAGCTACTGGCCCGGTTCCGTAGGCTGTGCGCCAGTGCCGCTGAGGTGGCCCTGGACGAAGGCAGGGTGGCACGGGAGTATTTGGCCTCATGGCAGGGCCAAGGCGACAACTACAAGCGTGCCGCTGGGGTGGCTACGCTGGTAGGGGAGTTACAGCTCCATAGCCCCGACGTGGTACGACCGCAACGGATTGACAGCCTGATCCGGCATGCGGCAACGTATGACGTGCTCAGTGAGGCCACGGGGCGTAATGTGGTTAGTGGCCGTGGTAAGGGGGCCAAGCCCAGTATCCGGGTCATCATGGCCTTTGCTCCGCTGGTGGAGCGGGATGAGGCACGGCGGGATGAGCACTGGCAGCTCATGGCGGCCACGGCGGAGCGGGCCAAGGCCTTGTGGGTGGAAATGCTGGACAGTGCGGCACCGGGCACCGTGGCGGAGAGTAGCGTCAACAAGCTGGTGGCGACGTACAAGGCGGAGCGGGCCACGGAACTGGCCAAGCTAGCCCAGGAGCAACCGGACAACCAGAATGCCCAAGCGGAGGCACGCAAGGCCCAAGCGGAGGCGGACAAGGCGGCCGCCAAGCTGGTGGAGCGGGATACGGAACCTGCCAAGCCCAGTAGCAAGCTGCCCAAGGGGGCAGGTATCGACGACGTGCCTGCGTTCATCTACGACCGCGTGGCCGGTAGTGAGGAACCCGACGACTTGCTGGAGGGTATCCTTGAGGGCATCAAGGGGCATCCGGCCTTGAGCAAGCGGGCTCACCGGGCGATTGATGCCGCGCTAGTGATCCTGTCCCGTGGCGTGGCCCCCCAGGAAACCTCCGACAGCGGCTTGGCTGCCGTGGCCTAGCCCATGCGAACCCCGTACAGGCTGCCGTGCCTGTACGGGGTTTTTGAATTGCGCGCAATTCAGAATTCATCGCGTGCCCGATGCCCCGTAGCCCGTGCGCATATGCCAATTGCCCCGCGTGCCGATAGGTATGCGGGGTTTTTTCGTGAATTGCGCGCAATTCGACTTCGCTCACCACGTCCCATCCTCCCCCTACAAACCATGTCCCCCTCGGTTGTTGAATTGCGCGCAATTCAAACCTTTCCTTAATCAGTCAGTCGAAAGATTGAAAGGGCCGCCGGTTGCCGAGAAAATGGCGGAACTGGCTGTGACCGCGAAAGGCTGACCAATTCGTCCGCCTTCATAGTGGCCCAGCTAGCTACTTTGGACCGCAACATTTACAACGGAGGTTGACGTGTTCACCAACAAATGCAGACAACTAGTTTCTCTCGGTGTGGGATTCGCGCTCGGGCTGTTCGTCGCAGGCTTGTGGTCATGCATTCCCGTTGTGGAGAAGGTTTCCGCCGACACAACTGTCAAGGGTGCCGAGACAGCGCGGTATAACATTTCCGCCTACGGCGATGGCAAGGCCGGGGGCGCCTACATCATCGACGTGAATACCGGCGAGGTGTTCCTTGTCCGGTCGGACTTCACGCCGGCGAAGTCGTTGGGCCGAGTGGAGAAGAAGTAAGGACCCGCCTGCGCGGGAAGATTTGGAAGCTGGGCGCCCTGCTCTGTGCTTACTAGGGTCACCAAACAAAATCAGCCTAAAGTTTGTGTAAATCGATTTCGGTAAGTAACTTTTTAAACTCTTCATGTTCGCGTAGATTATCGAGATCGGTGTCCGTTTTCATGTTTTCAACATTGGCCTTGTCCTTGAAAAAGTCTTTGGCCTTGGCTAGCTGCAAAAGTTCAAAGCCGCGAGCGGCATATTGGTCCTTCAACTTGGTGTCTCCTTTGGTAACACCCGAGGAAACACTGTAGACACAGGCCGCGTTGTAGAGATCCGCGGGGTTGGTTTGTTTTTCAGCGATTTGGGCTTCGACTTCCTTGATCGCCAAGACGTGATCGCCGGCCCGAGCTCGAGCTAGGGATCGATTCATCCTTAGGTCGCGTGCATTGCCATTTGTCAGCTCGATGGCTTTGGTCCAGGCGTCGGCAGCCTCGGGAAAGCGTCTAAGCATCTCGAAGGACAAGGCTCGGCCCCAATGGCAATTACGGGCCAAGAACTTCAATTCCTCCGGCGGTTGGGCAACAGCTAAGAGCGGCTCAAGCGCAGCGAGAGCTTTATCCTCGAATTCGATAGACTGCTTGGCCTTGCTGCTTTTTTCATAAGCGAGTGCCAAATTGCGATAATTATTGGCCAAGTCGATGACAGGCTGGTTTTCTCGAGTGAATTCCTTGGCAAGCGCTTCGTGAATCCTAACTGCTTCCTTGTATTCGGGAACGGCTTCAGCAAACCGTTCTTGGTCGTAGGCTAGCTGACCGAGCCCAAGGTGACACGCTCCAAGGCTTACCTGGTAGTCACGGGACTGCGGCGAGACGGCAATCAGTTTGGTTAGAAGAGCCAATGCCTCACGACAGGCCGCATGGGCCTCATTGTATTTCTTAGAGTCTTTGAATTGATCAACGGCGGCGATGAGCCTATTGGCTTCTAAGTGCATTTGCCAATCGTCCTTTTCGAGGTCGGGGCTGGCAGTCACGATAATCGCATGCGAATAATCCTTTAGGGCATCTTCCTTACGATTTAATAGTTGATGAATTATGCCGCGTTGAAGATAAGCAGATCGCTCCCTGGGCACCAGGTCGATCAACCGGTTAAGGTGGAGCAACGCGGCATGCCATTCCTGGGCATTTTGGCATAGGTTCGCTTGGGCGCGATGCCAGGAAATTGTATCGAACGGTATGAGGGGCTTAACTTCCGAGTGACGGTCGCGAAGCATCTTCCATTCCTTGGCCGGCAAAGATGTCAGCGTTCCGGATTCATCGAACCGGCGCCCGCTGAGGGCTTCCGCTAAGCTAACCAGCTCCTCGACGGGCCTCGTGTCCTCATTCAAACTCCAGATCTCGGCTGTAAAGAAATCCGTGAAACGAAGCAAGGAACTACCATCAGCGCTAAGCTCGGTGCTGGGAGGCATGGCCACCAATTGGGAAAGCGCCGGTACTACCAACTCCCCGGAATTGCCGTCCCAGACTCTAAGATGGCCTTCAAATTGAATTGTGGGAGCTGAGAAGCTGCCGTCGGATGGGGCGGTGTAGACAAAATTAAGTACAGAATTAGGCTCGTAGGCTTGACCTGATCCAAGGTTTATTCTGACAACATTTTTAACCATGTTAAGGAAACCCGATCTGACATCTTTGTAGTCATAACTTGTCAATAGGAGAGAACCTTCGCCGAAAAAGCCAAATTGCTTAATCTTCTTTGGAAGGCGGATGGGCGGCCCCGCAGGCAAGCCGGTCCCGGTACGCCAAACCTGAAGCTCGGGTCCATTAGGCGAGGCGAGCAGATTGCCCTGGCGATTGACTGACAGGCCGAACACGGAGGAGCCTAACGATAAGCTCCCCGGCAGCTTACGGCTTGCTGAGGTCCAGAGGTTCATTTCTCCGGAGCTCTGTGATCCATAAAGGACACACATTCCGCCTGCGGCTCGATCTAACCAAGCGGTCCGAACAGGCTGTCTAAATGACAAGGGCTCACCAACGATTTCGCCGGATAAGGAATGCCGCATGCGGACCGTCTTGCGGTCCTCTACTTCAAGCACGCCATCGTTTTCTTTAGCTATATCAAGGATTTCCCCAAGAAAAGGGCCAGCTACGGTCTGGCCGGTCATGGGATCTACGATCGTATAGTTGAGGGTCTTTTCCTTACTGGAGAGGGTCTTTGCGTTTTCAGTTTGCCTTTTCTCTAAGATTAGACGTCTGCCTTGAGCGCAAAAGGATGGTCTGAAGAAGGAACCATCAGGAAGTCCAAAGGGCGGCGTCAACGCCGTTCCAGACTCCTTGTCCCACATCTGGGCGCGATAGGGGGTGCCCGAAGTTTCGGCTTCGCTGCCACGTGGACCGGTCAGCGTCAGGAGCGATTTTCCATCCGGGCTAAACAAAACTTCGGAGGCAAGGCCACTCATCTGATATTTCCGGCCGAGGAGCTTACCGGTTCGCAATTCATGAACCTCAAGTTGATCGCCATTGCAAATTGCCACGCAGGAATTATCCGGGCTGAACACGGCGTTGGGCCTACTCTCTCGTCCGCCATTGCCGAACGGGCCGGTAATCGCTTGACCCGATGCAACATCCCAGATCCCTAGAGACCAACCGGGGAAGGCCAACAGATCGGTGTCCTTACCTGACATGGTTTGTGCCCCCCAATGGCTTGAGGGTTTGCGCTCCGGCTTTCCCCAGACACTCAGAGCCACGGTTCTGCCATCCGGATTCAAACGCGCCTTGCGGAGATACCCACCGGGGCGAAACGATTGGGCGGGGGTTTTCCCTTGCGCAATGTCCCAAACCCGGACGCTCCCTTCTGCACTGGCTGTTAGGATCTGTGTTTGATCTGGACTAAAGGACGCAGAAGTGACCGTTCCTGCATGCGTAAGAAGGGGGGTCAATGGTTCGCCAGTGGTTGCGTCCCAAATGCGAGCGTCCGTGCCGCCGTAGGTCAGCAAGCGCCGGCCATCCGAACTGAGCAGCCCTGACGTTGGTTTCTCTTGATGATTAATGGCAGCGGTTACGGGAATAGCCTTGTTAACATCCCACACCTGGACTTGGAAACTGGCCCTGGAGTTATCGTTGCCGGTTCCGAGCAAGATTCGTTGATAATCCGGACTGAAAGCATGACTTTTGACATAAGTGTCTTTGAGAGAAAGTGCATTCACTGCCACCCCGGTTTTTCCATCCCATATTCGCAGAGTAAGCCCCTTTTTAGAGTCCTGTTCTTCAGTCAATAAGAAGTGAGCATCCGGGGTCAAAGCGAAATAGTTACCCAAATCATGTGCTTCACCTTCGTTCAGGGCCGCGATAATTTTTCCCGCTTTTGTATCAAACAATTGATGCTTCGTTTGATATCCTTCCAGGGCCAACATCGAACCGTCGGCAGGGAGATGGGGCTTGGAGGTTAAAGACGGCGGGTGATTTTGGAACGGCTCGCCGCGAGACTTTCCGGTTTCCGCGTCCCAAAGAAAATAGTTGACGAACCTATCACCACTTAAGCCGAGGATTCCATTAGCTATCCGATATCCTGTTCCCTTCGAGGCAACGGTGAGCAACACGCTGCCATCGAGGGAGAATTGAGGGTCACTTTGGTTGTGCAACTCGGCAAAACCCGAAAGCGGCTTACCGGTATCTACGTCCCAAAGCTGTTGAACCATTCGTTTGCCTGGTTGTCCTTTTTCAGAAGCCTCTTCCGAAATCGTGGAGAGCCGGCGACCGGTGGCATTTAACAGGGCTAACCCGTTTAACCCCAAGGGAATGACCGGGGAAATGGGCTGTCCCGTTTCCGTGTCCCATACGCGCGCCTCGGATATAACACTTTCGCCTGGCTTATAGTCTTTCGGATTAACGGCTGACACCGTAAGCAACCGTCGGCCATCGTCACTCAGCACCACAAACGTGTCCCTCGGATGGAAAATGCCGCCATAGGTGGGATCCGCAAAATTCGAGATAGCTGGCGTTACGGGTTGACCATTTTGGGCATTCCAAACCCTTACATGCTTGGGAAAATCAGCGACATCTGAGGACCAACTAATAATGCGACGGCCGTCTGCCGTCCATTTGCAGGTGCGAATGTGTTCGTCGTGGGCCATGATCGGCGTGATGGGGAGACCCGTAATGGCATCCCAGACTCGGGCTTGATCGCCAATGCCATCTTCGCCGACGGCTGTCGTCAACACCTGCTTGCCATCAGGACTAAACTCGGCATGAGTAACCGAAGTCCCGTGCAAAATGACAGTGCATGGCCGTGGGCAGAGCTGGGCGGTGACGGCGATGCGCAGCCGGTGCATTTTTTCGCGCTCCGGCGTGGCGGCATCCTTCTTGAGGGCGGCCACATACCAGGTCAGAGCGTCGGCATAATTGCCTTGATCGATAAGCTGCATCCCCTGGCGAACATATTGTTTGGCCAGTAGGCGCTGATTGTCTTTGCCGGCGGCGATGGCTTTTTGTTTCGCCTCCTCGGCATGGTGCTTTTCCTCCGCCTCGGCGGTACGCGCGGTATCCGCAGCATCGCGATCGTCCTTGGCCTGGATTTCCGAGTTCGTCGCGCGCACGGCTTGCCAGAGGCTGATGGCCGTCCCAGCGACAAGGAGCAAGGCAAAGGCCGTCAAGGTCGCCAACAACTTCTTGTTCCTGCGCGCTAGCTTGCGAACACGATAACCGAGGGAAGGAGGGCAGGCTTCCACGGTCTCGTCGTGCAAGTACCGTTCAATGTCGCGGGCCATGCCGGTTGCGGTCTCGTAGCGGCGGACGCGATCTTTTTCCAGGGCTTTCATGACAATCCAATCAAGCTCCCCGCGCATCAGACCACCCAGTTTGCGCGGCTCGGTGCTTCTTTGAGCTGCAATCGACGGCAATTTCTCGGATGAACTGAGCCGGGTGCTCGGCTTGGGCGGTTCTTCTTCTCTGATGATGCGCAGAAGCTCATCAAACGCGGCGCTGTGCAAGCGCTTGCGGTCAAACGGCGTGCTTCCCGTGAGCAGCTCATACAAGAGCACGCCGAGCGAATAAATGTCGCTGCGCGTGTCGATGTCGAGGGCGTTCATCTCCGCTTGTTCGGGACTCATATATTCCAACGTGCCGACAATCTGGCCGAAACCGGTGAACATGGTGCGTTCGGTTAGCTGCTGGCTAGTGGCCTTGGCCACGCCGAAATCGATAACTTTGGGCACGGGTTTGCCGTCGTAAAGCGTGACCAGGACATTGGAAGGCTTGAGATCGCGGTGAATGATGCCCTTTTGGTGGGCATGCTGAACGGCCTGGCAAACCGGGATGAATAGCTCCAGGCGCTGATGTGGAGTGAGCTGCTTATCGTCGCAGAATTTAGTGATAGGCACGCCTTTCACCAATTCCATGACGAAGTAAGGTCGTCCGCTGGCAGTGGCCCCAGCATCCAATACGCGTGCGATATTGATGTGATCCATCAGCGCCAGCGCCTGCCGTTCGGCCTCGAAGCGCGTGATGACCTGCTCCGTGTCCATGCCCGGCTTGATGATCTTGAGCGCCACCTTGCGGCGAATAGGTTCCTGCTGTTCGGCCATGTAGACGACGCCCATGCCGCCTTCGCCGATTTGTTGCAAGAGCTTGTAACGACCGATGCGCGCCCCGGGGCCTTCGCTTATCGGCAGAGACGATAAGCCAACAGTAGGCGATCCCGGTTGATAAGTCTTGGTGCCGTCGCCTTCAACCGGTTCCTGCAAAAAACTGCCCGCCTCATTATGAGACCTCAGCAAGGCTTCGACCCGCAAACGCAAATCGGCATCGCCGGCACATTGCTCATCGAGAAAGGCAGCGCGCTCGCCAGGGGATTCTTTGGACAAAACAGCGGCAAATAGCGATTCTTCAGTCATGGCTAACATAACCTTAAGGGAACGGGGGGGCAGCCTTTCCCTACAATGCGTAATCGAGGTGCGATTTCCTCCAGCAAATCCCAAAAATGATCAGGATTTTTTGCCAGGAGGTTTCTATGGTGCGCTGTGCACAATTTGCTGATGCAGCCAAGCCCGAGAATAAGCCCAATAGCGGTCAGCTGTGGTGGTTGAAATGCCGAGGATTTCGGCCGCCTGTGCAATGGTCAGCCCGGTGAAATACCGCAGCTTGACGAGTTCCGCCTTTACGGGATCTTTCTCGGCCAATTGGTTTAAGGCCGTGTCAAGAGCAAGAACGTCTTCGGATGGCGCAGGCGCGGCAACGTCATACAATTTGCCGCGAGTCCGATTCCCCCCTCGCTTGAGGGTTCGTTTACGGCGAGCGTTTTCGACGAGAATACGCCGCATCGCCTCCGCCGCGGCGGCAAAGAAGTGCGCTCGATTCTTCCAGATTTGCTCTTTCCCTAGTTCCTGCAAAGGGCCGGCTACCAAACGCAAATAGGCTTCGTGAACTAAGGCGGTTGCATCGAGTGTTTGCCCAGGCTTCTCCTGGGCAAGACGCTGCGCTGCCAATTGACGCAGTTCATCATAGAGCAAAGGCAGCAAGCGCTCAGCCGCTTGCGAATTGCCTTCAGAAAGCGCTGATAGAACCCGTGTCAATTCACTCATGCATGATGAGGATAAGCTGCATTGATAGCGAAGGCAAGAGTGAGAGTTTTAGGTAGTTGAGAATCCTGGGAGTGAGAGACGGGCCGTATAGCTCTTACTGTTCGAGAAGTACGATGTCACTACCTGAATCGAATAAGCGTGGCTTCAGAAAAGCACAAAGATTGAATTTCAACATTTCCACAACTTGACATAAGCCGCCACTTATGCGATAATACAGGTCCACTTTGGGGCATCTCTGCCCCGCTCTAAACCCTATTCCCTATTTATCCGGAGTACTCCAATGACCTGCGAAGAGATTGCGCGCCGTGTCGAGTGGAATCGCATCATGGCCTGGCTCAAAGCGCCACCGTCGCGAATTGTGGCCACGCCAAAGCAGCGGGCCGTGAACCAGCGGACCTTCTGCCTCCTGCGAGCCTTGCGTCAGAGACAACGCTGCACGGAAAGGAGGAGTGCATGAGCGCCTTCATCGTGTCCGAGAGAACCATGCACCGCGCCGTTCATGCCTTGATGCCGCGCGATGCACCTTGCATAGCTTGCGACGAAATGGGCCAGCAACTGTACCAGCTTAATGCCGAGGCTGTTACGCAGCGGTATGGCCGACCGGAAGACGTTCCGGAATACCGATACGCTGTTATCTTTCCGCCGCTGATTCAACAACTTAAGTCACTTAGTTGCCTCATCTACCAATGCTCCGAAGGCAATGTGCCCGAAACCGCTCTCTACCAGTCCCTCGTGCGACGCAAAATCGACCTGACCAGGGAAATTGTGTGCAACTCCGAAGAGTACGACCGGGCCGATTGGGACTAGCCCTGCATCGACACGTCTCTGTAACGCCTTTGACCTAACCCATTGATTCGAAATCGGCAAGCGCAGCGCTTCCTGTGTGGGACACGCTGCGCTGCCATTCCCTTTGGAGACCCTCATGACCGATTACCTGGAGCTGGGGCCATCCCCATGCGATGAGGACTGCGAACAGTTGGGGGCCAACTACGACCCCGCCCGGGCCCGGCTGGAATGCCGCGTCCTGCGTGATCAGATAATCCGCCAATTCGGCCCTCCACCGGAAGGCGCGTATTACAAAACCCGCTCCAACCCGCATGACTTCGGGACCTACTACGAACTGGCCATCTACTACGACGAGCACAATGAAGAAGCCGTCGCCTACGCCTTCAACGTGGAACGCCAGTATCCGCAGGTTTGGGATGCCCAAGCCCGCCAAGCGCTGGGCCTGACTCCCAAGGCCTGGGACAGCATTTCCGCCTAGAAGCAGTTCTTTGTTTCCACACCACTCAAACGAAAGGAAGAACGACCATGCAACAGGCACGACTGATGTTACACACCGGCGCCACCACGGCGACCATCGACCAGGTGCGGGCCGTGGCCACCCCGCCACGAACCGATAGCTGGGTTCCCATTCCCCATGACCGGCTCGTGGAAGGCGTGGAGCGGTCCCTGGAAAGCGTGGGCTTGCACGTTGTCACCCAAGCCCACGGCTTGGCTCGGGACGGTCAACGCTATTTCGGCTTGCTCCAGGTGGCCCAAGGGGACCAGTCCGATGACTTCGGGCTAGTTGTCGGCGTCCGCAATTCCCACGACAAGAGCTTCCCCGCCGCCCTGGCCTTGGGCGCCACGGTGTTCGTCTGCGACAACCTGAGCTTTTCCGGCGAGGTCAAGCTGGCTCGCAAGCACACCACCTACATCGAACGCGATCTGCCCGTCCTGGTCAGCCGGGCTTTAGGCCGGCTGACTGACTTACGACATACGCAAGAACGGCGCTTCATCGCCTACAAGGAGCAACGGCTCTCGGATAGCCAGGTCAACGACGTGGTGATCCAGGCGCTGGACGCCCGGGTGCTGCCGGTGACGCGGATCCCCGACGTGCTCAAGGAATGGCGGCAGCCGGCGCATGAGGCGTTTGGCGACAAGACGGCGTGGCGGCTGTTCAACGGCTTCACCGAGGTCTTGAAGGGCTGCCTGGACCGGCTGCCGCTGCGGACAACGGCTTTGCACGGGATTCTGGACGCCACCTGCGGACTGGTGATTCCCCAAGTCCCGCAGGTGATTGACGCCGAAGCGCATCTGGCCCACGCGGTTTGAGTTGTCGCCAAGGCGGCGCGGGATGGTCCCGCGCCGCTTTCCTTTATTCAGGAGGCTTTGCTCATGGCGAACATGACGATCAGCGAAGCGCACGAAGTAGCGGAAAACCAGTGGCGCCAAGAATTGAAGCGGGCCAAGCAGTGTTTCGAAGAACGCCAGCGCGATATCGACTTGACCTTTCAGGCCGCGGCACTCTTGTCCGGAGCGGGATTCGAGGTCCCGCCTATTTCAACCTGGGCGCCCTGGAATGGATTCACGCTCATGGTGCAGCGCCAAGACCTGAAGCGCCTCCATGACGTGCTAGGGCGCTTGAAGCTGAGCGGCAAGAGCGTGGCGGATTGCAAGAAGCGGACGATCTGCATCTCTCTGAACGCGGTCAACTATCCGCCCATCACGATTGAGTACATCACGAAGCTGGCCCGGTCAGCCAAGTGCAAGATCGTGACACAGCGGCAGAAGGCTTACACCTACAAGACCCTGGTTTGTGAAGCGTAAGCGCAAGCGGCGCGGGATTACGTGGATCCCGCGCCGGTTTCGTTTCCCTGGAGGAATAGC
>Ga0185299_10001568_pt1 | contig 42311 bp, 37 predicted proteins | sample PaiPotPPA55metaG_FD_128002 | JGI IMG/M metagenome (GOLD analysis project Ga0185299, IMG submission 128002) | Iron sulfur acid spring bacterial and archeal communities from Banff, Canada, to study Microbial Dark Matter (Phase II) - Paint Pots PPA... ...
GAGGTAGCTGGCGTTTTTCTAAGACTTTATAAAAAGAGGCCAGCACCGCGAAATCGCCGCAGGCCGGACACCAGGTGGGATGATCGGCGGTAACCGCCTTTTTGGTCAGTTTCTCGCGTTCCGGCGCCACCGGAGGGACGGCATCAAGTGGATTCATTTAAGGGCTCCTTCCAAAATTTCGCGAACTCGGAATGTCAAGCCATCGGTCTTGGTGAAACTTTCAATCTTTGGGTTACAGAATCGTGCTCGCAGCAGCGCAGCCAGCTGGCCATAGCCGTACAATCCCTGGTCATTCATCTCTACGACTACAATTCGTTTAAAACGGTCGAAGATGGCTTCCAAGCCCCTGGGCAGTGGATGGAGATGTCTCAAATGTAAAGAAGAGAGACTCTCCCCGCGACCTCGAGCTTGGTTGACTGCTTCTGAGATCGGACCATAAGTGGAGCCCCAACCCACTAACAGCGTTTCGCCTTCGGGATCGCCATGAACAGGCGGAAGCGGCAACTCATCGGCCAGTTGTTGGTACTTCTTTCGCCGCTTGGCCGTCATCGCGGTATGGAGCCTGGCAGACGCCGTGGGGTGGCCCATTTCGTCGTGTTCGAGACCGGTCACGACCGGATATTTTCCGTCTAACATCCGCGTACCGGGCGGCGCATGCTGAGTGATCTGATCCAGCGGATACGGCTTTACGCCCGGCGAGCGCGGATTCAGGTCCGGCTTCGGATCCAACATTACTTCCGACAGATTCGGCTCATCGAACGCTTCGATCCGCGTCGCCAGCGAGGTGTCGCTAAGGATAAAGACCGGAGTGCTGTATTTACGTGCGATGCGTGCTGCCTCTATCGCGATATAAAAACAGTCTTCAACGGTAGCGGCGGCCAAAACGACGCGAGGACTATCGCCATGCCCTCCAAAAACCGCTTGATGCAGATCGCTCTGCTCCACATTTGTTGGCAGCCCTGTACTGGGACCGCCCCGTTGGACATTGATCACGATCAGCGGAATTTCGGCCATTGAGGCCCAACCGATCGCCTCAGCCTTGAGCGAAATACCGGGCCCTGCGCTACCAGTTACCGCTAACCATCCCGAATAAGAGAATCCCAGAGCCAGAGAAACCGCGGCTAACTCATCTTCGGCCTGAACAAACAAGCCACCATATTTCGGCAGCTCCGACCGCAGCATTTCCATGATGGACGACCAGGGTGTGATTGGGTAACCAGCTCCGTACCGGACGCCCGCCGCGATCAAGCCATAGGCTAAGGCCTGATTTCCATCCATCGTGACCTGCGTGCGCTCGGATTTCCGCGGGTTCGGCTCAAACTCGTACAGATGGGTCAGCACATTGCCGACCGGATAGGCGTAACCGGCTTGAAAAGCGGTGATAGCGGTGTTGACCACGCTTTCGTCCTTACCGCCGAAGCGCTCGCGAATCAGCCCTTTCAGTTTATCCGCGTTTAGCCGGAAAATGCTCGCTAAGAGCCCGAGAACGAAAATGTTCTTACCTTTATCCTTGGCCGTGCCCCCCAAAGCCTCAACCGTAAGTCCGGTGATCGGCACACCAACGTACACGAACCGTTTATCGTCGAGGTTAGGCTGGACCTGGTCCGAATCGTAAAGGAGGATGCCGCCTTCCCGCAGAAAATAGTGGTGCTCTTCGTAACTGTGCTGATAGAAAGCCACCAGAAAATCGGCTTCATCACCCGCAGAAAGAACTTCTCCGGACCCGATCCGAACTTGGAAAATCGACGGTCCACCGGAAATGGTGGAGGGAATCGTCATGTAAGTCATGACATCCTGAGCACTTCGTCCGGCAAGTCGGGCTAGAAACGCGCCGGCGGTCTGAATACCATCTTGCGAATTGCCAGCCAAACGGATGACGGCATCGCGAATATGCTCTGGTCGCAGGTCGGCACGTCCTGCGGATGTCGGAGTTGCCGATTCAGGCAAAACTGGGGAGGAACTCACGGTCGTGGTTTTGGGAACGCTAATGGAACTAGTGGGTTGTTGTCAAAGAAGGAGTACGAGGAGTCCAAGGAGTTCCAGGAGGGGGAGTAGGAGCCAGGAAGACTAAAGCACCTCTCCTCGTACTCCTTGAACTCCTCGTACTCCTTGAACTCCTTCTTCGCTCACGCTGCGTGTACCGCTTGCACCAGGTTCGTCAGCGATTCTTTGGCATCGCCGTAAAGCATCTCGCAGTTTGGCTTAAAAAAGAGCGGATTAACCAACCCGGAAAAACCTTTCCCCTGCCCTCTTTTTAAAACGACGACGGTCTTCGCCCGATCCACTTCCAGGATGGGCATGCCGGCGATGATACTCTTCGGATTATCCCGCGCGTCCGGGTTAACCACGTCGTTGGCGCCGATCACAACGGCGACATCCGTACTAGGAAACTCCGGATTAATCACTTCCAACTCTTGCAACTGCGAGTACGGAACATTCGCTTCCGCCAATAGAACGTTCATATGCCCCGGCATACGTCCGGCAACTGGGTGAATCGCATATTTCACGGTCACTCCGCGTTGTTCCAATGCGTCGGCGAGCTGTCGCAGAACATGTTGGGCTTGCGCGGTAGCCATGCCATAGCCCGGTACGAAGACAGCCTGCCGCGCATAAGCAAGCAGAATGGCTACGTCTTCGATATTGGTGGCGCGCATCTCACCGTCGCTCGCAGCTACAGTTTCAGAAACGCTGCCAAAAGCACCGAACAGCACATTCGTGATCGAGCGGTTCATCGCTTTGCACATCACGATCGAAAGAATAAATCCCGATCCGCCATCCAACATCCCGGCGATGATGAGAACGTTATTGCCGATAACCAGGCCGGTGGCCGCTGAAGCCAGGCCGGCATAAGCATTAAGCAACGCAATCACCACCGGCATATCGGCGGCTCCAATCGGCAAAACGAGCAACACGCCAAAAACAAACGACAGCAGCAACATCAGATAGAAGAGCTCAGCGTGGCCGGGAAAAACTAACAGCAGAATAAAACAAAGCACCGTTATCCCTAGCAGGGACAAGTTAAAGATGTTCTGGCCTTTGTAAGTTATCGGCGCCCCCGGCAACACTCCTTGTAGTTTGGCGCACGCAATCAGACTGCCGGTGGTAGTCAATGACCCCAGCAAAACCTCTAAGCTTAGCGCTGGCATCTTGATCGGGCCCAGGCCGGCGCCGTGCAGATAATATTCGGAGACACCCACCAGAGAGGCAGCCAACGCGCCGAAAGCGTGCGACAAAGCCGTCCGTTGCGGCATAGCCGTCATCGGCACCATGAGGCCCATGGGCACCCCAATCGCCGAACCGATCAATAATCCGGCTAAAATCCATTCGTAACTAACGATTTCCCGATTTACCAGCGTACCGATAATCGCTAACAACATTCCGATTTCGGCCAGATGCATACCGCGCCGGGCCGTGTCCGGATGGCTGAGGCCGCGCAGCCCAAGAATAAAAAGAACCGACGCGACGATGTAACTAAGCTCGATAAAGAGAGTGCGAGGATCCACAGTTTATTTCTCCTCTTTGGGCGGTGGCGCCACCCGACGCTTAAACATCTTCAGCATGCGGTCCGTAAGGATGAATCCGCTCACCACATTGGTGGTGGAACAGATCACAGCGCATAGACCAAGGATCGCGCTGACCGTGGTCTGGTGGGCGCCGGCTGTCACTAACGAACCTACCAACGAAATGCCGGAGATCGCGTTAGTGGCCGACATCAAAGGAGTGTGTAACAGGGATGGAACCCTGGAGATAACCTGGTAGCCTAGAAATGCGGCCAGAACCAGAACGTAAAGCGTCGGCAGTAGAATTTCAGGAGCCATGGGGGGAAGGTGAGAGGTGATTAGTGATTAGTGATTGGTGGAAGATCTATGGCTGCGTTACTCCACCACTTCAGGGCAGCTCCTCGAACTCCTGCAACTCCTTGAACTCCTTTTTTTCATTTCACGCTGCGCCGTAGGCTTTTTTGATTGTTTCATTCACGATCTGGCCTCCATGCGTTACCACGCAGGCCTTAAGGATTTCGTGGTTGAGATCGAGGCCGAAACTCTTGGTCTCCTTGTTCCAAAAATGCTGCACAAAGGCGCAGAGGTTATTGGAATACATCTCGCTCGCATGACCGGCGACGCGACCGGCAAGATTGGTAAACCCGATGATCTTGACTCCGTTCAAAGTCACTTCCTGATCGCGTACTGCCCCTTCAACGTTGCCACCGGTCTCGATGGCTGTATCCACGACAACGCTGCCCGGCCGCATTCTGCGAACCATCTCCGAAGTGATAATCACGGGCGCTTTTCTTCCAAAGACTTGTGCTGCGGTGATAACAATATCGGCCAAGGCCACATGCTCAGCCATGAGTTCCCGCTGTTTTTGCAACTGTTCCGGCGTTAACGGTTTTGCATAGCCACCAGCGGTTTCACCCGTCTCACCCAGATCGAGTTTCACAAATTTGGCTCCCAGCGACTTCACTTGCTCCTCAACCACCGGTCTGGTGTCGAAGGCTTCCACCCAGGCCCCTAACCGCCGCCCAGTCGCGATGGCCTGCAATCCGGCCACACCAACACCGATAACGAACATCCGTAACGGTTTGATGGTGCCGGCGGCCGTTGTCATCATCGGCAGAATGCGATTGATACCGGCCGCTGCCAAAATCACCGCTACATAACCGACCAGATTCGCTTGCGAACTCAACACATCCATTGGCTGAGAAACCGTAACTCGCGGAATCATTTCCATGCTGATTGCCGTGACCTGCGCCTCCGCCAAACACCGTATTAGTTTCTCCTCATTGAACGGATCAAGCAGGCTGATATGAATCGACGTTGGTCTTAAATACTCGACTTCTTCAACCGGCGGTTTCCGAACTCGGAGAATCAACTCGGCTTCTTTGAGTGATAGCGATCGATCCCCGCTCAGGCGAGCGCCGGCCTTTTCGTAATCCTCATCTATCCAATTGATGCCGGCGCCAATGCCCTTTTCTACTTCGACCTCAGCCCCTAGCTTAGCGAGCTTGGTAATCCCACCGGGTGCAATCGCCACTCGCATTTCGCCCGAGTACACTTCTTTAGGAACAAAGATTCGCATGATCTTTCAGCGCTCGGTTGGCTTCCACATACGACGGCAGAAAGCCGACGTTAGAGAACGACAACCTGGCGGGCCTGGCAGAGCTACCACGAGCGCGAAGATCATATTTTTGGGGGGATTAATTTGGATGATGCCTAAATATTTCGGAAACTTCAAGTGCCGGAGACACTGACGGGTAGACCTCGGCAAGCTCAGTACAATCCGAGCGAATGCGCATCAATATATATTTGAAGAACCTTTTTTATGAAAAACGCGTTGGTTGGCTTCACTCTCATCTTTATCCTAAGTACGTTCGTCTCGATCGGCAGGGCCGATATTGCCAGACCTATTCCCGTACCGGACCGTCCTCCGCGGTTCTGGCCCCGTCCGCGGCCTTCTCATCCGAAAGTCAGCCCGTCTGTATCACCAACTGCGTCTGGCGCCGATCCAACCCCGTCCGCCTCGGTTTCGGAAGCGTCGCCTGACCTTGTCGGCTGGGGAATACTCGTAGCCGTCGCCGGAACTGGCTCATTGGTGGGGATCGTCTTGATCAGAAAAAGAGACCATCATCCGTAACCGCGCTCTAATACCGGCATCTCACCGCGCCCAACTCATGCGTTATGCATTGCTAACGTGGATCTCCGGGATGCTGCCGTAACGCTTCTTCTGACCGAGATCGTCGAGATCGCGGTCGCGTTCCTTCTGGGATACCGGCGGCCGCGAGAAATCATCGCCGTATTTCTGGTGAACCTGGTTACGAATCCGAGCCTTAATTATCTGATCTTCTTAAACGACTATTTCGGACTCATCCAAGAGCGCCTGCCACTAATTTTGTTCTTAGAACTCGCTGTTGTCCTGATCGAATGGGATTTGTTAGTAATCGCTTTGCGCGGAGACAAGAGATCACTGCTAGGGTTATCTTTCTTCATGAATACTTGTTCCTATTTGACTGGCGTCCTGATTTTTGGCTGGTGACGTGGCTGTATCTCGTTTGACGGATACTTCGAACTGAGCGATCGAAACGCGTCTACCTAAGCATCGATGACTTCAGCAAGCAGTCCTCGGATTCTTCTGGTTGAAGACGAGGTGCAGACCGCCACGGCGGTCAGCGAATCGCTGCAACAAGAGGGGTTTCAGGTTTCCTGGTCACCTAGCGGCAGCAGCGGTCTGCGGTTGCTGGCGTCGAACGCATTCGACGCGGTCATTCTCGACTGGATGGTTCCCGAGCTGAGTGGTCTCGATCTACTGAAGAAGCTGAGGAAGGAAGGAAAGAAAGTACCGGTCCTTTTACTGACCGCGCGGGACGCAGTCGAAGACCGTATTCGCGGATTGGATACCGGAGCAGATGACTATCTCGTGAAGCCGTTCGCTTTAGCGGAACTTGCGGCCAGAGTCAGGGCACTCCTGCGGCGCGGTTCAAATCTCGGTGATACACCAAGCATCTGGAAGATCGATGGGCTGGAGGTTGATGAATACGCTCATACTGTAAAGAGGGAAGGAACCGTGGTCACGTTGACGGCTAAAGAATGGCAAATCCTCGTGCTGCTTCTCCGAAACGCAAATCGGGTCGTGAGTCGAGAGACGCTGGCTCATGAGGTCTGGCCAGGCATGAACCGGGCGACGCCGCTGGATAACGTTATCGATGTCCATTTGGCCAATCTGCGCAGAAAATTGGAGGATGGACAAACCGGGCGATTGATCCAAACGATCAGAGGGGTCGGTTTTCTTTTGCGCTCGGCTCAATCGTGAAAACTTGGTGGCACCAACGGTCACTTCGATTTCGGCTGACGACAGCCTATGCCGCGATTTCCGCCGCCGCGTTATGCTGCTTGGGTTCAATCTGTGTATGGCTCCTCCAAGTGAGACTGAAGGGACAGCTCGATGAAGATCTGCGCGAGGACTACGATTCGATCGAGGTAGGACTAAAGGTAGATGCCGCCGGCCGTTTCGACTGGAGCGCAGTTCCACCGCCCGGAATAGAGGGGCAACATGAAGAGCGCGAAGGACCGCGATTCCAGATTTTTTCGTTGAATGGTGCACCGTTGTTTTCCAACGGCCAGAGCATTGCTTTTGGCCCGGGAACGCCGGTTCACCCTTACATCACCCGGTACTTCTCTGTGTCGATACCCGGGACTGGGCCCATCCGAGTCTATGAAAAGACCATCCGAATCGGCGGTCAAGACTACATCGTCCGGGTAATTGAATCAGCGATATTGCGGCCTGTCGGTGAGCTGGCGGAAGTGCTAGCCGTCGGCTTGCCGCTCACGATATTGTTGGCCTCAATCGGCGGCTACTTTGTGGCTGGCCGAATATTGGCGCCGGTGGCTCAAATGGCTGCTCTCGCCCGCAGAATCACCGCTGATTCGCTGTCGCAACGTCTGCCGGTTCGGAACCCTCACGATGAGATTGGGACGTTGGCAACGATTTTCAATCAGACATTGACGCGTCTGGAACAGTCGTTTGACGCTCTCCGCCGTTTCGCAGCAGACGCTTCCCATGAACTTCGCACCCCCGTGGCTGCGCTCCGAGCGATCGGAGAGGCTGCACTGCAGACGCACACTGACGACCCGCTCCGTTTAGCGGAGACGATGGGCCAGATGTTGGAAGAATCTCGCCGCCTCACCAATCTGATCGACGCTCTTCTGGTTTTAGCCAGAGCGGACAGCGGCCGGCTGCCCATGTCACTTGAGCCTATCAACCCAATCGCGCTTGCCAGCGAGGCTCGAGAGCTCGTCGGTGTTCTCGCAGAAGAGAAGCAGCAGGAAATTAGCGTCAAAACGCCTAATCTCCCTATTCCCAACGTTATGGCGGACCGAGAGCTATTGCGCCTCGCTTTGCTTAACCTACTGGATAACGCCATTCGTTACAGTCCGGCGGGAACGCTTATCACCATGGCCGTGGATTTCGAAGGCAGTGCCATTGCCATCGACGTGATTGACCGCGGACCAGGCATACCGGCCAAGCACCAGGAGAAAATTTTCGAGCGATTCTATCGGGTCGATCAAGCCAGATCCCGGGCCACCGGCGGGGCTGGCATCGGCCTCGCGGTCGCCCGATCCGTCGTAGAGTTGCAGCATGGTTCACTTCGAATGACCAGCCAAGAAGGCGAAGGCAGCAGGTTTCAAATCCGGTTGCCGGCAGCGCGGCAGGGATAAGTTCCCGCTCATCCCGACCCCGCTCTTAAGGAACTCTTAAGTAGCGAGCGCAGCCGGTCCGATCTCTTGGTATGCACAGTGTTCACCCGCCGTTGGCGTAATTCCTTTTTGACTATGTGCATTCTCCTAACGCTGAGTAGCTGCGCGGTTTACCGTCCAAAACCTCTTACCGACGACGCAGTCACCAGGGAGTTGCGGCCGAAGTCGTTGAATGAACTGCGTATCCTGGCCACCCAGATCAGTCATCCGACTCTACAGCCGGTACGTCTCGAGCCCGGTCGTGGGATCACCCCTACCCAGGCTGCGATCATCGCGGTACTCGCTAACCCGAGACTGCGCGCTGAGCGTAACCGGCGCGGCCTAGCCCAAGCCCAACTACTCCAGGCGGGAATTCTGCCCAATCCTCAGCTCGCCTATAACATTGACCCTGTTACCGGTGGCAATACCACAGGGACCTTCACTGGATACGGTGTCACCGCTAGCTGGGAAGTGACTTCACTGATAACGCGACCGGCGAAAGTAAAGGCCGCTAAACAAAACGCGGATTCCGTGTCTCTGGATGTCGCCTGGGACGAATGGCAGACCGCTGAGGCAGCGAGAATCGCTGTTTACCGCCTGGTCGCGCTGGAGGCAGAATTGGCCACCGCCAAACAGATCGAAGACTCGGCACAACAGGATGCCGAACTGTTGCGCAATGCCGTGGCTGCACACAGTAAAACCGAACTGGACTTGGCGACCGCAGAGTCCAGCAGAGTCGATGCGGAGAGTTTGTCGCAGGCAACTGCTCAAGAGCTCGAGAAGCAACAGCTGGAACTACGCAGATCCCTCGGGCTTCCACCCGACGCCAAGCTCTCCATAAGAAAAGGAGTCGCTCTTCCGACTCATCTCAGCGCGCCTAGGCAGGCTGCATTGCTCGAAGGTTTACCGCAAAGCAGATTGGATCTGTTGGCATTGCAGAAGGGCTACCAAAGCCAGGAAGAAACCCTACGAGCCGCGATTCTTGCCCAATTCCCCAAGATCTCTTTCGGTCTTACGAAGGCGAGTGACACCACCAACGTTCATACCGTTGGCATTGGCGCAACCATCGATATCCCGATCTTCGATCGGAACCAAGGAAACATTTCTATCGACAAAGCGACTCGCCAGAAACTCTTCGATGAATACACCGACCGGGTGTTCGAAGCTCGAGCAGATATCGCGACCGCGTTGGCCGCGATTCGGTCACTAAACCTCCAGATCAACACGGTCGAATCTGCTGTCCCGATCGCCCAACATCTTCTCGATACGGCCAGAGAAGCTTTTCAACAAGGAAACACTGACGTTATGAGCTATGAGCAAGCCCGGCGAGAATACGACACCAAACTGCTGTTGTTGATCAAACTGAAAGAACAGCTCATTCAAGCTGGATCTGCACTCGAGATCGCCGGCGGGCGAATTATTCCGGCATTGAACCAGGGAGAGAATAACTAAAAGGTGAAACTTGTTTATCTAATCGCGTTAGTGTTAGTGGCCACTATCGTAGTCGGTTTTTGGATTTTTACTAAATCGAATGCTGCCAAGCCGCTGGGCGGAGAAGCATCAGCCGAAACCGCGACTCAAGTTCAGCTCGGCACGATTGCCAAGAAACCCATTACGGAAGCGGTGAGTGCCTTTGGGACAGTTGTGCCGGTTGCCGGAAAGATGATCTCCATTAACCTTCCGTTTGAAACCATCATTCGACGTATCCTGGTGACCCGAGGTCAGTCGATTCAGGCAGATGACGTGCTGATCCAGATCAACGCCAGCGCCGCCGTCCAACTCCAGTTTCGTCAGGCGCAGCTAACCAAAGATTTAACGCAACGCCAGCTAGCAGAGGCCGAGAAACAATTCGGGCTCAAACTCGCCGTCAATAAAGATCTAAATGAGGCACAAAAGGCCGCCCGGGACGCAGAATTGACGGCCGAGAGCCTACAACAACAAGGGGCGAACACCATCACCGAATTGCGAGCCAAGTCCGCCGGTTACATAGACAAAGTTAACGTTCAAGACGGACAGATTGTGGCGGCTGGAACCGCTCTAGTGGACCTGATCGGAAAAGAAGATCTCGAGGTCAAGTTGGGCATCCGGTCGGACGCAGTGAACAATATTCAGGCGGGTCAGCCAGCGTCGCTTGATATCGACTCGACTTCCGAGGGAGGCCCGATTCCAGGACAGGTCCGGGTGGTCACCCATGAGGTCGATCCCGCCACCGGACTGGTCGAGGTTTTTGTCAGCCTAAGCCCGGACCATCCCCTATTGATCGGCGCTTATGTGCACGGAGATATCGAGACCCGAAAAGAGGACGCTCTGGTCGTTCCCAAGAGCGCAGTTCTTCCGGAAGATAACAATTTTTACCTCTTCACGGTGGCGAATAAGAAGGCCGTGAAACATACCGTTAAGCTTGGTATCCAAACTCCCAACGAAGTGGAAATACTATCGCCGGATCTGAAACCGGGAGATGTGGTGGTGACGGTAGGAAACTACGAATTGACCGACGGCGCGACGGTTGAGGAAGAGGCCCAGAAATGAACCGCTGGACTAGCAAGCATTATCGTTCTGTCCTCTTCTGCTTTGCGGCGCTCGCCATCGCGGGCATCATGAGCAGCATCAGCCTTTCGGTCGCACTCTTTCCTCAGGTGAGTTTCCCTCGCATCCGAATCGATCTCGATGCCGGTGATCGTCCGGCCGAGCGAATGGAGTTAGAGGTTACCCGACCGGTGGAGGAACTCATTCACTCGATTCCGGGCGTGAAGAGCGTCCGTTCAGCAACCAGCCGGGGCACGGCTGAGATCTCAGTCTCTTTTGATTGGGGTCAAGATATGGTTTCCGCTCTGCTTCAGGTCCAGGCGCGGATCAACCAGGCGGTCAGCTCGTTGCCTGCGGGAACCATTTTCACCGTGGAGCGGATGGATCCGACGGTGTTCCCGGTTATTAGCTATAGCCTGACATCGCCGACTCGTTCCCTGGTCGAGCTGCGGGATTTGGCCTACTACACTTTTCGCCCGCCCCTCTCGACCCTACCAGGGGTGGCCAAGGTCCAGGTTTTGGGCGGACACCAAGAGGAATACCGAGTCGTTGTCGATCAGGGGAAAGCGTTGACCCGAGGCCTGGCTTTGTCTGACATCGCAAATGCTCTCGCCGCTTCCAATGTGCTGGTGGCCGTTGGTCGATTGGAAGAATATGACAAACTCTTTCTGATAATTTCAGATACCCGCTTAGGCACGATCGAGGACGTAAAGCACAGTATCTTGCGCGCGAATACTACCGGTGTCGTTCAACTCCAGGACGTGGCCACCGTTCAGGACACGACCGCTCCCGAATGGATTCGGGTCACTGCCGATGGTCGCGACGCCGTTCTATTTCAGATTTATCAGCAACCCGGAGGCAACACCGTACGCATCGCCGCCGCGGTGAAGGAAAAACTCGCCGAGATGCAGAGATTGGTGCCGCCGGGCGTCAAAATCGCCAGCTGGTATGACCAAAGTGATCTTATTCTGGCATCAGCGGGAAGTACTCGAGACGCAATTTTTATCGGGGTAGTACTCGCATCCCTAATTCTTCTGCTCTTTCTGCGCAGCTTTAAAGTCATGTTGGTCGCGATGCTCTCGGTGCCGGCGACCTTAGCCATCACGGTCCTGATCCTCTCAGTCCTGGGCATGAGCTTTAATATCATGACGCTGGGCGGTATCGCCGCGGCGGTCGGTCTCGTGGTCGATGACTCGATTGTCATGGTTGAGCACATGGTCCGGCGGATGAGAGAAACCACCGAGAGCGATCACACCATCCGGCTGCAGGAGGCCGCAGCCGAGTTCACCCGGCCGCTCGCCGGGTCATCAGCGGCCACCATTGTTATTTTCGTCCCCCTCGCCTTTCTTTCCGGAGTCACCGGTGCATTCTTCAAGGCTCTGTCCCTGACGATGGCCGCCGGACTGGTTATTTCTTTTCTCATTGCTTGGTTAGTCGTACCGATCCTCTGCGTCCGTTGGCTGTCGCATCGCGACGCATCGATTCACGAGCACGGCCGAATCAGTCAATGGATCCATGATCGATATCGCTCACTCTTGGCCGGTATCTTGAAGCATCCGTGGCGGGTGATTCTGATCATAGTCCCTTTAATCGTTGCCGGCTGGTTTGCCATCCAGTTCGTCGGATCCGGTTTCCTCCCCAGTATGGACGAAGGAGGATTTATTATTGACTATAAATCACCGCCGGGAACCTCGTTGGCAGAGACCGATCGCCTTCTTAGACAGGTCGAACAGCTGATCCGGGAAACGCCGGAAACCGCGACTTATTCACGAAGAACCGGCCTTGGTCTCGGCGCAGCGTTTAACGAACCAAATCGCGGCGACTTCTTCGTTCGATTAAAACCACCACCCCGTCGGAGTATCGGGCAGGTAATGGGGGAAGTCCGGTCCAAGATCGAAGCCGAAGTTCCGGGATTAGAGATCGAAATCGCCCAATTGATGGAGGACTTGATCGGCGATCTAACCAGTGTCCCGCAGCCGGTCGAGATAAAGCTATTTTCCGAGGATCAAAAACTTTTGTCTAAGCTAGCACCACAGGTCACTGACGCGATTTCCAAAGTCCCGGGATTGGTAGAGATTAAAAATGGGATCGTTCCCGCCGGTGATGCGCTCACCATTCAAGTGGATCGTAGCAAGGCAGCCTTAGAAGGTGTCGATCCGGACATGATCTCAAAGACTCTGGCAAGTTATATCGCCGGAGATGTCACTACCTCGATTCAACACGGACCAAAGCTGATCGGCGTACGAGTCCGGTTGCCGGATTCACAACATGAGACTCGCCAGCAAGTTCGTGATCTCTTACTGCGTGCCCCGGACGGGCACCTATTTCCGCTCAGTCGCGTTGCGACGATTTCGGCGGAGACAGGGCAACCCGAGATCATGCGGGAAGATCTTCGACGCATGGCGACCGTAACTGCTCGCATCGAGGGCCGTGACCTTGGTTCCGCGGCAGGCGATGTGAAAAAGGCCCTGGACCGGTCAGGCCTTTTACCGAAGGAGATCCCCTACGCGCTGGGAGGATTATACGAACAACAACAGCTCGCCTTCCAAAGTCTGACGACGATCCTGATCGCTGCGATCGTCCTGGTGTTCGCGTTGCTCTTGTTTCTCTACGAAAACTTCCGGGTGGCGCTGGCCATGCTGATTACCACCCTGTTAGCGATTGCCGGCGTTTACATCGGTCTTCTGGTCACAGGAACGGAATTCAACATCACTTCCAGAATGGGAATGACCATGATCATCGGTATCGTTACGGAGGTCGCTATTTTCTACTACTCAGAGTATCAAACTCTCCCACTGAGCAGTTCCCGATACATCGAGGCCGGTATTAACCGGATGCGGCCGATCGCCATGACCACGTTCGCTGCCATTCTCGCTTTGCTGCCATTGGCATTGGGATTCGGCGAAGGAGCAGCGATGCTCAAACCGCTCGCGATCGCGATTATTTCCGGCCTGCTTTTCCAGTTGCCTTTGGTTCTGGTGGTATTGCCAGCTCTTCTTGCTCTCTTCCGAAGCCATAGAGTGGAGGCAAAGTAATCAGTAAAGGAGCTAGGAGCTAGAATCTAGAAGCTAGGAGGCACGTGCCAGGCCCCGTGATAATCGTCCTCGTCCTCGTCCTCGACATTGAGCGCGGATTAGGTATTCAGTGCCGAGATAACCGCAGAGCTCGCATCGATGGTACTCCAAACGCGCTGGGTGAAGCATTTTTCGAGGACGACGACGAGGACGATTGCGAAGGGCGGTGGGGCGCTCATACCCCTCCTAGCTCCTAGATTCTAGCTCCTAGCTCCTTTACTGACTTACTGATTGCTGATTACTTTTCGCATGAATACTATAGCTGACCGCGCCGCCGGAGCCGTTCTAGGAGCCTTAATCGGGGACGCATTGGGACTTGGTCCTCACTGGTACTACGATCTCAATGAGCAGCGCCGAGATTACGGAGACTGGATTAGTGGCTACACTGATCCGAAACCTGGTCGTTACCATGCTGGATTACGGGCCGGCCAATTGGATCAGACCGGACTGTTGATGGTCATGTTACTTCGCTCGGTGATCGAACATCGGGAATATGTGGAAGAAGATTTTGCGCGTCGGGTCGACGAAGAATTGTTTCCGTTGCTCGATGGCACGCCCGTGAATGGTCCTGGCGGATACACCAGCCAGTCGATACGGGAAGCCTACCGGCGCCGGGTCCAACAGAAGAAAAGCTGGAAAGAAACGGGCGGACACGCCGATACCACCGAAGCTGCTGAACGAGCTATCATCCTGGCAGCGCGCTATGCTAAAGATCCTCAAACCGTGGCCCATTTCGTGTCCAGCCATTGTGCCTTAACTCAGGCCGATGAAGCGATCGTTGCCATGTCGACCGCCTACAATTGTGTGCTGGCAGCGTTGGTGCGTGGTGAACCGTTCGACGAGAATCTGTCGGATAAATTGATGTCATTAGTAAAACAAGGGCAGCTCCCTTTTCACGCAGTCACCAGTAACGATCTGGGTGTCCCTCGTCCCGGTGATCCCGATCCGCCCAGAGCCGGAAGGTTTTCGTCACCGGACGCGTTGTTGACACCGTCATATATAGCGGAAGCAGCGCGGGACCCAGGGATTCGCATCGAGCCTGCCTGGAAGGTATCCATTGTCTACGGAATGCCATGCGCCATCTACCATCAATTGCCGGCGGCTTATTACCTGGCGGCCAGGTTTTCGGATAACTTCGAATTGGCGGTTCTGCACGCCATCAACGGCGGTGGCCAAAATATGTCGCGCGCCTGTTTGACCGGCGCCCTCGTTGGAGCACAAGTCGGATTGTCGGGTATTCCTAAACGCTTAATCGAAGGACTCCAAGGACACGAAGAGTTGGTTTCTTTGTGCCAGACGCTTGGGTATTTAGCGGACGAATAAGGCGGGCCACCTTGGTAGGGCGAGTGCTTGATTTTTTGTCCCGAAGGGACGTGAGGACTCAGCCCGGAGTTTTAACCCCGGGAAAACGCCAACCAGACGGACCGCCCTGGAAGGGCGGAAGAGATTTCTGATCGGCGTTTCGTTAGCTCAACATTCGCATTCACAGCACCGCTTCTATCGCCCTTTCAGGGCGAGACTTTTTTTGATCGATACCCGGGGTTGAAACCCCGGGCTGAGTCCTCATGTCCCTTCGGGACAAAATTCGACCCGCCACTAGCAACACCTATCCAGATGGTGTACAGACCCCGCAAACGTCTGCAATCCCCCTTCGCTATCATGTTCGCTAAACCACGAATTAACCGCCTTTTCGCCGCTGACGGTAAATGTTTCGATGTCGCCATCGATCACGGATTTTTCAATGAATCCGCTTTTCTAGCCGGGATCGAGAACATGAATACGGCCATCCAAACCGTTCTCTCGGCCGGCCCGGATGCGGTCCAGCTAACGGTTGGTCAAGCACCGCTGTTACAAGGGGTTCCGGGTAAACAAAAGCCGGCGCTGGTTCTCCGGACAGACGTTGCCAACGTTTATGGCAAAACGTTACCGTCCTTCCTCTTCAGCCGGATGATCGATGAACCGGTCAAACAAGCGCTTCGCCTCGACGCGGCGTGTTTGTGCGTGAATTTGTTTCTGCTTCCCGAGCAACCGGAAGTGCATGCCGAATGCATCGAGAATATCTGTTTCCTCAAACCGATCGCCGACGAGTACGGAATGCCGTTAATGGTTGAGCCACTGGTTATGCAGGACAACCAAAAAGCCGGCGGCTACATGGTCGACGGTGACATCGATAAGATCATGGGACTCGTTCGTCAGGCGGTAGAACTCGGCGCCGACATCATTAAGGCTGACCCCTGCACCGATATCACCCAATATCATCGCGTGGTTGAGGTCGCCGGCGCTATCCCTATCCTGGTTCGCGGCGGGGGCAAAGCCTCCGACACAGAAATCATCGAACGAACGGTCGAGCTGATGCGGCAGGGCGCGAAAGGAATTGTATACGGCCGCAACGTCATTCAACACGAGAAACCGGCGGCGATGACGCGCGCATTGATGAGCATCGTTCACGAAGGAGCCGATACCAAAGCCGCTTTAAACATTCTCCAAGCCTGAATCGATGAGCACAGAAATCCGCTTTGGGGTGATCGGGCTCGGGTTGATGGGACGGGAATTTGCCAGCGCTGCGGCGCGCTGGATTCATCTGACCAATCTGGATGTGCGGCCAGTGCTGGTGGCAGCCTGCGACACCAACGAAAAAGCTTTTGATTGGTTTCGCACCAATATCCCCACGCTCCAATTCACTACCACCGACTACCATGCTTTGCTAGCTCGGCCGGACGTGGACGCTGTCTACTGCGCCGTCCCTCATAATCTGCATGCCCAAGTCTATGGCGATATCATTCAGGCCGGTAAACATCTACTGGGCGAGAAACCGTTCGGCATCGATCTCCCGGCTAACGAGAGAATCAACGAGGCCATCGCGGCTCACCCAAAAGTCTTTGTTCGTTGTTCCTCGGAGCTCCCTTTTTTTCCGGGAGGGATCGCGATTATTCGCTCATTGCTGGAAGATGATTTCGGCGACTTCGTCGAAGTCGAAAGCGGCTTGCTTCATTCCTCCGATTTGAACCCCGAGAAAGCAATCAACTGGAAACGAATGATCGAATACAACGGCGAATACGGTTGCATGGGAGATCTCGGGATGCACGCGTTGCACGTGCCGCTGAGATTCGGATGGTTTCCCCGCCGGGTACAAGCTCAGCTCACGAAGATCATAAAAGAACGGCCGGACGGCAAAGGAGGCATGGTACCATGCCGTACTTGGGACAATGCGACTATTTTTGGCGAAGTCGAAATGCCCGGTGCGCACTGTTTCCCGATCACGTTGCACACAAAACGTATCGCCCCCGGAGAAACCAACACTTGGTTTTTGAAGGTAATCGGCACGAAACGATCGATGGCCTTTTCCACGAAATATCCGCGTACACTGCAAGTGATGGAATATAAACCCGGTGGAGCACAAGCGTGGCAACACATCGACCTTGGCTATCAAAGCGCCTATCCCACGATCACCGGCGGGATTTTTGAGTTTGGTTTCACTGATAGCATCCTCCAAATGTGGGCGACATTTTGCGACGAGCTAGCCAATGGTCGTAACGGAATGCAACAGCCTTTCTATTGTGTCACCCCGGAAGAAGCCCATCAAAGCCACCTGATCTTTACCGAGGCACTCCGCTCACATGTCTAACCACAAACGCCGGCAGTTCACCTGAGCACTACGTAAGAATACCTATTTACGAACGGAGAGACTGTGATTTCTTTGGCACCACCATCGAATCTTCCATGTTCGTTCTGGCCCAGAAACCGTCGTTCAGCCAGCTTCTTTTACCGTATCTAGTCGCTCCTCTGACCGTCTGTTTGGCAATCATCAGCACGCTGGGTTTAGGGCCGATGATAAACCATACTTCCACCATTTTCTTTTGCTCCGTCATATTGAGCAGCTGGTACGGCGGACTTCTTCCTGGTCTTTTTGCGGCCGTCCTGTCCTGGCTCGCGTTGGACTACTATTTCGCTCCGCCGATTCATTCCTTTGCTGTGGACTCGGCGCAGCTACCCCAGATGATCATCTTTGGCGTTGCGGCGCCTTTCTTCAGTTGGCTGAATAGCGGACAGACGAGGGTGAAACAGCCGTTTCGCCGAGGCTACGAAACTCCGCCTTCTCTGGCGGGCATCGTGGGAAAATTGATCTTAGCTGTCTTAGCGGCGCTGGCGGCATGCCTAGCGGCAGCAGTTACAACGCTTTTTCGACTCGGCGGCGACTTGGAAGACCTTTGGATCACCATCGGTCTGGCCAGCTGTTGCTCTGTCCTTTTTTTGATCGTTTTGACGTCCCGGGAGTTGCGCTAACGTTGGCGATCTCGCCGGACCGGCAATCCCAACTGGACCCGATTTGCACGGCCACCATCGGACTAGACAGGCGTCTAAGCGACCAGCTGCGGGCGGTAACGATCGAATATCGGTCGCCCCGCGAACCTTTTGCGGCAACTCGGGAGCCCTCCTTCGCCAAGCCTACGGCGCGGCAGGCACTCGCCCCACCAAGATGGGTAGGGTCATTTGCGCCACACCTTTCACCTTTCACCTCATCCCTACCTGGCCGTTATCGCCTTCCTCACCGCCGCCAACGGCGCGTTGTCATCAAAAGCCGCCTGTCCGTTTTCCACTTTCACACCAAGCTTCTTCCAGAGGGAGTCGAGATCGACAGTAACCGGAGTCGCTTTCATTTGCTCATAAAGCTCATGTAAGACGGGAACACCGGTCGCCTGGTCGCCCATAGCGATGGCACGTTCCAGTGGCCATTCCGACTGAATGTTACCTTCTGCTAACACGGCGCGCAGTGCGTCTTCTAGCCCCTTCTGGTTATGGGTTCGCTCTCGGATCTGGACGTCCGCCAATAGACAGAAAATCGCTCCCCCCCAATACGTACGCCCCCAGGTGTGCGTATAGTCCAACCCCTTATCTCCCTTGGCCGGCTGTCCTTGCGGCATGTCCCGAACCATATCACCCCATATTTGCTCCGGCGTAAGTTCGCCGATCCGCGCTCTCGCGATTGGTTCAATGTAGACAGCTTGGCCTTCCTCGATCCAATGGTGCTCATCCTCTTGCGTGGGAAACGCGAGATGCACCATCTCATGGGTGCAAACCCAGTCCGCAGCGAAATCTGCCGGCGTGCTCTCCTTACCGACCCCCAATCGTATCCGGGCCCCGTTCCACCCGGAAGCACGGCCGCCACTCACTCCTCTGCCGAAATGCAGAGACACATCGATCTGCACCTCTGGCACTGGGTATCGACGGTAATAATTAACGATCGCTTTCGCCGAAAGCTTGATTCTCTCAAGAACCATCTCGCGCAGAGAGTCGGGAACCGGAGCATCGAAGACGACATCGATTTTAGACCCGGCTATTTCGACAGTGGTCTCTTGACCGGAAGCGGTGAGAGAGAGGGAGAGGAGCGCGGACGAGAGCATACGTGGCAGACGCGAGGGGAGATGGCGCATGGGATGTGAAAGATGAAACGTGAAAAGTTGAACGCTATAGGTGGGAGGTCGCCGAGGGGTTAAAATATTCCCTTAGGCCCGCCCCAAAGTATTGCTGACGTCACGCCCCCTGACTCACTCCTTTCACCTTTCACCTTTCACCTCGCCCCACCTCCCCTGACTTCGGAACGTTTCCTGGCTAACCATCAATTCACCACATTCACCGCCGGTTTCCCGGTGAGATAATCGGCAATGGTACGAACCGCACTGGTCCGGAGCTGCTGACTGGCCTCCTCGGAATACCAGGCGATATGAGGGCTTAGGACCACATTGGGTAACTCGAGGTAATCGCTGGGAACGCCCGGTTCATGCTCGAATACATCCAACCCTGCTCCCGACAGCTTTCGTTCCCGCAGACCCGCCACCAGAGCCGTGCTATCGATAAGGCCGCCTCGGCTGACGTTGACCAGAATAGGCTGACGCTGCATCCACCCGATCGTTTCTTGATTAATAAGATGATGCGTCCGCTCACTCAGTGGCAGATGCAGGCTGATCAAATCGGCGCTTTGCAAAAGCGGCAGCAGATCCTGCGGGATCGCGCCGCGTTTTTCGATTTCAGCCGAGGGAAGCCCCGGATCGTACGCGGCCACTTCTTGGACGAAAGGTTTAATCCGCGCGGCAAATTGGGCGCCGATCCGTCCAATTCCAATCACACCGACCTTTTGTTTGCTTAGCCGCCGAATAGGCCAATCGGTCTCATAGCCCCAGGCCTTCCGTCTGACTTTCCGATCATAGGAAAGAATTCGCCGGTGGACCGTGAAGAGAAGCGCAATCGCATGGTTCGCCACTTCTTCAACTCCGTAATCCGGGACATTGCACACCACGATGCCCCGTTCCCGGCAAGCCGCGCCATCAACCACGTCAAAACCTACCCCCAATCGAACCACAATCTTGCATCGCTTCAGAAAAGAGACCGTTTCCCGGGTGATCGGCGCGGTATCGGTCAAAATCGCATCAATCTGGTCGGCTACAGATGCGATATCGGCATCGCTTTTAACTTTATAACGGACGAGCTCAATCCCAGTCCCTTTCAGCACATTTTCCTCCAGATCGAGCTCCGTATAGGTAGGATTTAGATAGAAAAGCTTCATCGCAGTTTATTAAATCGTCTGATAGGTTCGGACATACTGCTCAACTTATGTCTCTGCGGGAATACGTAAGAAAGCGGAATTTCGAGCAAACCGCCGAACCGACCGACCGCTCGCGGACCCGGAAATCGACTAAACCGAGGTTTGTCATCCAGAAACATGCGGCCACCCGCCTTCACTATGATTTCCGACTGGAGATGAACGGAACCTTGAAATCATGGGCCGTGCCGAAAGGAATTCCTCTCAAAAAGGGAGAAAAGCGACTCGCGGTCCACGTGGAAGATCATCCCCTGGCCTACGCCGACTTTGAGGGAACCATCCCGAAGGGCCAGTACGGCGGCGGCACGGTGATGATCTGGGACTACGGTACGTACGAACTTTCCGACCGCTATCCAAACAAGACCCTCGAAAGCGGCCAACTACACTTCGTCCTGCACGGCAAAAAACTGGAAGGTGAATGGGGGCTGGTGCGGTTGAAATCGGACAAGGATGAATGGCTTCTAATCAAGCACGGTTCTGACGCAGAGCCGATATCCGAAAAACTGGATGATACCTCGGCGGTTTCGCAGCACACCATGGCTGAGATCGCGCAGACCGACGCGACCTGGGAGTCACGACCGGCGCGTAAAAAACAACGACGTCGAAGTCTCGGTCCCGTCGAGATTCCTAAGTTTGTTGAACCCATGAAGGCGCAGCCGGTATCTCAAGCGCCGCCCGGCAACTGGTTGTACGAATTGAAGTTTGATGGTTACCGAGCCGTGGCTTTAAAAGGCGGAGATCAGGTGCGGCTGCTCTCGCGCAATGAGAAAGATCTCGGGAAGAAATTCTCTTCTGTGGTGGAAGCTGTCGCCGAACTGGACTGCCGGGACGCGATTCTCGACGGCGAAGTGGTCGCGTTAGACGAAACCGGCCGCCCATCGTTCCAACTCTTGCAAGCTTATGAAAAAGGCGAGCAGAGGCCTCCCCTCTTTTACTATGTTTTCGATTTGCTCCAGCTGGATGGGGTCGATTTGCGAGCTCGACCACTTACAGAACGAAAAGCAAAATTAAAAGAACTGCTGGAAGACGCACCCGAGACCATCCGCTATTCGGTTCCGTTTGATGCGCCGCTCGAAGATTTACTCGAACAGGCCAGATCGTTCGGACTCGAGGGATTGCTCGGCAAACAAGCAGATTCTCGGTATGAAAGCGGGCGAAGAAGCGGCGCGTGGATTAAGCTCAAATTGATATCGAGCCAAGAATTTGTGATCGGCGGCTACACCCCACCGGCCGGTGGACGCAAATATTTCGGCGCGATTATCGTCGGCTATTTTTCTGGTGATGATCTCTGCTTCGCAGCCAAGGTCGGAAGCGGATTTTCCGAAAAGACCCTAAAAGAGCTCTATGACCAGTTTCAATCACTGACTCGAGAGGATTGCCCGTTCGTCAACCTTCCAGAGAAACGCAATGGGCGCTGGGGCCAAGCGATCACGCCGGCCGAGATGCGCCGTTGCCATTGGGTTGAACCAAAACTGGTCTGCCAAGTGCAGTTCACCGAATGGACTCAGGACGATAAGTTGAGACAACCGGTTTTTCTGGGCTTACGAACGGATAAAGAACCCCACGAGGTGGTACGGGAATGAGTGTCCTGTCCCATAAATAGCATGGCTTTCGTTGCGATCAAAATGAGCCGTCGGTCCCGCGGCCGCGGGACAGCCGCCGGCCCATTTTCATCGCAACCCTCCGGACCGTGGCCAGTTGGCTGTTTTTCGGCGTTGCTCACTCCTCACGTATCGATTTAGACATGCTCGTCATTAATGCCAGTGCGGCTCGCACCGCCTTGAAAAGCAGCCAACTGACCCCGCGGCCGCGGGGCGAAAGCCATGTTATTTATGGGACAGGACACTGAATGGCACAAAAGACGGTAGTTGAGGTTGACGGACATCAACTCACGCTCACAAACCTGGACAAGGTTTTCTATCCAAAAGCCGGTTTTACTAAAGCCGACGTGATCCATTATTACGTCCAGATTGCCCCTTATTTGCTGCCCCATCTACACGACCGCGCGATCACCATGAAGCGCTATCCCGATGGAGTGGAAGGCGAATACTTTTACGAGAAAGAGGCCCCATCTCATCGACCGAAGTGGGTACAAACAACGAAGGTTTCCAAGGGTTCGGGCGGCGCCATCAATTATTGCATGATCAATGACTTGCCCTCCTTGGCCTGGGTGGCAAACCTGGCCGATCTCGAGTTGCACACTTTCCTGCACCGAGCGCCGGACGATGATCGCCCTACGATGATGGCGTTTGACTTAGACCCAGGCCCCCCGGCGGACATTGTTCTCTGCTGCAAAATCGGACTGCATTTAAAAGAAGTTTTCGATGAATTGGGACTGCAGTCGTTTGCCAAGACCTCGGGTTCCAAGGGACTGCAGGTCTATGTACCGTTGAATACTCCTACCAGTTACGAAAAAACTAAGACGTTCTCTCGCACCCTGGCTGAACGATTGGAAGCGGAACACCCGGCTGAGGTTGTCTCCAACATGAAGAAAAGCTCGCGCACCGGGAAAGTATTTATCGATTGGAGCCAAAACGACGACCATAAGACAACCGTCTCGATTTACTCTTTGCGAGCAAAAGAACAACCGACCGTATCAACGCCCGTTTTCTGGGAAGAAGTCGCTCAGTCCGTTAAGAAAAAGCAACCACTTAGTTTCACGTCAGATGAAGCGCTGGCTCGCGCCGAAAAACATGGCGATATTTTTGCGCCCGTGCTCTCGCTGAAGCAGAAGCTGCCGGCAGTGAAGAAGATCTAGTTTGTTGGGGATGAGCTTCCGCTCATCCGTTGGTGGGTGATTGATGGGAGGGTCCCGGATGGCCCGGCTTGGCGCGCGCGTTGTCCTAGCACCGGCTTAGGTATCACGAAAACGCATTTCCTTCGCGAAAAGCCGAAGGACGTTCGGGAGCCTCGCCCTACCAATCCCCGACTATGCCAGCAACCTTTCACCTTTCACTTTTTACTTTTCACCCTTACCTATCTCCGACATGAGAACAGAGGTTTTTACCCTGACAAATAAGCAGGGCGCAGAGGTTCAGATCACAAACTTCGGCGCGCGGGTGATCTCAATCAAAGTTCCCGACCGGGAAGGCAAGCTGGGGGACGTTGTTCTTGGATTCGACTCTTTAGCCAGTTACCAGGGCCCGAATCCCTATTTCGGCGGGATTGTCGGGAGGTACGCTAACCGGATCGCGAAAGGCAAGTTCAGCCTCGGAGGAGTCACCTATCAGCTCGTCACCAATGACCGGGACAATCATCTCCACGGCGGCAAGAAGGGATTTGATAACGTCATCTGGTCGGCGACGCCGCGCGATTCCGCGCAACTGGAGTTGACCTATGAAAGTCCGGACGGAGAAGAAGGGTATCCTGGCACCTTGCTAACCAAGGCGATCTACACGCTCACAGACGATAATGGCCTCGAGATTGAGCTCCGAGCAATCACCGACAAACCCACCGTGGTCAACCTGGCTAACCACAGCTATTTCAATCTCACCGGAGACGGCACCAAGAGCATTTTAGATCACAAATTGCAGATCAACGCGGATCGTTTCACGCCGACGGATGCTCAATCGATTCCTACTGGAGAACTCGCCCCGGTTACTGGAACGCCATTCGATTTCCGCATCTCGACGCCCATTGGCAGCCAGATCGCCGAGAAAGAGCAACAGTTGATTTATGGTTTTGGATACGACCATAACTGGGTTCTAAACCAGATCCATCCGGGGGAACTCTTTTTGGCTGCGACCGTGGTCGACCCAGCATCCGGTAGGCAGTTGGAAGTCATCACCACTGAGCCGGGGCTACAGTTTTATTCCGGCAACCTGCTCGACGGCACCGTCACCGGCAAAGGTGGGGTCCGTTATAACAAATATGCGGGTATTTGCCTGGAAACTCAGCACTTTCCGGATTCACCTAATCAACCATCCTTTCCTTCAACAGAGCTAAAACCCGGTCAGGAGCATTATCATCGCGTGATCTACCGCTTTTCCGTCACGAAATCGTAACGACCTCCGGTAGTTATAGGTTTTAAGTTTTAGGTTTTACGTTTTAAGTTCGGCGTCGCACCCCTCCAAACCGTGGATCACGAACGCCCTCCCAAGGTTGGGACCACGAGTCGCAACATAAAACCTACAACTTATAACCTAAAACTTATAACGCCTTCATGGCTGGGTTGGTTTACAAGCAGTTTTGTAATGGCATTGGTGCCCGACTAGGTCGGTTCCTGGCGGCCGTGACCTTGTGGGGGCTTTTCGCAGCACCGGCTTTTTCCCGCAACGTGATCATCTTCGTCGCCGATGGACTACGGCATGGGTCGGTTAATCCAGAGGATGCGCCGACGTTTTACGAGCTGCGACGGCAAGGGATAGATTTTTCGAACAGCCACGCGGTATTTCCTACATTCACGACTCCGAACGCGTCCGCCATCGCCACCGGCCACTATCTCGGTGATACCGGTGATTTCAGTAACACACTTTATCCCGGGTTCCCGATCCCGACTGTCCCCGGCATACAAGTGCCTTACACCCTAACCCCTTTTATCGAAAATGATGTGGTGCTGGGTTGTATTGATGAACATTTCGGCGGGAACTACCTGGATGAACAAACCCTGCTGCAATACGCCCGGCAGAACGGCCTTCTGACTGCCGCGATCGGCAAGCTCGGGCCGACCTTGATCCAGGATGTCACCGCGGCAGCTCGCCTAGATGGCAAAGTGCCGGTCCCAGCGACCGTGATTATCGACGATAGTACGGGAAAACTGGGAGGCATCCCCCTGAATCCAAAAATCATTCAGGCATTGAAGAAGGCAGGGCTGGGCGTGACAGCCCCCGACCGAACCAATAACCAACCTAAAACCCAGCAAGACAACAGTAACTACGGCACGAGCGACGAGCCGGGGACGTTAGCGCCAAATTTTGTGCAGCAGCAATATTTCGTCGACTGTCTCACAAACGCTGTCCTGCCCACTTTCGTTCAAGCTCAACAACCTTTTGTCGTGGTGTTCTGGTCGCGCGATCCCGACGGCACCCAACATTATGAAGGCGATAGCCTCAATCGTCTCCAGCCGGGAATCAATGGACTTACCTCGCGGAACGCGGTCCGGAATGCGGATAACAATCTTCGCCAGATTCTGGAGTACCTGAAGGCGACAAATTTAGTTGCGGATACGGACATTTTTGTAACGTCCGATCACGGCTTTTCTACGATCACCAAACATGAGTTGGATGCTTCCGGTCAAATCACGACCAAGAGTTTTTCCACGGGCCGAACCTATCGCGACGGGACTGGCAGACCGGAGGTTCATCCCGGCTGGATCCCCCCCGGCTTTGTGGCCATCGATCTGGCTAACGCGCTTAACCTGAAGTTATATGACCCGGACAAGATCACAGTCCGGGACGGAAAGTCAGCTTACAAAATCGTACTGACTGATGCGGAAGCACCGCAGGATGGCGAAGAGGAACGGCCTTCGACCGGGGACGGGCTAATCGGCGGGGACGGGTTCATTAACGATTCAACGGATGCCAAGGTTATTGTAGCCGCTAACGGCGGTTCAGATCTCATCTACCTCCCCGACCACGATTCCGCTCGACTGCAACGAGTCGTCGATTTCTTGGTTGCTCAGGATTACGTGAGCGGCCTATTCGTGAGCTCGCGTTACGGAGCGATCCCGGGAGCGTTGACCTTGGCGGACGTAAATCTCGAAGGTGCTACTCCACTCCCAACACCCGATTTGGTGATCAACTTCCGCAGCTTTTCCATGGATCCGAAAAGCCCGCTCCTAAGCGCTGTGACCATCTGTGACACCACCCTGCAAGAGGGTCAAGGCATGCACGGCAGTTTCAACCGGGCGGATACTTTTAACAATATGGCTGCTTACGGGCCGGATTTTAAGAAAGGGTTTGAGGATAACGCGCCCGTAGGTAATACGGATGTTCCGTTGACCGTCGCGGCCATCTTAAAACTCGAGCTCCCGCACAAAGGTAACCTCCTGGGTCGAGTTTTGAAGGAAGCGCTCTTGGATGGTCCGGCCACTGTCCAGTCGACTGATACCAAGAAAGCCTCAGCTCCGGCAAAGAACGGCAAGCAGACCGTTGTCATTTTACAAAAGGTCGGCGACACGTCGTACTTCGATGCCGCCGGTTTCTTTGGCTGGACCGTCGGGCTGGAAACGGATGAACGTCAGAATCGGTAGGGAATAATCCCGAAGGGATGACAGGACTCAGCCCGGGGTTTTAACCCCGGGTATACATCCATAAAATGATTCGCCCCAACGGGGCGGTAGAGTCGGTATTCGTTGGCCAAACGGCGAACGAGATGTCGGAACGAATCATCTGCCGCCCCTTCAGGGCGGGTCTATGATGTGGGCGTACCCGGGGTTAAAACCCCGGGCTGAGTCCTGTCATCCCTTCGGGATAAAGTCCGACCGTCCCTCCGGCACGGGGCGTCTTATTGGGCAAATTCTCATGGAATAGCCGCAAAAAAGCGCAAAAAAAAGGCGCGAAGCCGCAGTGAACGGGGAAAGCAAACGCTGGATGCTAACGGAAGTCGAAGATTGATCTTACCCCAACAATCAAACCGGACACAAAGCCGACAATCGCTACGGGCAGCATGCAAACCGCCCACTGCTCCCAGTGGGTGCATCCGGGGGCCACTGTCTCGCTCCACAACATTGGCGTCGAGCCGCCCATTGCGCCGAGCACGAACCCAAGAACAGCTCCCAGGGCGCGGTCGATTGTGCCGAGTCCCAACATTACACTCGCAATATCGTTTCTAACTCCGGGAAGATCAAAGCCTCCCCCCTCACCTCAATAATCCGTGTCTTTCCCAGCCTTGATCGCGGTTTCCAGAGCGACCGCCAACTTCGTATCCAACTGTTTCAACGTGGCCAGATCCTTTTGTGCGTCCTCTTTTCTGCCCATTTCTACAAAGAGCACACCGCGATATTCATAGGCTCGGGCTAGCTTCGGATTTAACCGCAGTGCGGTGTTGTAGTGCTGTAAGGAGCTAGCAAAATTCTCCGGACTCTGCTTTCGGAGACAATAGGCGAGATTGTTGTGCGCTTCAGCCAAGTTCGGATTAACTTTCAATGCTGCCTCGAATTTTACCTGCGCGGCAGCAAATTTCTTGGCGTTCATTAACGTCACCCCTTCGTTGTAAGGCGTCACCGCATCCGGCGTCTTCTGTGGCACTTGCGGTACCTGCGGTACGGGCATTTGCCGGCTCCCAGCGGCAAAAACAGTCGGCGCTCCGGCTGTCAATAAGAACAAGAACGCAATCGCGAGAGAACGATTCATCCGCCAGTGTGCGCAGCCGAACAGTGACAGGCAAGCGGCGAAGCCACCAAAGTTCCCAAAGCGCAATGTTTGCATATTCATATCTTTATCTATTCGACTGGCACCCGGCGCCAGGTATTCCCCAATTTCTTTACCCTCTCTTTACTTTCTTAAAGTTTCCAGACGCGACCGTAGTCAATTTAGGAGCTAGGGGGACTGCGGCTTTGGTGGGGCGAGGCTCCCGAATGATCAAACCGTTTGAGCGAAGCGATTGGTAATGCCCAGCCAATCGTATCGTTACGCCTTAAATTCCGCCGACTTGTCCGACGTAGCCTTTGCCCCTGAAAGTATCACCTAGTCTTCGGCCAGCGAAGTCGGAGCCGTGGTCTATCGTGGGCCACTGCTCGGCGCGTCTACCGGCCTTGCTCATCATCTCTCGGGCGTTCGTGCGGTCTAGCCCTGGTGAATCGCCGGGCTCTTCGGGAGCCTCGCCCTACCAAAGCTGCTCGCCCCTCTTAGCTCCCAACTACTACTGCCCCACTGATTACTTCTCCTAGAGGGTTTCCTCCGACGCGAAGGGGCACGGCACACTGCCGCATTCGATCTGCAGGGTTGAATGCGAGATACCGAACTCGGTGGTAAGCGCTTGGGAAATCTTTTGGATCCGTTCGTCGTCGTGATCGTGATTCGGTATTACCAGGTGAGCGGTCAACGCCGGTTCGGTCGTGCTCAGCGCCCAAATATGCAAATCATGCACCTCGACGACACCGGACCATGACTCCAGAAACACTTTGACTTTCTGCGGATCGATCGAGGTCGGCACCGCATCCAAAGAGAGATCGACCGATTCGCGCAGCAAACCCCAGGTCCCCCAGAAAATGATGATGGCGATAGCCAAGCTAAGAACCGGATCGATCCAATACCACTGAGTGGACAGAATCAATAATCCTCCGAGGACCACCCCGGCGGAGACAGCGGTATCGGCTGCCATATGGAGGAATGCCGCCCGAACATTGAGATCTTCTTTCTGGCCACTAGCAAACAGCAGCGTCGTGATGCCATTTACCACGATCCCGACTAACGCAACCATCACTACGGTCCAGCCAGAGACCGGCTCGGGATGCCAAAACCGTTGGATGGCCTCCCAAGCGATTGCACCGATGGCGAACAGAAGAAAAAGCGCATTAAAAAGGGCCGCCAAGATCGACGACCGCCGCATGCCATAGGTGTGACGCGAGCTCGGCGCCCGCCTCGCCAGAGCGAACGCGCCCCAAGCCAAGGCCAGCCCCAACACGTCGCTCAGATTGTGCCCTGCGTCCGCTACCAAAGCCAACGAATGCACGGCAAACCCGAACAGAGCCTCAACTACCACAAAAATCAGGTTCAGTAGGACCGCCACCATAAAACGCCACCCGAAATCGGTCGGGGTATGGTGGTGGCCGTGAGAATGTTCGTCGGTATGATGATGGTCGTGGGCCATAGCAAAGCAGTAAGCAGTAAGTCAGTAATCAGTTCAGACAAGCGCTGATAGGCTTCGGCTCACGAGTTGGATACTGATTACTGCTACACTGATTACTGATTACTGATTACTGATTACTGATTACTTCGCGCCACGCCTCATCAGCTGCCACCTCTCAAGCCAACCTCGTCTCCCCCTTCTCGAATGCAGATAGCACCTCCTCAGGCGTCATCGCCGTTTCGAGCGCCTTTCGCAATTCATTGTCTCGGAACGCCCGCATCAGAACACCGACCAGCCGTAGGTAATCTGAATCCATGGTTTCCGGGATACCAATGACGAGGACAAACCGAATAGTACCAGGGCCGCGCCGGATCGTTTGAGCTAAACGCCCGAACGCCATCACCATCGAGGTCACGCTGTCGGTGCGATTGTGTGGAATGGTTAGCCCAAGCCCCATATTAATCTTACCGCTACGTTGGCACTCCGAGAGCGTATCGACGAAGCCCGACCAGTCGATAATTCGGTTATCACCTTTCAGCGAATCGGTAACGATTTTGATGGCCTCATCTCGGGTTGCCGCCTTGACGTCAAGCAGGATTTGCTTGGGGGACAAAATCTCTCTAATCCGGTTCATATGGCGGTCCCGCTCCAGCGCAGCTTGCCGCGCAAGACGTCGGCGAAGTTGAGATGACTCGGCATTACCAAGGGCAAAACCGCATCGGCGGCTTTGACGGTTACCTCGTCACCCACGTGAAAATGAATCGGCTCCTGTCCATCGATACTCAGAGAGATCGGTTGATCGCCGCTACGGCTCGCTTTTAGCCGAATGGTCGAACGATTGGAAACCACCACAGATCGGTTAGTCAATACATGCGGACAAATCGGAGTCACCACAAATACTCCGGAATTCGGGATTACGATCGGGCCACCCGCAGAGAGCGAGTAGGCGGTTGACCCCGTCGAGGTCGACACGATCAGTCCGTCCGCATTGTACTCGGTGAGACAAATCTGATCGATGGATACTTCGATCTGAACGAGCCGGGACCGTTCACCTCGGCTCACCACCACATCGTTCAGCCCAACTCGTGATACGAGCTCTCCATCAAGGCCCGGCACACTGGCTTCTAACATCGTCCGCTCTTCCAAGCGATAGTCCCCGGAAGCCAAAGCCTTAGCGGCGTCATCGAAACTAGGGCCACCGAACCCGGTCAAGAAACCGAGGGAACCGAAATTTATCCCCATCACCGGCTTCATTTTGCCGCGGAGATCGCGGACCAACCTGAGCAAAGTCCCATCGCCGCCTAACGTGATGAAAATGTCGACCTGATCGCGGAGTTCTTCCAGCGTTAGTCCCTTCTGGCCAAGTAATTCCGCTGAATTCCTCTCAAAAAGCGTTTTAATTCCGACTCTTTCCAAAGCCTGGCAGAGAGCCCGCAACGAGTTCGCAGCTCCCGGTTTTCGCCAATGCGTGTACAGCCCTAAGGTCAACGAAGACATGCTAAGTATTCCTGATTCCCTTTGGTGCCTAAGGTGGGCGAAGGTATCACGCCGCGCCATGCCCGGCCCAATTGATGCACCACAAACTCTTGTATCTTGGAAACCGCAGCCAGGCGATCGGTCTCTTGCCGAACAATACCGCCTTGACCGACTCGCTGGGGATCCAATTCAAACTGAGGTTTAATAAGCACGATGGCCTCACTGTTGCGCCGCAAGAGCTTTAGGAAGCTATCTAACACTAGGGTCAAAGAGATAAAAGAAAGATCGGCGACCGCTAAATCGAAATCCAATCCAACTTGTTCTGCGGTCAAAAACCGGGCATTCACACCCTCGATGGCGGTTACTCTCGGATCCGATCGGATTTTCCAAGCCAACTGGTTGTGACCGACATCAACCGTGACCACATGGGCCGCTCCACGTTGCAACAGACAATCCGTAAAGCCGCCGGTGGATGCACCGACATCGAGACAACGCCATCCCGACGGATCAATCTTGAAAAAATCCAGAGCGGCTTCCAGCTTGAGACCTCCGCGACTCACATAGCGTTCCCGTTCCGCCACGCGGATCGGGGCTTCCGGAAGGACCAACAAACCAGGTTTGTCTGAAACGCGCTCATTCACCAGTACCTGACCAGCCAGGATCGATCGTTGCGCGCGTTCCCGCGACTCAAAGTGACCTAGATCAACTAACAGTTTGTCGAGGCGAACTTTCTTGCCAGCCGCCATTTTTTTGATCCTTCTTCAGGGTTCCTTTGGTAACTTTACGCTTGATTAAAAATTTATTCCGCCAAATCTAATCGGTCCCAGCCGGGTTAGTCCCTATTCGTCCCCTATTTATGTCATCAGAAGATCTCAAGGAGCAAATTAAGGACATGTTGATTACAAACCTTATGCTCCGAACTCCGAAAGAAGAAATCGCCAACGACATGCCTCTTTTTGGCCCAGACGGCCTCGGCCTGGATTCCATCGATGCCTTGCAGCTAGTGGTGAGCATCGAAAAAACGTTCGGCGTTGGCGTGCCCAACTCCGACGTGGCTCGAGTCGCTCTCGCTTCGGTCAATACCATTCACGATTATATTCTCGAGCAGACCGGCCGTAGCGCAGCGTGACGAGCGGCTGCTCGTCAAGGGCTAGAATCTACGAGGGGCATGGGGGAATGTGTCAGACAGGCCTCGCGCTGGGCGCAGCGGACGGATGGGACCTATGCGACCTCATGGGACTTATGGGCTGGACTCATTAGTCCCATGAGTCTCATAAGTCCCATTGGGTTGCGTAGCCCCAAGTCTTCGTTTGGCCCCCGACGCCTCATACGCCCTAGGTGATTGTTTCCACCGCATTTATCTCGTCAATCAGCTGCCGTAGTCGGCCAAAATTTCGCCGGTGCGGACCGCAGGTCAATCGATGCAAATGCAGGATGTCCGGTTCATTCTTTTCCGCTTTCAATGCGCTGGTGACCGCTAACGGCCGGCGCTCGAAAAGATCCGCGAACTCTTCGTTCAGCCTGGCGATGGCTTTATCGGTCAACTGATGTTGCAACCGGAACACCAGCTGATCCCCGACCCAGCGGTAAGAATGAAAGTTCCGATAGAACTCTACGATTTGATGCACGGCCGTCTCAACATCGTCAGTAACGCTGAATAAGTGGAAATCATCCGGCGAAACCAGGCCCTCTCTCAGTAGATGGTCATGCAGAAAATTAATCCAGGTCTTCCAATAGCCACCGCCGGGTTTGTCGATCAACACCATCGGGATGATGCGCGCCTTCCCGGTTTGCATCAGGGTCAGGCATTCAAACCCCTCATCCATCGTCCCAAACCCGCCTGGAAACAGCGCTAAGGCGTGGCTTTCCTTCAAGAAATTCAGCTTTCGGGTGAAAAAGTAGTTAAAATTCACGAGCTTCGGATCTCCATCGATGATCTCGTTGGCTCGCTGTTCGAACGGCAGCCGGATATTCAGGCCGAAGCTGTGCTCCCGTCCGGCGCCCCGCTGAGCTGCTCCCATAATCCCGTCCCCTCCTCCCGTGACGATCATATACCCCTGACTCCGCATCGATGAAGCAAAACGCTCCGCCGCCAAGAACTCGGTGGCGGTCGGTGCGGTACGTGCGGACCCAAAGACTGCGACCTTACGCACTCCCTGGTAAGGAGCAAAAACCTTGGATGCTGCTCGTAGCTCTTTCAACGAGCGATTGATCATCTTCAGATCGGCCACCGGAACCGCGTCACGTCCCATCCGCAACGCAGTTACGATCATTTCCGCGATCAGGTCCGGCGATGCCGTGACTCCCCAATCCACCAACAATTCGCGGATTCGCCGATCGAACTCCTCATCCCCGGATGACGCAAACGCTGCATGCAGTGCGTGAATCCCGCCTGCCGTAAAATCTTGCACGCCCAGATCTAGAACGAGATTCGGCGCTCCGCAACTCGGGCTCGCCTTAGGCTCGCCCGGTGAGAAGTGAGAAGTGAGAGGTGAAAAGTGATTGGTGACCGCTGGGGCTGGCACGCAAAGGGGTCACATAAGGCCCATTCACGCTGTTACTCCACCCAGCGGGCTCTCACCTCTCACGTCGGCGAGCCTCCGCTACAGCACCGTGTGCAGCAGCCCATAAATCCCTACGGTCAACGCCGCCAAGGAATCCCCAGCAATCAGCCCGCCTCCCACGAGCGAAGTCGTGCTCATATCCGAGGGCAATTCCGGAGCAGCAGACGCGGCGGATTCCCCGGGGAGACCCATGGAATCGTCCGCATTCTTTCGTAAAGCCTTGGAACGACGCCCGGACAGAGCAGACGTCAAACCGTTGTATAAAGAAGACCCCACGCCTCCCGCAGTCCACCAAAGCACTGTCGGTAGCTCCACAAATCCGCCAAAAGAAGATGCATATGGACTCGAGAGAAAAACCGCGTCCAGAAGAAAGTCTATTACTTTGCCCGTCCGAGACCCGACCACGAACTGTTTGTACTGAGGGCGAGTCTTGATGAGCTTGCGAAGGATCTCAATCACGAGGCCGAGAGCGACTCCAAGTCGCAGCGCATCCATCACTTGCGGCTGCGCCGCCGTAATTCCTCTCAGGGCGCCAACAAATTTGTAGGTCATCGCCGATTGCCATTTCTCGGCGCCCGCCAGATGCGGATTGCTAAATTGATCCTGAGTCAGAATCGGATACGCGCTCATGAAAAGCTTGGCCAAAACCACGGCGAGAATCGCCCCCATCGTAATACCGATAACTTGATAACGAAATTGCATCACCCGGTTAGTGCCCAGTCGCCAGCCGGTAGAGCGATCTTGCTGCATATCGCCGCCTTCACTACAAGCAATGAAGACGATAGAAGCGGCCAAAAGACCAACTCCGGGGTCGCGTAGTCCCAATGCTGCCATCAAAAAAACGCTCAATACGAACGCGCTGGAGATCGGATTCCAATCCGAGATACCCAGTGATATCCCGTTCACTAGAACAAACACAAAAGAAAGCAGAACTGCGATTGCTAGAAAATACCAGGGTTGATGCAGGACCTGGCTCCCAACCACCACAATGCCGATCCCCCAGAACAAGACCCAAACAATGAGGCCGACCTGGTTGACTCGTTTCCAATCCTCCTGAGCAACCACCGCCTCCGCCTTCTTTTCGATGAATCGCCGGACGGCTTGAATCAGAATCAGGACAATATCGATGATGGCTGCGCCTAGGATTGTTCCCAGGGAAATAATGAAACCGATTTTTCGAAACGGATCTTCGGGGCGGAGCCATCCGATGCTGATCAGATGAGGCGTTTGCCAGATACCGATCAGGGCAACCACTAAGGCCGGGATAGCGATCCGAGCGCCCACAATCATGCCTGCACCCAGAGTCGATGCCGAAATACCCGCCTTTTCCAGCATGGTTACCGCCGAGCCGGAGAGACCGAAACGAGCAAACCAGGAAATATTCAGCGAAGATACTCCGATGACATAGCCGGCTGCCATCCCGCTAGCCAGCTTCGCGATCGACCGCTTGAGCAGGTCTTTGTCTGACAGCGCGCGTAGGATATTGGCAACTGCATACCCAGACGGAAACAAAAGTTCCATTCGATCAACCAAGATCGGTGTATAAAGCATCCCCACCCCAACACCGAACATTCCGATACAGAGATAGTAGAGCACGAGCTGCCAGGCCGGCGGCTGAGGTAAGCCTAACCAGACCATAGCCTGCGCCAGCACCGCCATTCCGCACATGCCGGCCACAGAAGCGGCCATGGTCTGAATATAGTTTGCGCCATGCTTCCCTTCGGAACCATACCCGAAGGTCACCGCACTACCGAGAATCCCGGCCAAAACTTGGCCACCGACAAAAAAACCAATCGAGAAATTCATGAAAGCCGCCGTGATGCCTCCCAGAGGACCAAGGATCAGAATGGCCACGGCTCCCAACAGCAGATGATACCCGCGAGAACCAATAGGCGGTAAGAAACGTTTACGCCGGACGAGATTGGTCGACGCTTTTTCGGTGGCTGGCGCCGTTATGACCTCTTGCGGTTTAGCTGCCGTAACCAAACCGGAATCCACACCGCCAACGGGGTTTTGACCGGGAGCACGGTTCGTAAAGCCTTTGGGATCGCTCATAAACGTTTCTTGGGGGGAGCAAGGATCATACCGATCCGTGGAGGAGAGCACAAGGGGTGAGCTGTCACAAGTGATTCGTGGCGGGCGTCCCCTGACGTTAACATCAAAAACCAATCACCAATCACTAACCACCAATCACGTGTTCGTCTCCGCCTTTCACTTTTCACCTTTCACTTCTGACTTCTCAGTTCCCCCCTCCCGTGCTATGTGCACGGTTCTGCATGATTGTTATCCTTAAGCCCCATTCGACCGAGACCGAGATCCAGACTGTCATCGACGAAGTAGAAAAACTCGGTTATACGCCCCATCCTATCCGGGGAGCTCTGCAGACCGTTGTCGCCGCCATCGGCGATGAACGCGTTCATCAAACCCTTGAGTCGCTCAACGCATTGCCGCAGGTCGAGCGGGTGCTTCGGGTGCAAAAGCGTTATAAGCTCGTGAGCCGCGAATCAGCCGACGGTGATACGGTAATCGATGTGGACGGCGTGAAGGTCGGAGGGAAAAACTTCGTGATCATGGCCGGTCCGTGCAGTGTGGAATCCGAAGACCAACTCTTAGCCACAGCGCGGGCCGTTCGTAAACGTGGCGCCAGCATCCTGCGTGGAGGCGCTTATAAGCCCCGAACTTCACCGTATGAATTTCAGGGGTTAGGTAAAGAAGGCCTACGGATCTTGGATCTAGCCCGCCGGGAAACCGGGCTGAAGATCATCACTGAAGTCCTCAGCGAACGCGACGTTGAGCACGTCGCCGAAACCGCTGATATCCTCCAGATCGGTGCGCGCAACGCCCAGAATTTCCAGCTCCTGATCGAGTGCGCTAAATCCCGAAAACCGGTTCTTTTGAAACGCGGGATGAATCAGAGAATTGAGGAATGGCTGTTAGCGGCGGAATACCTACTCGCTAACGGCAACTCCCGCGTCCTGCTTTGCGAACGCGGGATACGGACGTTCGAGACTTATACCCGTAACACCCTTGACCTGGCTGCCGTCGCCATCGCCAAGAAAGAGTCGCATCTACCCGTGATTGTCGACCCAAGCCAAGGTTGCGGGCGAGCGGATTTAGTCAAAGTCCTCTGCCGAGGTGCTGCTGCCGTAGGCGCAGACGGCCTCCTGATCGAGGTCCACCCAAATCCCGCAGAAGCCCTCAGCGACGGCCAACAGCAAATCGACTTTTCCACTTTCGGCGACCTGGTCACTGAACTCGCTCCGTTCTTGCAGGCAGCCGGGCGGCAGTTGGTGTAGTTTGAGGAAAGATTGGTAGGGCGAGGCTCCCGAACGACCTGACGGCTATCGCAAAGCGAGGAATCGTGCTTCGCCCATCGCGTCATTGCGCTGCAGAACGTGCCGAGCCGAAACTCTTGGCGCACCACGGCTCGGCGCGCTGTAGATATAGCTACACCATTTCCGCCGCTAAACTGTCCGCTTCGCGAAGCGGTTTAGACTATGCGGGAGCCTCGCCCTACCGCCCCGCGGCTTTCTGCAGCTTCCGCATATCAAGCTTCTCCATCTCCCATACGGCTTTCAACACGTTGTCTCTTTTCACCGGATCCTTGTCATCTAGAAGCTCTAGTAGAATCGAGGGAACGATTTGCCAAGAGAGCCCGAATTTGTCTTTTAGCCAACCGCATTTTGACGGCTCGCCGCCTCCGGCAGTGAGCTTTTTCCAAAGGTCATCGATCTCTTCCTGAGTGTCACAGTAAACCCAGAACGAGATCGCCTCTGAGAACGTGTTCATCGGACCGCCATTGAGTCCCACAAATCGCACGCCATCCAATTCAAAGTGTACGACCATCACAGTCCCATCTTCTCCCGGGCCTGCCTTGCCGGAGTGATGGATACTCAAGATCTTGGAGTTTTTGAAAACCGAGACATAAAAATTCATCGCCTCCTCGGCGTTGTTATCGAACCACAAAAACGGTGTAATCTTTTGTACTTGCATAGTTGGTGTCTTTCTTTTCACAGAAACGACGAATGAGCTCGGGGATTATAGGACAAATTTAGGAGCCAGGAGGTAGAATCTGGGAGCTAGGAGCCGCTCAACGAATCGACCGACCCCCTAGCTCCTAGATTCTAACTCCTGGCTTCTCACTTCTCACGTTGGACTGCCGCCCACTCCTCCTCTATTCTGCCCTGGAAATGCCTTCTCAATTTGATGTCGCAATCATCGGCGGAGGTCCGGCAGGTAGCGTCGCCGGATCAGTATTGGCAGGGTACGGACGTCGCGTCGTGATCTTCGAGCGAGAAAAATTCCCCAGATTTCAGGTCGGCGAATCCACCATACCGGCCAGTTTGGAAACACTGCAAAGAATCGGCGTTAAAGAAAAGATCGATAAGGCCGGATTCTTGACCAAGCACGGCGGCGAGATCGTTTCGGCTTGTGGCGGCGCCCGCCAAAAATTCTTTTTCCGTAACGCTCTTAATCCGCGTTGGAAAACCGCCTATCAGATTGACCGGATGACGTTTGATGACATCCTGCTCCGACACGCCGAGAGCTTAGGATGCGAGGTCAGGGAAGAAACCAAGGTAGAATCGGTCGAGTTCAGCTCAGATGGGGTAACGCTCCAGTGCAAAAATGATCCGGCGCCGATCCAGGCCGCCTATGTGATCGACTGCTCCGGCAGGAGCAGCCTGCTGGCCAATCGATTTCGTCTAAAAGAGCCGCTCCCTCATCTTAAGAAGTTCTGTGTTTACTCTTACTATCAACGTACCAGCAAATCGAACGACCCGGAGGACGCTTACACTCGCATGATCCGCGGCCGAGATGCATGGTTCTGGGTGATCCCCATCGCGGACGGCAAGATCAGCGTCGGGGTGGTGATGGACTTACAACTTTATCAGCAGCTTAAACTCTCGCCGGAAGCCGCTCTCGCTCGCATCATTGCAGAGCAACCGGAAGTGCGAAAATGGGTGGAGAACACCACCCGTTATATGCCGGTATTTGCTACGGCCGATTTTTCTTACGCTGTGAAGCAGCTTACCGGAGATCGCTGGGTTGCGGCTGGCGACGCTGCCGGCTTTATCGACCCGGTTTTCAGCAGCGGAATTTACATCGCCCTTTACTCCGGCGAAAAAGCAGGAGACACCATCAACCGGGCTTTAACGGATCCCACCAGCAAAGATGCCGCCTACCGCCATTACGAACGGGCTGTGCAAAAACGCTTCCGTACCTACCTGAAACTGACTTCCCTTTGGTACACCAGAGAGTTCATCGAAATTTTTCTTCATCCCAAGGAAATCCTGAACATCGTGGGTGTGGTCAACTCTGTTCTGGGGGGCAATCCGCCGAGAACGCTGAAGGAAAAATTCGCGATGGGGTTCTTTTATTTTCTGATCTATCTCCAAGGCCGTACCGGGAAACTAGTACCGCAGCTGAGCCTGCAGCCGGAGGTGGAACCAGCGCCGGCGCGGCCTGAGGAGCTAGAAGCCACCATCTAGGGGGGCGGTAGGGTGCGGTGGGGCAGAATCTGCCATGAAATGGCAAAACAGAATAGCCCAGGGCTTTAGCCCTGGGTAAGCTGCCAACACGAAATCGCCCTGAAAGTGGCGACCGACGCGGGTTATCGCGCCGACGGATGTAACAAACCGCCAAGGCAAGCGCGGGATCCATGAAGGATTCGGTTTCTGCCCCGACGAAGGGGCGATAGGACTCAGCCTGGGGTTTTAACCCCAGGTACCGGTTTAAAAATACGCCCGCCCCGAAGGGGCGGTAGATCGGTTTTGCGAAGGCGAACCTAGACGATGAACGAAATATCGGCTCCAACATCTTCCGCCCTTTCAGGGCGGGTCACCGTATGGACGTGTTCCTGGGGTTAAAACCCCAGGCTGAGTCCTATCGCCCCTTCGGGGCAGAAACCAAATGTTCCACGTCCCCTCTAAGTTAACGCTTATGGGCTATATTGTTTTGCCATTTCATGGCAGATCCGCCCCGCGCATTGTCGCCCCCTTCGCCACACCGCCCTCCTAAAGATGAGCAGGCGCTCATCTAGATACTTGACTTAATCAACTATTTAGTTGACGATATCAACTATCTGCTTCGCGTTATGAACGACTTTGCACCTAACCCATCGTTACCGGATACGCCCATCGCTGCGTTCCGTCGATTCAACCGATTCTACACCCAGAAAATCGGCGTCCTCGAAAAAGGCTATCTCCAGAGCCCGTTCTCGTTGGCGGAAGCTCGGGTATTGTATGAGCTGGCTCACCGCGAAGAAACCACCGCTAGCGAAATCAGCGCCAATCTCGGTCTCGATATGGGTTATCTCAGCCGGATTCTGGCCAAACTACAAGGAGAGCAACTCATCCGCCGAGCTCCCGCCGAACAAGATGCCCGTCAACGCCTGATACAGGTGACGCTGAAAGGCAAGAAAGCGCTGAGCGCACTCGACTCGCGTTCGGAACACCAAGCCGCATCTCTGCTAACCGGTCTAACCGATCCCCAAAAAGCCGGCGTCCTCCAAGCGATGTCACAGATCGAATCCGCGCTCGGGGATCCACCGGCGGTGACCGAGCCTTACATCATTCGGACTCATCGTACGGGTGACCTCAGCTGGATCGCCTACCGGCACGCCGTTCTCTACAGCCAGGAATACGGGTTGAATCAAGGCTTCGAAGCCTTGGTACTGGAAATTGTCACCAGCTTTCTTAAGAATTACGAGCCCGCGACCGAACGTTGCTGGGTGGCGGAACGATCCGGCGAAATGCTCGGTTGTGTCTTGTTGGTGAAACGATCGAAGCGAATCGCTCAGTTGCGACTCCTATTGGTTGAACCATCTGCCCGCGGCCTCGGCATCGGTAGACGCTTAGTGGAAGAATGTATCCGTTTCGCCCGAGAAGCCGGTTACAAAAAGATCGTGCTTTGGACTCACGCTAACCTGACCGCGGCTCGCGCCATTTACCGGAAGATCGGTTTCAAGCTGGTCGGCACCGACAGTAACGAAGACTTCGGCCCACACGTAACGTCGGAGACGTGGGAGATGGTGCTGACGGCTGAGAAGTGATTGGTTGGGGTTGCCCCGAATGGTGGGGCCTGCAGCCGCACCAATCACCAATCACCAATCACCTCTCACGCGAAGCACATCACCTGCCGTATCGACTTTCCGTCCGCCAGACGATCGAAGGCTTCGTTCAGCTCTTCTAGAGTAACGGTTTCGCTTAGGAGTTTTTTGATCGGCAATTTACCCTGCTGATAGAGAGCGACGTACCGTGGGATATCGCGAGCCGGCACACAGGAACCGACATAACTCCCTTTCAATGTCCGTTCCTCTGCCACCAATTGAGCGGGTGAGATCGACAGTTGTTGTGTCGGATGGGGAAGGCTGGCGGTCACCGTGGTGCCGCCTCTCTTGGTCACATCATAGGCCAGCTTTAACGCGGGTACGGAGCTGGCCATTTCAAATGCAAAATCCACTCCGCCCCCGGTCAGATCGCGTACTTCTATGATCGTATCGGGACCGACTAACACAGTCTGAGTCGCCCCCAGAACGGCCGCGACCGTGAGCTTATTGGGATTGGTGTCGATGGCGATGATATTCGCTGCTCCCGCCGCATTGGCAGCCAGCAGCGCACATAGACCTACGCCGCCCAGACCAACGACGGCAACGTTGCACCCCGCCGGTATCTTCGCCGTGTTGACCACAGCTCCAACTCCGGTCATTACCGCACAACCGAAAAGCGCTGCCTCGTGCGCCGGCAGCGCCTTATCCACTTTGATGGCAGAACGGCGAGAAACCACCGCGAACTCCGCAAACGCTGAGACACCCAAATGATGATACAAGGGTTCATTCGACCGGGACAACCGCTTGGCTCCGGACAACAGGGTACCCGCTACATTGGCTTTCGCAGCCGGCTCACAGAGCCCAGGACGTCCTTCCATACAAGGAACACACGCTCCACATGACGGCACAAATGCTAGGACGACTTGATCGCCCGGCCGCAGATCGGTAACGCCATAGCCGCACTCAAGAACTTCACCAGCCGCTTCGTGTCCCAGCACCATCGGAACAGGTCGCGGGCGATCCCCATTGATCACGGATAGATCGGAGTGACAAAGCCCCGTGGCTTTAATCTGCAGCAGAAGTTCACCTGGACCCGGTGGTTCCAAAGCGACTTCTTCAATGATCAACGGTCGTGATTCGATGTACGGCCGAGAGCGTCCCATCTCCTGTAAGACAGCGGCTTTCATAACAGTATTCAGTAATCAGTCCAGACCGGGTGAACAACAACTGATTACTTCGTACTGATCACTCATACTCGTCGCCAAAGAGTTCGATTTGCGGTATGACTCCGACCATGCGCCCCTCGCTAGCGACAGTCACCGTTGTGTGTGCCGCGTTCTTAGCGAGTGTTTCAAAACTCAACGCGTCAGATAGCCAGCCGCTCACCTATTTCCGGATGTTACCGGTGGAGACGGCCACAGTTTGGAAGGCATGCCTGGAAGAATCGAAGGAATCTCAAGGATACCGCATTGAATCCTCCCATAAGCCGTACGTCCTGTGGCTATTTTTTGACTACGGCGACGCAGCCCACCCGATCAGTGAGCTCGCCAGCTACGCGGATACCCCGGATACGATCGAATACCATCACGGAAGAGCGGTCATCAAATTGACGGTGCAGACGATGAAAGCAGACCAAACTCGAATTTCGGCCACCGGCTTCTTCCAATTAATGGCTCTCCCCACGTCTGCAGCCTATTTGCCGCTCCGCAGCAAAAGCGTCCTGGAACGAAAAATCGTGGATTCAATCGCCCAACGGCTCGAACCAAAACGATAGAAAGGAGTTCAAGGAGTACGAGGAGTCCAAGGAGTTCAAGAATCCCGCATTCACCACGTTACAACATTCCATACTGCATTTCGCTTTCGGGGTTCGGCCCGTTTTGTCTTGAAAATGTCGCTCGATTCACGATCCGGTTGAACTCCTTGAACTCCTTGAACTCCTTGAACTCCTTGAACTCCTTGAACTCCTTGAACTCCTTGAACTCCTTGAACTCCTTGAACTCCTTGAACTCCTTGAACTCCTTGAACTCCTTGAACTCCTTGAACTCCTTGAACTCCTTGAACTCC
>Ga0185299_10001571_pt1 | contig 42264 bp, 38 predicted proteins | sample PaiPotPPA55metaG_FD_128002 | JGI IMG/M metagenome (GOLD analysis project Ga0185299, IMG submission 128002) | Iron sulfur acid spring bacterial and archeal communities from Banff, Canada, to study Microbial Dark Matter (Phase II) - Paint Pots PPA... ...
CAATTCATGCTACTACGCAAGCCGGCCGGAAAAGAAAACACATTGGCTCGCAACATCACTCTTGAAGTGCAGGACGTTCGAGACGGCCATGTGCTGTGGTCGCGCGCTTTTCCGAAGGAGGCGCCAGCCATCACGCTTTATCAGCAGCCGGATTCGTTGGTCTTTGAATGGCGCGTTGAAGCATCGGCTGCGAAAGATGAGATCAAAGGGAGTGGGCCCCTGCAAACCCGCTTCGCCGCCATGCGGGACCATAAAGGAGCATACATTCTGGAAGTGCTCGATGCGGTTACGGGGAACGTTCGGGGGCAACTGCTTATCGATACCGGCAAGGGATCGTTCCGAGTCACGCGTACCTTCGCGCAGGGCGATTGGGTTCTGGTCGGAGACAACGAAAATCGTACGCGCGTATACTCCCTGTCAACCGGGGAGCAGAAAGCGATCCTCTTTGGAAATTACTCGATGCTGTCCACCGCGGCGGGCATCCTGCTAGTCGAGAATGAAACAGGGCAAATCGATGTATACGATCTGAAGTCGCTCGAAAAACGCGCCCTTCTGACCTTTCCTTATCACATCGCGGCGTGGTCATTCAGCGCCGACGGCAAACGGCTTTTCCTTCTCACCGCTAATCAGATGGCCTACATTTTCGACTCGCAGGCATTGGGTAGGGCGGAAACCGCGACGGCAATCGTTCCCTAATCGAAAAAAGATGCACGAATTACCTGTGTGCGGCGCGAAGGCGGTTTCGGTCAGATTGGGCTGTCAAAATGCGTCAGTTTTAGGGTGGCGCGAGGGGCTCGCGACGGCCCTTAGCTCGGACTTGGGCGGCGAGGCTGCTGTATTCCATTGAGTCCATGCGGGATGGCCTAATGTGCCTTGAGAGTTAGCGCGGAGGTTCGCTGTGGCAGACGCGATGCACTATAGGCAGTCGGGTACTGAAGCGTCATTCTCTGTGCGGATTAAATGCCCGATGGAAGAGGATGCCGGGTGCGCGACGATTCGCGACGCTCTGAGAGACGCTGGGGAGGCAATATGAAGTGGAAAATCGCAGCAGTCGCGCTATTGGCGGCATCGTCGGCGGCATATGGACAGCAGCCGCGCGTATTTCTTGGAGCGACCTCGACAGGAAGCTCGTGGACGGTGAATAACGACCAGACAGTTCCCATGCGGGCGGCGCTGAACAAGTTTTGTCCCAGCTTCGCGAGCACGACGAATCAGCAAAACGCGGACTTCACTATCTTCGATGCGCACCAGGAGCAGGGCATCATCGTTCGAGTGAATCAATTCACTGTATCGAACGGCAACGGCGACATTATCAAGCAATTTAACGCCGGATCGATCGTTCAAGGCATGCAAATTTCCTGCGCGGCGGTAACGACGGCTTGGGCGAATCGTCCTCCGGCACCTCCTCCGCAACCGGAGGCGGCAGCGGCTGCGGCACCCGAGGCGGCACCCGCGCCTGAACCGGTGCAAGCTCCAGCACCCGCTCCTGCGCCCGAAATGCAGCGCGTGGCAATCACATCGAGTCCGGAAGGCGCGGATATCACCGTGGATAACAAATTCATGGGGAACACGCCGTCTACGGTTTTACTGCCGACCGGCGATCATACCGTTACCATCAGCAAGAGTGAATTTTATACGTGGGAACGAGAAGTTAGTTTGAGCGGCGGCACTATTAAGCTCAACGCGGAGCTGGCCAAGTTGAAATAAAGGCGGCGTGCTAACTAGCGTGGGATTGCCTCAGCGGCGTGCCCATGCGGACTTTTACGACGCGGCTGAAGCCATGCCCTGACGAAAGGCACATGAGAGGGGAGAAAGTGCGCGATCACATGGTGAGCACGACGCGAAATTCAGCTTTGCCGCTCATCATGCGGGCGTAGGCTTCGTTGACTTTCGCGAGCGGATACTTTTCGATCATTGGCCGGACGCCCGTCATTTCGGCGAAGCGCAGGGTGTCTTCTGAGTCCGTGGGAATACCCGACGACCAGCCTTGAAGGCTCTTCATGTTGCCGATCAACTGAATAGGCGAGACCTCGATTGGGTCGGGCGCGGCACCGACTACCATCATCCTTCCGTTGGCACCGAGTCCGTTCACCAGCGATGACATGGCTTTCGAGCTGGGGGCCGTGGCGAGAATCACGCGCGCACCGCCGAGTTTTTGCAACTCTGCTGCCGCGTCCGCGGCTCCGCCGTCAATGTAAACGCTCGCGCCCAGCTTCTTTGCGAGGGCGGCGTTCTCCGGCCCGCGACCGATTGCGGCGACTCTGTAGCCAAACTTCTGAGCGAACTGAACTCCGAGATGTCCGAGGCCACCGATTCCCTGGACGGCCACTAAGTCACTTGGCAACGCACCGCTGTGGCGCAATGCGTTGAACGTTGTGATCCCCGCGCACATCAGAGGAGCGGCTTCCGCGGCGTCGAGCGATTCCGGCATAGCGGCCAATGCTTCCACGGGAGCGATCATGTATTCCTGATAGCCGCCGTCGTAGCTAATACCTGAAATTTTCAGGCCCGAGCAATTCGCGAAATCGCCGCGCCTGCAAGCCAGGCACGTGCCGTCCTGCTTGCCGTGCCAGCCAACGCCGACGCGCTGGCCCTTCTTCCACGGTGTTATATCTGGGCCCAGTTCATCAATCACACCAGCGACTTCGTGTCCGGGAACGCGCGGATATGCGATGCCTGGCCAGAGACCCTCTTTCGTGAAGACATCGCTGTGACAGACTCCGCACGCCTGCACCTTGATTCTGACTTCGCGCGGACCAGGCTGCGGGATTTCACGCTCGACAATCTCGAAGCCCGCTCCTGCTTTCGGCACCTGCGCGACTTTCATCGTTGGCATTTTCGCCATCCCTCTTTTCCTTCATTTGAATTATTTCCGCTCAAATCTGCTTGGCACCCCGGGGATTTGATGCGCCGGAGGTGTGTCGGAACCCAGTTTTCGATGATGTATGGCGGGTTCAATTCCGTAACAATTCTACCCCGTCATCGGCAAGCCGGCGATGAGCATATCTTGTCGGGCGCGCGAAGCCGATTGTCTTCATCCGGTTACGGCTGCCGGCTGCTGGCCTGTGACATGCACCATTATGCTCAGGAATTGAGGCGCGCCCTGCAGGATTTGGGCGGCCCGAGGGTGTGAGCGTGAACAAGCAGTCGGCGAACATCAGGAAGGCGGGCGAGTGCAGGGGCGAGGAGCGCGGCTTCTCGATGATCGAACTTCTAATCGTAGTGTTGGTCCTGATGGTGGTCGGCGCGATGGCGATCATTCAATTGTCGCCGACGCTTCAGCAGCAGCAATCGAATGCGGCCATGATTCAGATCGCGTCGGAACTGCGGCAAGCCCGCGAATTGGCGATGACAGAGAGGCGGGACATCCAAGTTTCATTTCCGGCGAACAACCAGATCACGTTGACCCGGATGAACCTGCCAGCGGGCCTGGCAGTTCTTGGCACGATACCGATCCAGGCTCCGGCGGTCTTTATGCTGACTCCCGGCGCTCCGGATACTCCTGACGGGTTCGGGAACAAGGGTGCGATTGAATTCGGCAACGTCGTAAACGGACCACCGACGATGTTGTTCCAGAGCGACGGAACGTTTGTAGACACGGCGGGGAACCTGTTGAACGGTACGATCTTCATCGGAATACCGAACGTGCCGACGGCAGGCCGAGCCGTCACGATTGTGGGAGCGACGGGGCGAATCCGGATGTACAAGGCGAACCCAACAGGCTGGGTGAATTGAACGAGGACATGACGATGGACACTAGAACGCAGAAAAAAAGGGAATGCGGGTTCTCGCTGATCGAGACCATGTTCGCAATCATGGTGCTGTCATTCGGCGTGCTGAGTCTCGCGGCAGTGTTGGCTTCCGGCATCGCCTATATGGGCTCTTCGCAATCGGACTTCATCGCGCAGCAAAAGGCGAGCGAAGCCGTGGAGAGCATTTTCACAGCGCGAGATTCCGGCGCGTTGTTGTTTTCTCAAATTCAAAATGTGTCGAACCTAGGGATTTTTTCCGATGGGCCACAGCAGTTGTGCGATCCCGGCCCGGATGGAATCGTGGGCACCACGGACGACAATTGCAATCAGCCCGATTGCATTCAAACGCCCGGCCCGGATGGCATCCTGGGTACTGCGGACGACATTTGCCTGCCCCTTCAGGGCTTCACACGCACGATTGCAATTACCACCAATGTGGGCGGCAACACGAACTTGCGACAAATCACGGCAACGATTAACTACAACGCCGGGCGATTACCCCGACAGTATCAACTGGTCACCTACATCTCTGCGTCGTTTTAGGACAGGAACGAGGGAGTCAAGGATGCGTCGGCAAAAAGGATTCAGTCTTATCGAAGTGATGATCTCGATGGCCATCCTGCTGATCGTCATCGGCGCAACGCTTAGCACGCTTACTGACGCGTTGCACGCGAACGAGGCAGTGACGGGGATGGCGGATATGCAGGACAACATGCGCGCTGGAATGAACCTGATGGTGCGCGACATCGTGCAGTCGGGCTCTGGGATACCTATCGGAGGCCTCCCAATTCCGTTCACCGCCGCGGCCAGTCCGAATCCCAAGCCGACGCCGATCAACCGCCCCAGCCCGCCAGGCCAGAACTACACATTTCCTGGGGGGTCAGTAATCGCTGCGGTCACGCCCGGCTACCAACTGGGGCCGAACCAGCTGGGCCAGGCGACCGATATGATCACGGTGATCTACGCGGATAACACCCTGCCATGGTCGTCGATGGGGCCGATAAACAACGGTGCAGTTGCTCCACCTTGCGCGGGGATTGTTACGACAACTTCCATCACATTTGACGAGGCGACGGCCGGTTGCGCACCGACGACGGTTTCTACCGGCAACGTTGCGGTGCAGCCCGGTGACCTGATCATGCTGACGAACGCGCAGGGCGGCAACATCGTGGAGGAAGTGACGTCCATTGGCGGCACAAAGCTGCATTTTGCGGCGGGCGACGGATTGAATTTGAACGGCCAAGTGGCGGATTCCGGCACCATTGTGCAGATGGAGACGCCGGCTTCCGCTCCAGTTACGTTTCCACCAACGAGCGCCACGCGCATTTGGATGGTCACCTATTTCCTGGATGCCACGACAAACCCTCAGCGTCCGCAATTGATGCGGCAGGTGAATTTCCGGCAGCCGAATGCGGTAGGCCAGGTGATGGAAGGACTGCAGGTTTCCTACGACGTGGTGAACGCGGTGGCCACGGCTCCGGCGAACAATGCGCGGCAAATTATCGCGCCAGATTCGCCCAATCAGATTAGAAAAGTAAATCTTTACCTCGCCGCGCGCTCGGAGACGCCCTACAGCCTCAGCAAGCAATACTTCCGGAGCAATCTGGTCACCCAGATCGGGCTGCGCAGCCTTGCATTTCAGAATCTATACAACTAGAAGTTGCGAAGGAGAAATACTGTGAAAGCCAATCGGGAAAGCGGGATCGCACTCATTACATCACTGCTGGTGTTGATGCTGATCTCTTCCATCATCGTGGGATTCTGCTGGTTGGTGATGACCGACCAGGCGATGGGAGGGTACACGAACCGGCGGCAGGCTGCTTTTTACGGCGCGGAAGCGGGAATGGAGAAGCTGACCGCGGACCTGAACAACTTGTTCAGCCAGAACTACGCGCCTTCTGCCGCGGAGGTCAACGCCATTGCGGCGCTCGGCAGCGATCCTACGATTCCAGGCGTACAGTATATCGATCCGGCAATCGGAACAGCGGGTTCGGGCTACGAAATCGCATTCCCGAAGGACGGAAACGGCAATCCTCAGGCAACAAACCTTACCATTAATGCCGGTACGTATCAGGGAATGGTCGGATTGGTGACACCATATACGCTTACAGTGATATCGTCGTCGACCGCTGGGTCGGAAGTTAAACTACAGCGCACCGTGCAAACCGTCGGCATCCCTCTGTTCCAATTCGGAATGTTTTCGCAGACCGACCTCAGTTTCTTCGCCGGACCCAATTTCGCCTTTGGCGGCCGCGTGCACACTAACGGCAATCTTTGGCTCGCCGAGGGAGGTGGAACGCTGACTCTAGGAGACAAGGTAACGGCCGTCGGCGAAGTGGTCCGCACTAACCTTTCAAATGGCTGGGCGACTTCGACAAACTACACCGGAACGGTAAACGTCCTGACGGCTCCGGGTTCGTTTCGCTCCTTGGCGATGACCGAAGGCAGTCTGGTGGGCACACTTGGTTCGGCAGCAAACCCGAACTGGCAAAACCTCTCCATCAGCACCTACCACGGCTACCTTCGGGATGGAGACATCAACCCGCCCACTCATACCGGAGCTAACTCAACCGGAGCGACAACGTTGAACTTGGAGATCGCCACGCCCGCAATCGGGGGCAGTCCAATTGACTTGATTCGGCGGCCGATTGCAGGTGAACTGACATCCGCTCCGGCCAAACTTGGAGAGCGATACTACGCGCAGGCGAGTCTTAGAATATTGCTTTCGGATAACCCCGCGGATATAACGGGCCTGCCGTGCGCAACAGCGACCGCCCCTGTCGATTTGAGCGCGATGGCGCAAAAGACCACAAACGCAGGGTTCCCAAGCGCGGTTACAGCGGCAGCGACTGAGGCGGGTGGCGCTGGGACGTCGCTCGTTCCTCTCGCAGCCTCCGGAGCGACCGGTGGAGTTGCGTACAACAGTAGCGACGGCTATTGGATACCCACCGGCATGCCGACTATTGCAGGCTACATCAAGATTGAAGCCCAGACGACATACGGCGTACCTTGCGGGACTTATAAGGACGTTACTGCGGAGATATTGGGACTTGGCTATGCCGGCAAGAACCTGGTTCCTAGCGGGGCCTACACGACCTATGGCAAGACCTTCTTGCCGACACTTACCCCGGCGAGCCAACTTGCCGTGTCGACGTGTGCCGATCCGAACCCGAATGCCGTAATTCGCCTAGAACGTGTCCGGGACAATCCTTCAACAGGCAAAACGGATCCATGCGGCACGACCAACGTCACGACCCTCAAGCCGAGCGATTTCTGGCCGAACGCTCTGTTTGACCCTCGCGAGGGAAACCCCCGGGACTGGTGCCCGGACGGACCTACTACGGGTGGTTGCGATATCAAATCGAACGCCAAAGCCGGTCCAACGCTTGGCGGCGTGATGTACTACGTCGAGCTGGACATCAACAACCTCACTCGGTGGTTTAAGGGCACGATTGGTACAAGCGGGGCTTCCACGAAGGACTCGGCCCAGGCGCCAAACGACTTCTCGGTCTATTTTTCGGATCGCAGGGGCAACTACTACAACGGCGCAGCGTTCGCAGGGGGCTGGCCACCACTTTCTCCAATGGGCAACGAAACGGGAGAGTACGGCTGGAACGATACCGTCACATCGAGCAGCCAGTGGGGGTGCCCGAACGGCACTACCGGTGGCGTGCCCGATCCGGGCGAGGATTTTGACGGAACCGGCGTTCAATACACCTATGGCGCACAGGCGGGGCAACAACCATATCCCCTGATCGCCGGTGGATCATATACCCCGGCGGGACAGCTTTACACCGCGGTGAGCGTGTTCGGCGCATTTGGCACTTCAACCACGGGTGCAATCCGCCCGAACTGGAATTGCGCGAATCCGGGTTACATCACCACCGCGACCAAAGTCTGGCCGTGGTGGTACGTAAATAACCCGCAAGAGGCTCGAGAGAACCCAGCACTTTACTTCCGGCGCGCGCTGAAACTCGTCAATGGGAGCACCATCAATCTCGGCCTGTGCCCCAATAACGTGAACTGCGGCTTGGCGATTACTTCGGAAAACCCAGTGTACATTCAGGGCGACTACAACGCGCCCGGCGGCGCTTTCGGTGCTTCGTGTGCCGGAGCGGCCTCAGTCCTGGCCGACGCAGTCACGCTGCTCACGAACAACTGGAACGATGCTAACTCATTTTGGTCCACATACGACCTGAACGGGCGCGCGGGGACCACCACCTCTTATCGGCTGGCAATTGCGGCCGGCAAGGGCATATCGTTCACGCGACCGACGGGCTATACCACGTATCAAGACTTCGGGACTGACGGCGGCGTGCACAACTTCCTGCGCTACATCGAAGGCCTGGGCAGCGCCACGCTGAACTATCGCGGCTCGATCATCAGCCTGTACTTCAACCGGCAGGCCACGGGCACTTATAAGGACGGGACCTCGAACACGGTGTACAGTCCGCCTACGCGCGGCTATCTGTTCGACACCGATTTCCTGACTCCGGCGTGTTTGCCGCCGCGAACGCCGATGTTTCGGACGATCAATACGATCGGCTTCACGGAGTACGTGCTGCCGAACTAAACGAAAGTTCACCCGCAGCACCCAAGCGGCTCCCATTCCCCCGGGAGCCGCTTTTATTTTGCGCAGGAACTTCGCGCGCCTTACGGAGACACGGGCCGAGCGCGTGGATTGAAGTTCGTGTTGGCAGTGGGCGTGGTGCACGCGGACGAATTTCGAGTTGTCCCTCCTGAAGTGCACAAATCGCCGAGCGCTTCGCCAAAATCTCCCGGCGCTACGAGACCTTCGAGCGGTTCGGCGTAGACCTTGTAGTTGTGTCCCACCGGCAAACGCTCAATATCGTACGAACCATCGAACCGCGAGGGAGGGCTCGCTGCGTTACAGCTCCAGCCGCCGACTGTTCCGGCAATTACGGCTCCGGTGTCAGCATCCACCGTTACCACGTGGGCGGTGAAAACTCCTGTCACGAAGGAGCCCGGAGAGGTCGGGGGAAGGATCGCCAGCGAGAAAGGATTCGCAGGAAGAACTCGGCCGCGAACGGCTCCTACGTTCACAGTATCGGCGGGGTCGGGATAGAGCGAGCGGATGCCGGCGCGATCGTCGTCGGCGAGGGGGCCATCGGGAAAGGCGACTGTGGGTCGCGCGCCGAGAAACTCGCCGACTGGCGGCGCGAATGGAAACATCATCGCGCGAATGACAGCTGAATGGTCGAGAGCGAACCAATGGCCCAGCTCGTGCGCGAGTAGCGACTGAAGATCGTACGCGCCCAGGCCTTGCGGCGTTGCAAGCGCGCCCGGCGTCGCAAAGGTCGCCTGTCCGTCATTGCGAAACAGCGTGTCCGCGTCGAGGATTTGGCCCGCGAATGCTGCGGGTCCGCTCGAGCCGGCAGAAACGCCTGGAGCGTTCGCCGTGATCACGCGAGTGAACGCCAGTACGCCACTAGTGAATCCGGCGCTCGGCTGGTTGAAGCAAATCGTGTTGAGTCCATCTACATTGCTTCCGGCATCATCCGAGCAAGAATTTGCGGCGGTGACTTGGGTGAGCGGCGCGACGAGCCCGGGGTTCGTTACTGCGTTGAAAGTGGTTCCGGTGACGCCTGACCACACGCCAAATGTTTGCGAGATTACGGAGTCGATCTCAGATAGCTGCGCGCTCGTTTGCGGCGCGGCCACGGTGAGAATCGTGGCCGGCGACAAGGGAAGCGCGGTGCTCCAGCGCCTGTTGAGCGGCGAGGCAAGGGAGAGATTCCAACGGTCCGGCTGAGGGCAGCCTCCCGCTTGCGGCACGGTGGACTGCACGACGTAGCCGTGCGCCAATGGATCGAACAGCGTGGAATAAATGGCGAGCGCAGCGGTTGCAATTGCCATGGCGCGCTTCATTGATTTTCTCCCGAGTTTAGCGCTGCCGCGACGGCATTCCGAAACGCACTCAACGAAACGCCGTGAATTCCCGATGATTCGAAACGCCGCGTTGCGGAATCGAACGTTGAAAATCCCGCTGTATCCTGCGTGACGCTCTCGTAGTTGCTCGTGCGATCGCGCCGCACTCGAAACGTTCCTTGCATCCAGCTCACGACCGAGAAATCGCCGCGCGCCGTGGGTTCGAGAAACAGGATCACTTCCTCGCCCTCGACGAAGCGCGGCACTCCAGAGACGCTGGATGTGAGGCCTGCATAAGTTCCGCCCAGCAGGCGGACGACGATTTGCTTATCGCGCTGCGTCCCTTTCCAATTTTCATCGACCTCAAATGTGGTGAATGTCCAGATCTCGCCCGCATTCCATGCAGTGGAATTTGCGAGACACCGTGCGCGAACGATGTTCCTTGCCGCGCGCGTCATCTGCGCTACAGACATGCGGGCCAGGGTCGTGCCCGGTGCCGATGTACACGTCACCATCGCGACGAATAGCGCTACGAGGTGGATTCTTCGCTTGCACATTGTTAGTTTACCTCCAGCATTCCAGTAGCGACGGCGCGATCGTTGTTTAGCGTGGTGATGAAGAGAGAGCGAAGGCCGGGAAGCGTTGCGCTTGAGATTTGCAGATCGAGCTCAATCGTATTGGGAAACAAGCCGACCACGGGCGACGACGTGACACCAATGTCGGTGTTGTTGACGTCGCCGTCCGGGCCCGTGAACGTGTAAGCCATCGACGCATCGAGTCCGTTGCCGTGGATGCATAGGCTTACCGTCGCCGTGCCGGACGCAGGGCGATTGACGCTCAATGGGGATGCTCCAAATCCACAGTTGCCGCCCGCGAGGAGGCCGATCGAATCCACGTCGATGGGCGCGGAAGCGGCCGCCGTCGTCGGTTCGGTAACGATGATGTCAGTTCCGCTCGCAACGGATTCCGCTGCGGTGAGGGAAATTATGCTTTCCGAGACATCGAATGGCACAACCACAAGCGGCACGGGATTCGAGAGCATCCCGGGAGCGCCCGGGTTCTGCACTTCAATTGTGAGAGTCGTTGGGGACTGCACGTCCGCGGGATTCAGCGCGGTGGCGCAGCCCGTCGCAGAGGCACAAGCGGTGCCCCGTGGTGTGCCGTTGATCAGGATCGTAGAAGCGGCACCGCCGCTGCCGGCTACGAAGTTCTGCCCCGAGAGCGCGAGAGGAAAGCCCTCGACGCCGCCGGCCATAACACTCGAAGGAAGGATTTTCTCGATTACGGGGCCGCTTGTGAGCGCGACAGTGGCTGCTGCCGACTTTGTTGGGTCAGCGAGACTCGTAGCGGTGACCGAGATCGCGTTCGGCGAGGGGGCTACAGACGGCGCCGAGTAGAGACCGCTTCCGTTTACTGAACCGCAAGCGGTGCCCGCGCAGCCCTGGCCTACCACTGCGCCTTGCACGCTCCAAGTAACGCCGGGATTCGCACCGCCGGTAACGATTGCGAAGAACTGAAACGTGCTAAGTGCCGGCCCCGATGGAGCGACGAAGGCATAGAGAGGGAACACCGACACGGCGACGCTCTGCGAAGAGTTCGTGATCACCACCATCGCGGTACCGCTTTTGGAGGTGTCTGCGCGGCTTGTCGCGGTGAGTTGGACAGGATTGGTCACCGGCAGCGACGCCGGTGCCAAAAACTCGACACTGCCCGAAATAGGCCCGTTTGGCGTCGAGCAGGGATTTGATGCACTGACGCATATCTGGCCCACCGTTGAATTACCGTTGGAGATTCCATTCACGGACCATGAAACGGACAAATCGGCGGTGTTCGTCACAGTTGCTGCGAACGACTTCCGTTGGCTTACGGCTACTGAAGTCGAGGAAGGAGTAATGTTGACCACGATATTGCTTGTAACTGTGACTGCAGCGGATGCGACGACCGGGTTACCGTTCTGCGGAGTCGATGTTGCGTGAATTGTGATTGGGTTCGTTAAGGGTATTGCCACCGGAGCCGTATATAAAGCTGTGTTTGCCGTAGCGTTAGCGATCGTTCCCAGCGTCGCGTTCCCGCCGGTGATTCCGTCGACATCCCAAATAACGGATGCGCCTGTAGCTAGGCAAAACGAAACGGTGAATACTTGCGTTTGTGCTAAAGGAACACTCGCCGCAGAGGGCGATATCGAATTCGTCGCGGCGCATGTGATCGTTACGCTTGCGGTCCCGAATTTCGAGTTGTCGGCGACGCTCGTTGCCGTCACGGTCACGGTTGCAGGCGATGGCGGCAATGCTGGAGCCGTGTACAGGGCGGAGGTCGGCCCGTTTGGAACAATGGTCCCAACGTTTGAATTCCCTCCCGCGATGCCGCCGACGCTCCACGTAACTCCTGGAGCGGGATTGCCCGTCGCGGCAATCGTCGCGGTGAATATTTGACCTCCGCTGGTCTGCAGGCTCGCCGTGGTGGGCGAGAGCGTTACGACGATGTCATCGTGAATGTTCACGATTATCGATGCACTCGCTTCGATGTTGGCTTGACTCACCGCTGAGATCGTTACCCTCGGAGGAGATGGCAGGCTGCTCGGAGCAGCGTAAACGCCGCTCGCGGAAATCGTGCCGAGCGCCGGACTGCCGCCGATTGTGCCGTTTACGTTCCACGTAACGGTGCTATTTGCCGTGCCGGTTACGCTCGCCGTAAATCGCTGTGTTTCTCCCAACAAGACACTGGCGCTCGTCGGCTTAATTGTTACAAGCACCGTGCCAGGACCGACGGAATTGCCGGACGTGCCGCCGCAGCTTGGCAGCATGAGCGCGCAAGGCAAAAAAAAGGCCGCCAGCAATACAAATCGCCTTTTTGTCCAGTTCGAATGATTTGTTCGGTTTTCCATGGCGTGGATTGGCATCGCACGGAATGTGCCAAAGAGGCGCGCAGTAACTTGAATTCAAATTGCCGCGCCACGAGGCGAAACGGATCCGCGAAGCATCGAAGCTAAAGTACAGTTCGAGAGGGAATTAAGTGTGCGAATCTGCCGGGGAGGCCGAACCACTTTCAGTTACAAACCATTTTGCTGCGAAATCGGTTCGGATTTGGCCAAGCGTTAGTGCCGCAATGGAACACAAACGATGCCAATTTGGGACTATATCCAGCGAACGCGGGGGTTAGTTGACACCGGTTAACCCACGCCGAATAATGGTGCATGGCGAAACCGGAAACCGTGCGGCGCATCAAGAGCTACTCGGCGGAGAGTGGCTTCGTTTATCAATACCAGTTTCAGGAAGCCCATCCGGCAAGCCGCGCTGCCGGGAACGGAAGTGAATACGTCTACTATGTCTCAGCCGACCGCAAAACCATGTTTCCGATTCGCATCTTTGTTGGCCGCGAAGCGCTGGACAGTTGGACGAAACAAACGGGGCGCGCCCTCACCGGAACCGAAGAATACGCGCTCGCAAAAATGCGCTTGTTTGAGGCGCTCGATGAAGTCAAGGATTTTGCGGTAAAGCGCCCGGAATTGACCGTCGACGAATCAAATATCGGCACACTGCTGGAACGCCTCGATCTTTGAACTTCGCACATCTCATGCCCTACGCCCTATGAACCAAAAGCTTGCGTGCGGCGTCTGGCTAGTTGGGACACACATGGATGCCTTGTCGGCCAGCCTCGCGGGGAGCGGCGTGAGCGTTGACGACTCGCTCGAACGCGAGTTCGAGCAGCGTCTCGCGGATTGCCCCACTCTAGCGTATCGCGTCGCGCTCGGCGTGCTTCACAACACCGCCGAAGCCGAAGATGTCGCACAAGAAGCCATGCTCCGCGCCTATCGAAATTTCAACCGCCTGCGCGACCGCGAGCGGTTTCGCGGATGGCTCGTTCGAACGGCCTGGCGGCTTGCGCTCGATCGGATTCGCGCAGCGGGGCGGCGTGCGCGCCGCGAATATGCCGCGATAGAAGGCACATGGGAAGTCGGGGCGGAGAATACGGCTGCATTTCGCGAGTTCGAAGGCCACGTCGCGCGCGCGGTCGACGAATTGCCCGAGAAGCAACGCGTGGTGATCGTGCTTGCAGCGATCGAAGGCTACAACACGCGGGAAGTAGCGAGCCTTCTCGACATACCCGAGGGTACGGTTAAGTCGCGGCTGTTTCTGGCGCGCAAACAATTGGCGAAGAGTCTCAAATGGCTTGTGAAAGATATTCCGAATCGATGACCGATCTCGCCGCCGGTGATGTCAGTCCGAGGCGGGAGCGCGAGTTCTTGCTGCACGCGGGAGAGTGCGACGTCTGCCGCGAAGCCTACAGTCATGCAAGGGAAGTATTTTCCGCGCTCGACCGCAGTGTCGAAAAGCTCGTAGCGGGCGAGCCTTCGCCATACTTCGCGGCACGCCTGCGCGGACGTATCGCAGAGGAACGCGTCTCCACATCGGCAAGGTGGAACTCTTGGGCGCTGGTCGCTGCTGGCGCATTGGCGACCATTGTTCTCGGGCTCATTCTGGTGAGCCGCTTGTCCCTTCGCACAAATTCGAATCCATCCGTCACGACGAACGCGCCTGCTCCGGCGCTAGAACTTGAACGGAACATGACCCCACAGAACCTTTCACGGAGACGGCAGAATCCAACGCCCGGGCGCCCTTCCCGCGCCGCTGACACCGAGCGGCTCTCACAGGAAGTTTTGGTGCCTGGTGGCCAGCTTGCCGCCGCGTTGCAGCTGGGTGATGCCGTGAATGGCGGCGGTATGGATGGCGAGCAACTCTTGGCCGCCCAGAACGAACTCACGAAGAAGCTCGAAATAAAACCTCTCGAAATCGCTCTTCTCGAATCCCCGAACCCCGATGCCGCCGGCAACGGCTCGACGCGGTTCTGAACGAAATCAATCGCAGCGGCGTCTTGTGAACAGCAATAGCACTCGAATCATTGGAGGCAAACGATGAAGTTACCACGCTGCATTCTTGGCTGCTCCGCGTGTTTGATGCTCTTGCCGTTCGCAGTACGCGCGCAGGAGAAGCCTGTGGCCGAAGCATCGGCGAACCGAACATCCGGGTCCGTCATTCCGCTCAAGTTGCAGCTGCTTCTTACCGAATACGACGGAACGAAGAAGATTGCCAGCCTGCCGTACACGATGTCTCTCACGGCAACTCCCGAAAACAAACCGTCGGGTGGTTTCGCGCAACTGCGCGATGGCGTGCGCGTTCCCGTTTTGACGGGCTCAAAGACGGGTGAGAACTCGATGCAGTACATCGACGTCGGCACAAACATTGACGTGCGTGCTGCGCACACCGAAGGCGAGCTCTATACCGCGGAATTCAGGATCGAACGTTCGTCGCTCGTGGCGAGGACCGAGAACAACCAGGCCAAGGAATGGGCGCCGGGGGACCCGTCACCGAGCAGCCAGCCGGTGATCCGCGATTTCCGGAACGACTTCACAATGGAGCTTCGCGATGGCCGTGGAAACGAAGCCACCGTAGCGTCTGATCCGATGACCGGTCACGTGCTGAAAGTGGAGGTATTGCTGAGCGTTGTGAAGTGAGGTGGTCGCTAATTTCTGGCGAGCGCCGCGCGTAGGGCGGGTTCGAGGTGATCGAATTGGAATTTATAGCCCGCCTCGAGCAATTTCTTAGGCCGGACGCGCTGGCTTCCGAAAAGCAGCGCGTCGGCCATCTCACCCAGCATCAAGCGTAGGGCAAATGCCGGCGCTGGGAAAATCGCCGGCCGATGAAGCACCTTCGCAAGAACGCGCGTGAATTCGGAGTTTTGCACCGGATTCGGCGCGACCACGTTCACCGCACCCTTCACCTGCGAATCCGCGATCGCCCAACGGATAATTCCTACTACGTCGCCCAGCGCGATCCATGACATCCATTGCTTGCCGTCACCTAAACGGCCTCCCACGCCCATTTTGAAAGGAGTGAGCATGCGGGGCAAAGCGCCCCCGCGCGACGACAGAATTATCCCAAAGCGGAGAATCGCTGTGCGGATGCCGAACGACTCCGCGCGTTGCGCTTCCTGTTCCCATTCGCGCGAGAGTCCCGAGAGAAAATCAGTCCCGCTGGTGCTTGTCTCCGTGAGGACTTCATCACCGCGGGAGCCGTAAAAGCCAATCGCGGACGCTGATAAAAAAGCGCGAGGCTTTTGTGTTAACCGCGAAAACGTATCCACCAGAAATCTTGTTGTGCTTACGCGGCTGCTGCGGAGCAGATTCTTGCGTTCGGGAGTCCAACGTCCGCCGCCGATGCTGGCGCCGTTGAGACTTACGAACGCATCGGCACCTTCGAGCGGGGCCAAATCCACCTTGGCGGCTCTGGGATCCCACGGGATGTCACCTGTCGTGGCGTTTCCCGCACGCACCAAACGCGCGACGTTATGACCCTCGTCGCGAAGAGTGCGAGCGAGCTCGGCGCCCACAAGTCCTGTTGCCCCTGAAATTATAATTTTCATCGAAGTTCCTCGCCGCAAGTTGGCCTTGTTTACGGACGTCTTGAACCACCCTACGGCCCGCACCTTGCTGCGTCAAGCAATCGTCCGTGCGGACAAGAATTTCAGCACGGTTGGATGTGGCAGAGCCGGTGAAATCAGAAACAGATCTTGGCAACCGATCCGCACCAAAAACGTCTAGGTGAGATAGAATGTGCGCTCTACCAGTGAGGATCCGATGAATCATTCTTTGCGATGGTTGGCCGTTGCGGTGCTTGCCGCAAGTGTGTTTCTCCTTCCCGTCGCGCTTGCGGGTCGCGCCGACGGCACCAGCGGAATTCGAGGTTTCGCGCCTGCACGAGTGGAAGCCGAGCGTGCGCTGGAACAGAAGCTGCGCGCCGTGCCCGACGCGCAACACGCCGAAAGCGATCTTCGCCACCTTACGAGCGAGCCGCACATCGCGGGCACGGAAGCGAGCCATCGCATCGCTGAGTGGTTGCGCGACCAATATCGCAGCTACGGTTTCGATGCCGACATCGCCAGCTACAGCGTTTGGCTTCCGCAACCACGTGAAGTGAAGCTCGAACTGATCGCGCCCCAAAAGAAGACTCTTGCTTCTCCCGAACAGCCCTTCGAGGTTGACAAAGATACCTACGACAAGCGTGCAGTGGTCGCTTACAACGCGTACTCGCCTTCGGCCGATGTGACTGCACAGATTGTGTATGTGAATTACGGGATGCCCCAGGATTACCATCAACTCGAGAGTCTCGGCATCAAGGTCGAGGGCAAAATTGCGATCGCGCGCTACGGCCACGGTTATCGTGGCATCAAGACGAAGCTTGCCGAGGAACATAAAGCCATCGGCCTAGTGATTTTTTCCGATCCGCAGGACGACGGCTACATGGCAGGCGATGCTTTCCCGCGCGGCCCGTGGCGGCCAATGAGCGGAATTCAGCGCGGCTCCGTGCTCTACACAGAAATTTATCCGGGTGATCCACTAACGCCTGGAACGGGCGCAACTCCTGACGCCAAACGGCTCGCGCCCGCCGACGCCACAAATCTGCCGGGCATCCCAACTTTGCCAATCAATGCGCAGGACGCCGCGGTGATTCTCGCGGAACTTGGCGGTCCGCATGTCCCGAAAGGCTGGCAGGGCGGCTTGCCATTCACGTATCACGTGGGTCCCGGGCAGGCCGAAGTGCATATGAAACTGGTGATGGACTATCAGCAGCGACCGCTCTACGACGTGATAGCCAAGCTGCGTGGCACGGACGACGGTGAATGGATCATGATGGGAAATCATCATGACGCGTGGGTGTTCGGGGCCGTCGATCCAAACAGCGGCACATCCGTCATGCTTGAAACCGCCCGCGCGCTCGGTGAACTTACCCGCACCGGCTGGAAGCCGCGCCGTACAATCGTGATGTGCGAATGGGACGGGGAAGAGCCTGGCTTGCTCGGCTCGACGGAATGGGTGGAAGCGAATCGCGCCGAGTTGCAATCGAAGGCGCTGGTCTACATAAACACGGACGTGGGAGTGGCCGGGCCCAATTTCGGTGCGTCTGCGACTCCTTCTCTGAAACAGTTCGTTCGCGATGCTGCGCGGGACGTGCAGGATCCGCGCGCCGGCCGCAGCATTTACGACGTCTGGCGCGAACGTCTCGCGCAGACGAAAGAGAACGCTAACGGCACCGCGCGTCGCGAACCTCCCCCCGACCCTTCGGGTGAAGTGCCGCTGGGCGCGCTTGGCGCCGGCTCTGATTTCTGCCCGTTTTTCGATCACGCTGGAATTCCTTCGTTGGACATGGGTTTTGGCGGTGACTACGGCGTTTACCATGCGCTCTACGACGATTTCTACTGGATGAAGCATTTCGGCGACCCAACCTTTGCTTATCACGCCACAGCCGCGCGCGTGCTTGCTACGATGGCTCTGCGTTTCGACGAGGCCGACGTACTGCCGTTCGATTATGCGTCGTACGCATCGGAAATCGCGCACGCGGCTAACGATCTTGCCGCACGAGCGGGTGCGCAGACCAATGGTGAGACAAAGCTTAAGTCTGTCACCGACGCCGCTGGCGAGCTTTCGGCGGCTGCGTCTCGCGCGTCGCAGGCGCTACAGGACATCTCATCCTCAACAGTTGATCCCGCGAAAGCCATGAAGATCAACCGCGCGCTATCTAGCGTCGAGCAGGCGTTTCTGGCTCCGCAAGGTCTTAGCGGAAGGCCGTGGTACAAGCATACGATTTATGCTCCCGGCAGTTATGCGGGTTACGCCGCGGAAGTAATGCCTGGAGTCAGCGAAGCGCTCGACGGTCGCGACACAACTACGCTTCGCCGCGAAGAGGAATCGCTGGCATCCGCGCTGCGTCGCGCGGCCGCTCGTCTTGACGACATCGTTCGAATCGCGTCGGGAACATAAAGCGAACTTCCCACGGTCCTCGCGAGTGAGAATTCCTCGTATCGAAACAGGCAAGCGCCACCCGGCGCCGCCGCGATAGAATATCTAGGATGCGCGTGCGCGTACTTTTCTTCGGTCAACTTAGGGACATCGTTGGCGTTGCGGAAGATGATGCCGAACTTTCCGACGGCGCTCGCGTCGAAGATCTCTTCGAACGCTATGGACGGCGGTTTCCAAAGTTGGCGGAATTCCGGCCTTCCATTGCTGCTTCAGTGAATCAGGAATACGCCACCTGGCGCGCGCATCTTTCTAGCGGAGATGAGGTAGCGTTCCTTCCACCCGTCAGCGGTGGGCAGCAGACGATAGTGACCGAAGATAATTTCCAGTTGGTGCGCGGTGCCATTCGTTCCAGCGAAATTGTCGAGGCGCTGAAAGCGCCGGAAGCCGGCGCGGTTGTGGTGTTCGACGGCTTCGTGCGCAACAATTTTCGCGGCAAGCCCACTCTTTATCTCGACTACCAAGCGTACGAGCCAATGGCACTCGCCAAGATGCGCGAAATCGGCGCGCAAATCCGCACAAAGTTTCAGATTCATCGCCTCGCCATCGTCCACCGGCTCGGGCGCCTCGAGATTGGCGAAACTAGCGTTTTTATCGCCGTCAGCTCCGCGCACCGCAACGCTGCATTTGACGCTTGCCGTTACGCCATTGATACGCTGAAACGTGCCGTGCCCATCTGGAAAAAGGAGTATTTCGCCGGAGGCGCTGTTTGGGCCGAAGGCGAAGTTGCCTCGCAGGAAGCCATTTCTCCCTCCGATGAATCTATCTCTTAGATGAAGACACATCGGACGTTTTGCTCGCTGGCACTGAGCGCCTTGCTCGCAGCGGGCTTTGGGACTCTGCTGCACGGCCAGGACCAAAAGCAGAAGAAGCGCCCGGGCGCTATTCGCGTGCAGGTAAATCTGGTGGATATTCTTGCCAGCGTGATCGACGCGAACGGTCACCCGGTTCCCGACCTTACTCAGGACGCTTTCACGATTGCAGAAGAAGGCGTACCGCAGAAAATCGAGCGGTTTGAGTCAGAAACGAACCGCCCGCTCGATCTCGCCCTGATGGTCGATTCGAGCATGAGTACTTTCAAGGACCTGAAATTTGAAAACGAAGCTGCCGCGCATTTCGTCCGGCAAGTCGTCCGTCCCGGAGATACACTTTCTGTTTTTGAATTTTCGGAGTCCGTCACGCAGCTGTCGGAATTTTCAGACAACGTGCCTGTGCTGCAAGCCGCAGCTCGAAGAATCTCGCCGGGAGCTGGCACGTCGATCTACGACGCCGTCGTGCTGGGCTCGAATTCGTTGAAACGCCGGGCAGAGGGCCGCCGTCGTGCAATTGTCCTCGTCACTGACGCGGGCGAAACCACCAGCAGCTATAAATTCGAGGATGCTCGCCGCGCGGCCATCGCCTCCGACGCTCTGCTCTATTCGATCGTGATTCGTCCCGTGAAGAACGAAAGTGGCCGCAATACCGCCGGCGAGCATGCTCTGATCACCATCACTGACAGCACCGGCGGCGCCCTGTTCATTCTTGATGAAACGAATCAGCTCGACGCCATGTTCGATCGCATCGATCGCGAGCTTCGCACGCAGTACTTGTTGGGCTATTATCCGAACCCAATGCCGCCGCCTTTAACCTACCGTCACGTTGAGGTAAAAGTGAATACGGGCGATTTAGTCCGCCACCGTAGCGTTTATTTCGCGCCTGGGCCGCCGCAGTGAGATCTATTGGCCAGCAGCCCGATAACGAATTTTGCTGTTCCGGCTTTTCCAAGCCAGCTATCAGGTGAAATGAGCCAATTTCTCGAAGTCGCGGTGGAAGCAGCTCGTGAAGCGGGATCAATCCTGCTTCAGGATGCTGGCCATCCGAGGAACATCGTTTACAAGGGTGAAGTTGATCTTGTAACTGATACGGACAAACGATCCGAAGCGGCGATCGTCTCGCGCCTGCTCACACGATTTCCTCAACACGCCATCATCGCCGAAGAGGGCGGCGGCAACAGTGCTGCGGACGCACGCTATTGCTGGCACGTCGACCCGCTCGATGGCACAACGAACTTCGCCCATGGCTATCCTTGCTCTGCAGTCTCTATTGCGCTGCTTGAAGAAGGCGCGCCGATCGTGGGCGTGGTTCTGAATCCGTTCAGCAACGAACTCTTCAGCGCCATGCGCGGCGAGGGTGCGTACCTAAACCAAAAGCGCATTCACGTTTCGACCGTCGAGACACTGTCGAAGAGTCTCGTAGCAACGGGATTTCCCACGCGCAAGGTTCGAACCAGCACGAACATTCAGTATTACTGGGAATTTACGCTGCGCACTCACGGCGTCCGCCGTGATGGCTCCGCCGCACTCGACCTGTGTTCGGTCGCGAGCGGCCGATTCGAGGCGTTTTGGGAGTTTGGCCTGCGATCGTGGGACACGGCTGCGGGAATACTACTCGTGAAAGAGGCGGGCGGCACTGTGACCGATCTCTCGGGCCGCCCATATCATCCTGGAGGCAGCGAAATTCTCGCATCCAATGGCCGCGTCCATGCGGAAATGCAAAAGGTTGCCGCCGACATTGTCGAGCGCGCCGCCTCTTCTGCGCCTAGTGCGTAATGCTTCCAGCTTCCCCGAAGCCCTACAGAACGCAAATCAGGAAACTAGCCCGCGGCGGTTCGTTGACGCGCCCCAGAACGCGATGCTAGCCTTCGCGACGACTTCAACCTATGCGTGCTGTTGACATCATTCGAAAGAAGCGTGACGCCGCGGAGCTAACCTGCGACGAAATCGATTTTCTCGTCCAAGGGGCAACAAGCGGCGCCGTTCCTGATTACCAACTCGCCGCATGGCTCATGGCCGTGATATGGCGCGGAATGTCCGCCGCCGAGCTTGCCGCGCTCACCGAAGCGATGCTGCATTCCGGCCAAGTGATCGATTTCTCGGACATACCGGGCGCCAAAGTGGACAAGCACTCGACGGGCGGCGTCGGCGATAAGACTTCGTTAGTATTAGCGCCTGTGGTTGCCGCAGGCGGCCTGAAAGTTCCCATGATTTCGGGGCGCGGCCTCGGCCATACCGGCGGAACGCTCGATAAGCTCGAATCCATACCCGGCTTCAATGTGAATCTCTCGTTGGGTGATTTTCGCCGCGTCCTCGATACATGCGGGACCGCGCTGATCGGCCAGACGCCGGAAATCGCGCCGGCGGATAAAAAGCTTTACGCACTGCGAGACGTGACGGCGACCGTCGAAAGCCCCTACCTTATTTGCGCTTCGATCATGAGCAAGAAAATGGCGGAAGGAATCGACGCACTCGTGCTTGACGTGAAGACCGGCGACGGGGCGTTCATGAAGAAACAGTCTGATGCTGAATACCTCGCGCAGTTGATGGTGGAAACCGGCACGCGCATGGGCAAGAAAGTTGTCGCGCTCATCACCGACATGGAGCAGCCGCTGGGTCGCAAGATCGGCAACGCGCTCGAAGTGGAAGAGTGCGTGGAAGTACTTCGGGGTAAGGGGCCCAACGATTTACGCGCTCTTTCGCTCGACCTTTCGGCCTGGATGTTCTTGCTAGGGGGGCGCACGAAGACAGTCGATGAAGGTAAAGTTCTCGCCGCGGAAATGATTGAATCGGGCCGCGCCCGTGATACATTCCGCGAGGTTATTCGGCTGCAGAGCGGCGACCCGAAGATTGTAGACGATACCGGATATCTGCCGAAGGCAAAGAACCGCAAGAGCGTGCAAGCTCCCCGTTCCGGCTTCGTCACCGCGATCCACTGCTACCAGGTGGGCGTCGCCAGTATGATGCTGGGCGGCGGTCGCGAGAAAAAGGAAGATTCGATCGATCCGAGCGTTGGACTAGTGCTCGCGAAAAAGGTGGGCGACGCGGTGAAATCCGGCGAGCCGCTTTGCGAGGTGCACTACAACTCCGAAGCGCGGCTCGAAAATGCGATGACGCTACTGGGAAAGAGTTTTGAGATCGGCGACAAAGCGCCGGCAGTGTCGCCTCTGATTCGCAAGATCATCGGCGCTCCGAGTCCCTAGTGAGGGTGTGCCGTACACAAGCGAGCACTACGTTATAAACCGGTTCCAGCAAGGGCCACGGATCCGCAAGGAGGCTCCATCGCATGCACCGCCTGGTTGGAATTCTGGGCATGGCCGTGATGATGGGGCTGGCTTTTCTCTTTTCCACTAACCGGCGCGCTATACGGGTGAAAACCGTCGCTTGGGGACTTGGTCTTCAAATCGTTTTTGCATTTCTTGTAATGCGCTGGGAATACGGCCGCCTACTGTTTCAGAAAGCCGGGGCGGCAGTGAACTGGTTGCTCGACTTCGCGTTTTATGGTTCTGAATTCGTTTTCGGCGGGCTCGGCAAGAAGGGCTCGCCGATGGGTTTTTTCTTCGCATTCCAGGTACTTCCCACCATCATTTTCATCGCCGCCGTTTTTGCGCTTCTCTACTACTACGGAATCATGCAGTTCATTATCAAGCAGGCGGCGCGCGTGATGACGGCCCTGATGGGGGCCAGCGGCGCGGAATCCCTGAACGTCGCGGCCAGCATTTTCATGGGTCAGACGGAAGCGCCTCTAACGATTCGGCCGTTCTTGCCAGAGGTAACCCGCTCGGAACTGATGACTATTATGACTAGCGGGATGGCTCACGTTTCAGGCGGCATCATGGCTGCTTACATCGCGTATGGAGTGGAAGCGAAGCATCTGCTTGCCGCTGTGATTATGACGGCGCCCGGCACCATTCTCCTTTCGAAGATGCTAGTACCCGAAACTGAAACGCCTGTCACGTCGGGGCGCGTTCAAATGGCCGATCTCGAGCGTGATACAAACGCTCTAGGCGCAATTGCTCGCGGGACCATCGACGGCTTGCATCTCGCTCTGAACGTTGGCGCAATGCTGATTACGTTCATCGCGCTGATTTATCTCGTCGACGGCATTTTCGGCGGTATGCACAAGGGGTTCGCACATTTTGGATTTGACCGGTTTCCGACAAGTCTCGAGCAAGTTCTCGGCTGGCTTTTTGCGCCGATCGCCTGGGTGATTGGCATTCCCTGGCACGACTGTTCAACCGTCGGCAATCTCCTTGGCTTGCGTATGGTGACAAACGAGCTGATCGCTTTCCAGCGGCTCGGACCGATGAAGGATCATCTTCTCGACCCTCGCTCGTTTACGATTGCCACGTTCGCTCTCTGCGGATTCGCGAATTTCAGCTCCATCGGCATCCAGATTGGCGGCATCGGCGCACTCGCGCCCAACAAAAAATCGGAACTGGCCCGTCTCGGCATCCGCGCCATGATGGCTGGAACAATGGCCAATCTGATGTCCGCCTCGATTGTTGGAGTAATGCTGAAATGACTTCGCCGGGTTCGAAATCCTCGGCGCGCAGCACGGAATTTGCCCAGGCCGATCGCGCTGCAAAATATATTCTTTCGAAAACGAAACTCCGTCCCAAGATTGGCCTAGTGTTAGGGTCTGGCCTGGGCGCCTTCGCCGAGGAGCTTGACGGTGCCACGCGAATTCCGTACGAAAGGATCCCCGGGTTCCCACGTTCCACCGCCGCAGGTCACGCTGGACGGCTCGTTATCGGTAAAGCCGGCAGCATCGTCATTGTCGCGATGCAGGGCCGGGTCCATTCCTACGAGGGGTATTCGGCGAAAGAAGTGGTGTTCCCAATGCGCGTGTTCGGACGCATGGGAATTCAGTCGGCAATACTCACCAACGCCGCTGGCGGAATCAATCTCGAATTCAAGCAGGGAACGCTCGTTGTGATTCGAGATCACATAAATTTGCAGGGTTCAAATCCGTTGATTGGTGCGAATGACGACCGCTTCGGCCCGCGTTTTCCCGATATGACCCAGGCTTACTGGAAGTCCTACCGCGAAATGGCGCTTGCAGAGACGGAGCGGCTCGGCATCGAAGTTCGCGAAGGCGTGTACGCAGCGCTCTCAGGACCGAGTTATGAGACCCCGGCTGAGATTCGCTATTTGAGAACGATCGGCGCTGATCTTGTAGGCATGTCCACAGTGCCCGAAGTGATCGTCGCGCGGCACCTGGGAATTCGCGTGCTGGGAATTTCCTGCGTCACGAATATGGCTGCTGGGATTCTGGACCAGCCGATCGATCACGCGGAAGTGATGGAGACGGGCGAGCGCGTAAAGACGCAGTTCATAGCGCTACTTCGCGCTATTATTCCTCGGATCGCCGCCCACAGTCGGTGAATTTCGGCGCTGTGAGGCGCTGGGCCGTTCCGTATTCAGGAGCGAGAGTCTTGTTTGAAAACGAGGGGCGGATGACCGACTACGACGCACTCATTACCGCCGCGAAGCAAGCCCGTGAAAACGCTCACGCGCCGTTCTCGAACTTCCGCGTCGGAGCAGCGCTCCGCGCAAAATCCGGACGTATCTTCACCGGATGCAACGTCGAAAACGCCACTCTCGGCTTGACGTGCTGCGCCGAGCGGGTCGCAATCTTCAAAGCCGTCTCGGAAGGCGAGCGCGGATTTGACGCGATCGCCGTCATTGCCGACACCGACACGCTCACACCGCCCTGCGGAGCATGCCGCCAAATCATCTGGGAATTCTGCGGCGATGTGCCCGTGATTCTCGCAAACCTGACGGGAAACGTCGTGCACGAGACCACCGCGAAGTTGCTACCTCGCCCCTTCGATTCTTCGTTTCTATGAGTGGAAACCAGCTATAGTCTTCATCGCAGTCGGCTCAAAAGCAGAAATCGAATCGCGCTTTTGAAGCCTCGAAAACCATCGTTGCCGCTGAACGGGTCGTCGAAATGACGGCAATTGGTGGTGCGCGCACCCATCGTTAATCGCCCGATCTGGCAGCACTTCGCTGACGATGCAGCTTCGTTGCGGTGGACTTCAGCGTCTCGGGAATATTCTTATTCGTGGTCAGAAGCTTTAGGTCAGGGGCCGTAAGACGTTGCAGAAGCCGGAGGGAAACATCCAGTGGGGTCTTCGGATTTTTGGTGAGGTTTTTCACGACCACGTAATTCTTCATGAATGCGCGGTTCATCGAAATAAGCCGCAGCACTTCCGCGGTCAGGTTCGTCATCGCGGCGAAGCTTTCCACTTCGGAGTCGGTGAGTCGTGCAGATTGCAGCACGCCCCGCTGCACGATCTTGTTCGAGTCACGAATCAGGAGCATGCGTTCTTCGCGGCCGCCTTTGATTGCAAGCTGAATCCGGTCGACGACGGTCATCTTCGTAAGCCGCGCCAGAAGCGTCTGACGCTTCGCTATTTCCGGCATCACCTCAGCCGCGGCCTCTTCTAATTCACTCGCCACGAGAAGCGCACCTTTCTGCGTTTCTTCGAGTAACTCACGTTGCTCCGGTGTGGCGGCGTTCGAGAGGAGCAGAGCGGCGAGCAAGCGGGGATCGAGGGTGAGCCGGTCGAGGTCATCCAGAAGCGCGTGAATTCCAGCTGCTGTGAGATGTGGGGCCACTCCGGCAACAATCGCGCCCGCACACTTGGAGTTCGCCGCCAGCGCGTCGGCAATGCCGCGCTGCGCCGCTAGGTTCTCGGCGCAATAGGCGAAGAGCCGCGGGTCGGCATCAAAGCGACTGAGCGCGATTAAGATCGAATCGACTGGCTGAGTCAGCAGCACGCTCTTGGCGCGCTCGGCGATGCCAGCGTCGGGATCCGCCGCAAGTACTGCAAGCGCTTCAGTTCGATCTTCCGGGGACATCGACGCTCCCCCCGCGCATACCGCTATTTTTCGTTCCGGCTTCGCGCGGCCGGACCTTATTTCCTCGCGCAATTCAGCGCTAATGAGTACCTCCGCCGACGGGCCTCAAATCTTTTCTTGTTGGTACCACGTTTGCAGCTTGGCTCGCGTTCCAGAGCCATCCGCCGCAGAATGGGCCCCGACGACGTCCGAGTAAAGAACCGGTTTTTGTGCAGCGGCATTCGACGAAGCGCGTTGCCTGTGGAAGAATGCCCCGATCCGTGCGCCATAGCGAGCGACTAGAAACCACGAACCGGCTACGAGCGCTGCGAGCAGCACTCCCACGATCGCAATCGCGCCCCACGGTTTTCGGCGCGAATCACCAGAATATTCTGGCTCGATGCGAGTGGGCGCGGCGTCGCGGGTTTCTATGGCGTATTCGGCGACTAGACTGTCCTCGTCGAGCCCCAGAAAACGCGCGATAGCTCGAATAAAGCCGCGATTGAACACTCCCCCGGGCAACTGATCCCAATGTTCTCCCTCGATAGCCTCGAGAAAGCGCGTGCTGATGCGCGTAGCCGCGGAGATTTCTTCCAGAGATACACCGCGCATCTCGCGTTCGCGTTTTAGATGTTCGCCAAAAGGTGTCGAAGACATCCGCAGGGTTCCAGAGCCAAGCAAAAATATAGGCGTCAGTTGTGGGAGTGTCAATGTCGGCTCGAAGGTCCCAAAGTCAGAGCTCGAAAATCGCCTGGAGGTAGCCCATTGGCTTATCGGCCATCGAGGCTCGGAGGGGCGTTGCAGCGAGCGAAAGGGGTTCACTATAATTAAAATGAAGGCCTTGCCAAAAGAAACTCAAGAGTCCGCCCAGGAGCTCCTGGTCACAGCCATGGAACGAGAGGACGAACCCAAACCATTCACTGGCGTGGAGCGGCGCCGCAGTCCGGGCGCTGTGCCCGTCTCTGGCGGTATTGCACTCGATCTCGCCGAGGGAAGTGAAGTTTCGGTCTTTCATGAGCTTGGAAAAGCACTCACCTCGTCCCTCCAGCTGGATCAAGTGCTCCGCACCATCATGGAAAAGATCAACGAGGTGCTGCGTCCGGACACCTGGTCTCTTCTGCTGATGGATGTCGATAAAGGCGAGCTTTTCTTCCAGATCGCAACAGGCAAGGGCGCCGAGGCACTAAAGGACGTCCGCATCAAGATTGGGCAAGGTTTGGCGGGATGGGTAGCGCAGACGGGCCCAAGCCGTGGTGGTGCCGGATACAAGCCAGGATTCGCGGTTCTTTTCGAAGGTGGACGAGCGCACCAAAATGGAGACGCGGTCGATCGTGGCCGTGCCGGTACGCTTCCGCGATCACTGCCTGGGTGTCATTGAGCTGATCAATTGCGTGGGTCCGGAGGGATTCAGCAAGCGCGACCTGGTGTTTCTTGAAGCGCTCGCGGACTACGCGGCGATCGCCATCGAAAACGCGCGGCACGTGCAGCGAATTCACGAGCTGACGATCACCGACGATTGCACAACGCTTTACAACGCTCGCCACTTGAACTTCATGCTCGACACCGAAATTTACCGCTCGCACCGTTACGCTTTCGAGTTCTCTTTGATTTTCATCGATCTCGATCACTTCAAGACGGTGAACGATACCTACGGGCACCTCATGGGCTCGAAGTTGCTCTCTGAAATCGGGCAAGCCATCAAAGATAAGTGCCGGCTGATCGACCTCGCGTTCCGCTATGGCGGAGACGAATTTGTGCTCCTGCTGCCTCAGACTTCGAAAGAGAATGCGCAAGGCGTCGCGAGGCGTCTTCACAAACTGATTCGCGAAACGGTGTGGCTGAAGGAGCCGAACATAAACGTGCAGATTACGGCGAGCGTCGGCGTAGCGTCTTATCCCACGGATTCGCGAACGAAAGCGGAGCTTTTACATCTGGCGGACGAAGCAATGTATCTAGTCAAGAACACCACGCGCGACAGCGTCGCCGTTGCTGGCATGGGTCTCCTCCAACTCGGTAGTTGACCGCCATTAGGCTCTTTCGATTTCCACAGATTCCTCGCCTCACCTTGCTTCACCGGGAGCGGCGTGTTACGCTGCGCACGAATTTTGTTGTGCAAGTTACACTGTCTTTTGTAATTGACCCGCGAGGCCATAAAGAGTTATCGCGGAGGCGAGCGAGGATGCATGGCCAATGAAGCGCTAGGAATGATCGAGACCAAAGGACTCGTGGGCTCGATTGAAGCAGCCGATGCCATGGTGAAAGCCGCCAACGTGATTCTGATAGGCAAGGAATACATCGGCGCGGGGTACGTCACGGTAATGGTGCGCGGGGACGTGGGCGCCGTGAAAGCAGCGACCGATGCCGGCGCGGCAGCCGCGCGGCGCGTGGGCGAACTCGTGGCTGTGCATGTGATTCCGCGGCCGCATGAGCTGGTGGAAGACATTCTCCCCGGTCAGCGCGGCGTGAAGAAGTAGAGTCGTTTTTTCAATCGCGGAGATTCCGGCGACGCGCGCACGATTTAGCGCCGGACGTCAACGAGTAGGTCGAATCCTCCAAAAAGTTCCATCAGGTAAGTGCATTGAGTCTGCGCGACCGCGACCTGATTTCCATCCAGGAAGCCCGCCAAGCCGTTGAGCGGGCGATTGAAGCTCAGAAGAAGTTCGCCGCATTTTCTCAAGAACAAGTAGACGCGGTCGTCGAAGCCTGCGCGGACGCCGCCACAGCTGCGGGCGAGCAACTGGCGCACGTCGCGGTGGAAGAGACCGGCTACGGTAATGTCCCCGACAAAATTATCAAGAACCGCCTCGCGTCCGTGGACGTGCCGCGCGCGATTCGCGGGATGAAGACTGTCGGCATCCTCCGCGAGGACCGCGAGAAGGGAATCATTGAGATTGGCGAACCCGTCGGTGTGGTTGCCGCGGTGATTCCTTCGACGAATCCGACCTCGACGACAATCTATAAGACGCTGATTTCGCTGAAGGCGCGAAATTCGGTAGTTCTAAGCCCTCATCCGACGGCGATGCGCTGCATCTGCGAGACTGTGGCCGTGCTCACTCGCGCGGCGTTGCAAATGGGCGCGCCAGAAGGTTTGATCGAGTGCCTCCAGCATCCAACTATGCAGGGCACGCAGGAGCTGATGAAGAGCCGCTCGGTCGGTGTGATTCTTGCCACGGGCGGAACGGGGTTGGTGCGTGCAGCGTACAGTTCGGGGCGGCCCGCGTACGGCGTGGGTCCGGGCAACGTGCCGTCTCTGATCGAGCGGACGGCGAACGTTAAGAAAGCGGTCGCCGATATTTTCGCGGGCAAGACCTTTGACTACGGAACCATTTGCTCGTCCGAACAGTCGATCGTTGCCGAAGAAACGGTGCGCGAGCAAGTGCTCGAAGAATGCCGGCTGCAGGGCGGTTATTTTCTTTCAGAGGAAGAAATCCGTCGGCTGGGCGAATTGGTTTTTGGCGGTGGTGCTTCGACGCCCAATCCTCGAATCGTGGGGAGGGCAGCAACGACGATCGCGGAAATGACGGGTATCAAGGTGCCTGCTGCAACACGCGTCCTGATAGCGAAGCTCGATGGCGTCGGACGCGATTTTCCGCTTTCTGCCGAAAAGCTCTCGACGATCCTTTCATTCTATTCGGCCGCAAATCTACCGGCATGCATCGACCTTTGCGTGCGACTGCTGCAATACGGCGGTCTCGGACACACAGCATCGATACACTCGCAGAACGAAGCCGCGGTGAAGCAGTTTGGCCTCGCGGTGCCGGCGTTTCGCGTTGTCGTGAATAGTTCGTCGGTGCACGGGTCGATCGGTTATTCGACGAATCTTTTCCCGGCCATGACGCTTGGTTGCGGATCGCCCGGCGGCAACATCACGTCGGACAACATCGGCCCGCAACACCTGATGAACGTGAAACGCGTTGCGTGGGAATCGCGCGCCGTCGAGCACCGCACGATTGCGGCCGACCAGCGAATGGCCGGGGCGTCGTTTTCCACCTCGCCAGCCGAGTCGGTGAAAGCTTTCGCGGCTCCAGCGGCGTCAACGATATCGTCGGCATCGGCGGTTGTTGCCGCCATAACTGCACCGGGAGCGGGAACTGCCTCCGCGGCCGTACCCGACCGCGAAACAATTGCGCGTATCGTCGAGCGAGTGTTTATGGCGCGGGGAATTCCTCGCGGCACGACGATCGCAGAAACAACCGCGACAACGTCGGCCACACCCGCAATGGTGTCGCCGGCTCTCGAGCAAACGAAGGCGTCAACTTCGCCGGTCAATGTGCAGAATCCTGCACCGCCAGCCGCGGCAGCAGCCAACTTATCACTACTGCAGGCAACGCCTCCGGTGCCATTCGAGGTCGTCGAATTCGTCAGCGAGAATGACGTGCGCATCGCCATGCAGCGCCGCGAGAAGATTTTCGTCGGCCCTAAGACAATCGTCACCCCCTCGGCGCGAGACCTCGGCAACTCGCACGATATGTTCGTCGTTACCGAAGCCTTGCCCTCCCCATCTCAAGAATCACGCCGCACATCTTGAGCCGCGCTGTTGTTCCCTGGAAACCCCTCGCCTATACTCGGCTTCTAACTGAACGAGGGAGAATCCGCATTGCGCAATAGGGAAGCCGCGCGATACGCTCGCTGGTCGGCAATTGCGGCCGTCTCGATCGCTCTCATCGTAGCCGGCGTCTACGCGCAGCGCGCGATTCGCGAGGCGCGAGCCCGCAGTGCGAATCCAATGCAGGTTTTGGCGACGATCGAGAAGCAATCGCACGAATTCTCGTTCTCGAAAATGGAGCAAGAGCGCACGATTTTCACCGTTCGCGCCTCGAATGCCACGGAGTTCAAGGACCAAAATCGCACTGTACTCAAAGATGTGTGGATCACGATTTACGGGCGTGACGCAAGCCGCAACGACAATATTCATACCCGTGAGTGCAGCTACGATCCGAAATCGGGCGCGATCCTCTGCGAAGGCGACGTACAGATCGACATAGCAGCCGCCATTCCGTCGGCGGGGCAGCCCGGACAAAAGCAGCTCCAGATAACAACGCGCAATCTATCTTTCAACCGGGACACCGGCGAAGCCTCCACACCGGCCCCCGTCGATTTTCAATTTCCACAAGGCCAGGGACACGGCATCGGCGCTACTTACAGCAACATTAATTCCCAAGTTCGGATCGAACACGACGTCCAGTTGACATTCACCCAGTCGGATCGCACCGGCGGATTGCCCGTCAGCGCGACGGGCGCCAATCTTGAAATTAGCAGACAAAATCGCACCGTCGTCCTCGGCGGCCCGGCGCTGGTTACGCAGGGTGATAGGCAGCTCTCAGGCGGCAAAATTACGATCGAACTCGATCCGGAATTTCACGCGAGGCACGCCGTCGTTGAAGATCATCCCGCAATCCGTGGGAGCGAAGGAGACGGAAAGCTCTTGATCTCGGCGCATCAGTTTGATGGTTTTCTAAACCCCGATGGCTGGCTGCAGCGCATTGTGGCGGATGGCGAATTAGTAGGAACACGACAAACTGCCATTGGAACCGACCATTTTTCAGCGGCTCATGTCGAACTGGCCATGTCGCCGCAGCACAATGTTGTCGAGAATCTGACGGCAACTGGGGCAGTAGTGCTCGATTCCCGCCAAAGCGACGATTCGCGCTCGATGAAAACGGACGTCCTGAGAGTAACGTTCGCAGCTTTGAATGATCCTGATCGGAAACGGATGACCTCGCAAAAGCCAAACGAGCAACAAATCGTGCGGCGAAGGATTGAATCGGCTGAGACTCTTGCGCCAGGTGCGATCGAAACCAGAACGGCCACCGAAACCACAGTTCTGCGTGCCAAGAAGTTTGTGACGCAATTCGACACGAACGGCCATCTGGAAAAGCTCCTGGGGTATTCGGGCGTCGAAGTGCGCCGCCAGCTTGGTGCAGCATCTTCGCAGACCAGCTCCTCCACGGAACTTGTCGCTACCTTCGATTCCGCCGGCCAGTGGGAAACGCTCGACCAGACCGGCAGCGTCCGCTTCCAGCAGAACGACAGGCAAGCCGGCGCGGCGCATGCTCGCATCAATCGCTCAACGGACATGGTCGCGCTCGACGGGTCTCCCGTTTTGTCCGATTCTCAAAGTCGCACCACCGCCGCGGGGGTGACCATCAATCAAAAAACCGGCGAACTGCACGCGACGGGCGGCGTGGTTTCCACATATCTTTTGTCCGCACAAAACGACGCCGTGAACCTAGGCTCCGGCCCCGCCCACATTTCCGGCCAGACGCTTTCGGGATCGTTCACATCCGGGTATGTGGTTTATACGGGACACGCGCGGTTGTGGCAGGGAGACTCGGTGCTAGATGCGGATCAAATCGAGATATGGCGTGAGCAGAAAAAGCTCGTGGCCAACGGCCACGTGGTCGCAGTTTTCCCGCAAGCTTCGGGGCAATCCGGGGCATCAGCCGCAGGGACGCGGGTCAGTGCTCGCGTCACCGCTCCGGCCGGTAGGAAGGGTGCTGCATCTGGGCCGACGCTCTGGACGATTCATGCACCCTTGCTGACCTATTGGAGCGATCAGGGCAAAGCGCACCTCGAGGGCGGTGTGACGGCGCAGTCGCAGCAGGGCTCGCTCGAGGCGCCCACTCTCGACGTTTTTCTGAACCCTGCCAGCGCTTCTTCCGCCGCCGGGAGTGTTACCGCCCCGGGCGGGGGGCGCGGCCAGTTGAGCCATGCACTGGCTCTGGGGGGCGTAACAGTCCGCCAGGGCGACCGCATGGGCACCTCGGAACAAGCCGAATACACCGCGTCCGACGGAAAATTCGTGCTTTCGGGCGGAAAACCCACCCTGACCGACGCTTCCAGCGACACCACCACGGGCCATTCGTTGACCTTCTTTGTTGCCAATGATACGATTTTGATTGATTCGCAGGAAGGTTCGCGCACGCTGACCAAGCACCGGGTTGAGAAATGATTCCGCATGTTGAAACTCCAAGCCGACGATTTGACCAAGTCGTATCGAGGCCGTAAGGTCGTCGACGACATTAGCTTGGAGATTCGACAGGGTGAAGTGGTCGGGTTGCTCGGGCCGAACGGCGCAGGGAAGACTACGACGTTCTATATCCTGGTCGGGCTGGCACGTCCGGATTACGGACGGGTGCTACTGGACGGCGAGGATATCACCGACCTCCCGATGTATCTGCGGGCCCGCAGCGGCATCAGTTACCTCCCTCAAGAGCCTTCGGTCTTCCGTAAATTGACAGTGGAATCGAACCTTTTGGCGGTGCTCGAGACTCTGGAGTTGACCCCCGAACAGCGGCGCGACCGCGTGGAGGAGCTATTGACGCAAATGGGTCTGGAAGGCGTGCGATACAGCCAGGCTTACGTGCTGTCTGGCGGTGAGCGGCGGCGGCTTGAAATCGCGCGATCGCTGGTTCTGTCGCCGTCTTTCGTGCTTCTCGATGAGCCGTTTTCGGGAATTGACCCGCTGACGGTAGTCGATATCCAGAAAATCATTGCGGACTTGAGCGCAGCCGGTATCGGAGTACTAGTGACCGATCACAACGTTCGTGAGACTCTGGCAGTGACGAATCGCGCCTACATCATCAATGACGGAAGGATTCTCTACGCGGGAACTCCGGCGGATTTAGCGGCGAATTCGGAAGTACGCCGGGTCTATCTCGGCGAAGGATTCCGGCTGAACTGATTTTATGAACTGGCTCCAGCCCAAACTGAATTTACGGGTAGCACAGAAGCAAATTCTGACGCCGGGCCTCGTCCAGATGGTCAGCGTGCTGGCGCTGAATCGTCTCGAGTTGCGGGAAATGATCAATCAGGAGATCATGGAAAACCCCGTGCTCGAGGAGCTCGCTGAAGAATCCACCAGCGCCGAAAGTTACACCGACGAAACATTTCTCAAGGCGGAAACGGAAAAAGTTCCTGAGACCCCCGCCCCTAATCCGTTTGATGAATTCGATTTCGGTTCCTTCTTCTCGCAATATCTCGATACAGGCGCCGAACGCGCTTCCAGTGGCGAGCACGAAGATGTCGAGAAGCCTTCGTTCGACAAGTTCCTCTCCTCCCCATCGAGCTTGACCGACCATCTCGCCTGGCAGCTCAGCATGAGTATCTGCACCGAGACGGTCCGCAAAATTGCCGAGGGAGTGATCGGCAATCTCGACGAAAACGGTTACCTCACTGCGACGCTCGAAGAAATTGGCGAATCCGGAAATTATTCGGCCGAAGATGTCGAGGAGGCTTTGGCGATGGTGCAGGAGTTCGACCCCCCGGGGGTCGGTGCTCGCACGCTTGAAGAATGCCTATTGATGCAGCTCAAAGGCGTCGATCCGCAAAACACTTTGGCGCAACAGATCATCGCCGACCACCTGAAGCTTCTCCAGAACAATCAAATGAAGGAAGTGGCGCGAGCTTTGAACCGCCCGATTGAGTTGGTGAAGCGCGCCGTTGACGTGATCAAGCGCCTGGATCCCAAGCCGGGACTGCGTTACAACAAGATCGAGCCGCGGCTCGTCGAGCCGGACGTCCAGTTTCGCAAGGTGGATGGCGAATGGCAGGTTTTCATGAACGACGACGACCTGCCGCAGCTTCGGTTGAACCCTACGTATCGCCGCCTTCTGGCCCGTGATGCCGCCGATCGCGACGTCCGCAACTACGTGAAAGAACGGTTCACTGCCGCGATTCAATTGATGAAGAACATCGAGCAGCGCAAGCACACGATTGTCAAAGTTTGCCAATCGATTCTGCGCCGCCAGCACGAGTACCTGGACTACGGCCCCGATCAACTGAAGCCCATGATGATCAAGGAAGTGGCCGAAGAAGTCGGCGTGCATCCCTCGACGGTTAGCCGGGCGGTCGCCAACAAATACGTCCACACGCCTTCGGGCGTGCTCGAGCTCCGCAGTTTCTTCTCGGAGTCAGTGAACGGGCCGCAAGGCAGCGAAATGTCGCTGCTCTCGCTGAAGCGCCGCGTGAAACAGATGATCGAGGAAGAAGACGCATCGCATCCGCTCACTGACGAGCAAATCACCAAGAAACTCGGCGACGAAGGAATTCAAGTCACTCGCCGCACTGTCGCGAAGTATCGCGAAGACCTCCGCATTCCCAGCACGCATCGCCGGCGGGTGAAGGCCTAGCCGCCCCGTCGTGACGCGCTCGCCCAGGAATCGCAACGCGCGCCAGCTTGTGCTGCTCACCGGCCTGTCCGGCTCCGGCAAAGGATCCATCCTCAAAACGTTTGAAGACCTCGGCTTTTACTGCGTCGATAATCTCCCCGTCGCATTGATTCCCGCTTTCAGCGAACTATACGTGGAAGGAGTTGGCGAAGTGGAGCGCGCTGCGCTGCTCGTAGACGCGCGAGAAGGCGAGGGCATCAAGAAGCTGCCCGAGATTTATCGCAAGATGCGGAGCGAGCGCTCGGTGGCGCTCGTCTTTGTGGAAGCCAGCGAAGAAGCGTTGCTTCGCCGCTTCAGCGAAACGCGCCGCCCGCATCCTGTGGGTCAGGATTTTTCGATTCTGGAAGGCATTCGCGAGGAGCGCCGCCGTATGGCGCCCATCCGCCGCCTCGCAGACCTCACGATCGACACGACGAAGTTTAACGTCAACGAGCTGCGCCGGTTTATTCTCGACCGCTTCGAGAGTCCGGGCAAGCGCCCCCTGATGATCTCCGTGGTCAGTTTCGGTTTTCGCTACGGTATTCCCACCGAAGCAGACCTGGTGTTCGACGTGCGCTTTCTTCCCAATCCGCACTTCGTTCCGCGATTGCGGCCCTTCAGCGGCAAAAATCCGCGCGTCGCGCGCTATATTCGTTCTTTCCCGCAAACGGGCGAATTTCTGCGGCGCATCGAAAGCCTGCTGTCCTATCTGATTCCCCACTACATCCGCGAGGGAAAGAGCTATCTCACCGTCACGCTCGGTTGTACGGGCGGACGCCATCGCTCCGTAATGCTGGCCGAAGTAATTCGCCGCACGCTTGTGGGCAAGGGATATTCAACGAAGGTCGTGCATCGCGACCTGGACAAGTAGGCGCCTTGACTTTTCCTCCGTGCCAACCTAGCGTTAACAGCCTTCATCTATCGACCTTGGACCTGGACGCATGAACGAAGTTCCGCACAACACCCGGAAGGACGAAACTCGGCGGCTGATGCTCTATGCGGCCCCCTATGCCGGTCCTCTCGCTCTGGGTGTTTTGTTGCTGGCCGTCATGGCGGCGCTCGATGGACTTACCATTCTCTCGATTCGGCCCGCAGTCGATATCGTCCTGAACCCCGGAACGCTGGACCAGCGGCTCCCGCTTCTTACCGTGCCTTGGGGCGGGCCCACGCTGTACCTGAATTCTTTTGTTCCCGCGCGCGTCCACTACGTGTGGTCCGTTTTTTCCATCGCGCTGCTGCTCCTTTTTCTTACAAAAGGGCTGGCGGAGTTTTTTGGAACCATGCTGGTTCAATACGCAGGTCTCTCCGCCGTCACCGATCTGCGAAACAAGGCGTACGCACGTGTGATTCAGCAGCCGGTGGGTTTTTTTCACGACAACCCGGTCGGACGCGTGATGTCAGCGGTAATGAACGACATTGAGCAGATGCGCAGCGCCTTTTCCGACTACCTGGCGGATTTCTTCCGCCAGGTTTTTACTTTGATTGCATTCGTGGCCGTCTTACTGGTCATCAATTGGAAAATGGCTGTGGGGTCCGCCGTTTTGATTCCTGTTGTTGTCTGGCCGGTGGGCAAGCTGGCGCGCCGAATCCGCCATTCCACTGAGAAAAGCCGTACCGGTTTCGCGGACCTAAGCCAGATCTTGCAAGAGACCATCAGCGGCAACCGGGTCGTTAAAGCTTTCGGTATGGAAGGCTTCGAAATCCGAAAGTTCCGCGAAGCCGGCCGGAAGCTCCTCCGGGAGAACATGCGTTGGATTCGCGCTCTGGCGGGTACGTCGCCCCTGATGGACCTCTTGGGGGCGGCCGTGATTTGCATGCTCTTGCTGTTCGCGCGGGACCAAATTCGCGGCGGTCGCATGTCGACGGGCATATTTTTCGCGTTTATTTTCGCGCTCTTTAAAGCCTACGAGCCCGTGAAGCGATTGGGATCGATCTATCAGTTATTCCAGCAGGCGATTGGAACTTCCGCACAGGTGTTCCGTTTTCTCGATCTTCCGGAAGAAATCATGGAGACGCCGGGGGCGAAGCCCCTGCCGCGTTTTGCAAACTCTGTTGAATTCGTCAACGTCAGCTTTGCGTACGACGACGGCGCACCCATTCTGAAAGGCATCAACTTGAGCGTTAGCTCCGGCACGGTGGTGGCGATTGTGGGTTCGAGCGGCGCAGGAAAAACCACCCTCGCGAATTTGTTGCCGCGCTTCTATTCTCCCACGTCCGGTTCGGTGCAGATCGACGGAAACAACCTAAACGACGTTACTCTACGCTCGCTGCGTGAACAGCTGGCTATCGTCACGCAGGAAACCATTCTGTTCAACGATACGATTTGGAACAATCTCTGCTACGGCCGCCCGGGAATGCCGGAGGCGAAAGTGATGGCGGCAGCCCGAGCGGCGCTGGCGCACGACTTCATCACGCAGATGCCGCAGGGCTATCAGACGATGATCGGCGACCGGGGCCAGCGCCTCTCCGGCGGGCAGCGCCAGAGACTTGCAATTGCGCGCGCTCTGCTGAAAGATGCTCCCATCCTGATTCTCGACGAAGCCACATCAGAACTGGATTCGGAATCCGAAATGCTCGTGCAGACGGCGCTCAACAATTTAATGACCGGCCGCACCGTTTTCGTCATCGCGCACCGGCTCTCGACGATCCGCCGCGCTGACACCATTGCCGTTCTGGAAAACGGTACGATTCGCGAGAGCGGAACGCACGACAAGCTTCTCGAACAAGGGGGCGTTTACGCGCGCCTTCATGAAATTCAATTTCGCGATGTCGAACCGGCAGCTCGCGCGATGGGACCAGCCTGAAAATGACCGCTGCAAAATCCCAATCAGCTCCTAACCATATTTCGAAGCCCGGCAAGGCGAGCCTGAACACTTCTGGCCCTAAATCTGGGCATCTCAAGTCCCCCGGTCTTAAATCGATGACCGGTTACGCGCAGTCGCAAGCTATCGAAAATGGCTGGAGCCTACGGGTTTCGATTCGAAGCGTCAACCATCGTTTCCTCGATTTGCACCTCCGCATGCCGGACGGCTTTGAGCCGATCGAACCGCGCATTCGCCAAATCGTCCGCGAAAGAATCCGTCGCGGCCATCTTGACGTCACGGTTTACTACGACCTCGCGGGACCGAAAGCCGTGGGGGTGAATCGCGAAGTCGCGGCGGCCTATCTCGAGGCGGCAAGGTCGCTCGGAAAGCAGTTTAACATTCAGGCGGAGCCGGACCTTGCGGCGATTTTGCGCTTGCCCGGCGTAATAGGTCCAATGGCGGCTTCAATCGGAGAGGAAGTCGAGCGGCTCGAAGCGGTCGTAACGCGCTGCCTGACTGAATCGCTGGATAAGCTTGATCGCATGCGCGAACAGGAAGCAAGTCAGCTCCGCCAGGAAATGTTGGCGCGCCTCGCAAACATCACGGCGCTCTCGGGGAACGTAGAAGTTCTCGCGGCACGTGCGGTGCCCGCATTCGCCAGACGCCTCGAAGCGCGGCTAAAGGAATTGCTCGGAGAAGCGCAACTCGAACCCGCGCGCCTCGCCCAGGAAGCCGCCGTCGCTGCCGAACGCAGTGACGTGTCCGAAGAGCTCGCGCGCCTGCGCAGTCACGTGCACCAATTCGAAGCGCTTCTTTCCGGCGCCTCGGACGTCGGCAAGAAGCTGGATTTTCTGCTTCAGGAAATGCAGCGCGAATCGAACACCTTGCTCTCTAAAACACCGGGTAACGAAGACGAAGGCCTTGAAATCACGCGGCTCGCGCTCGAAATCAAGTCCGAGATCGAAAAACTCCGCGAACAGGTGCAAAACATCGAATGAGCTCAGCGGTGCCTCTCGTCCTGATCGTTTCCGGCCCTTCCGGTTCGGGCAAATCCACGCTCGTCGACAAAATCCTGAAGCTACCGGGCACCATGCTATCGGTTTCGTGCACCACCCGCCGCCCGCGCAAGACGGAAACCGACGGCAAGTGGTACACTTTTGTTACCGAAGCCGAGTTCCAGGAGATGGTGGCCCGCGGCGAATTCCTGGAGTACGCGCAAGTCTTCGGCAAGAACTGGTACGGGACTCCCCGGAAGTGCATCGAAGAAGCTCAGGCCCACGGAAAAGATTTGGTTCTTGAAATTGACGTGCAAGGCGCGCTCCAGGTGAAAACGAAACTGCCGGGCGCCGTCGCCGTTTTTGTTCTTCCGCCGTCGCGCGCCGAGTTGGAGCATCGCATCCGGGCGCGCGGCCAGGATTCAGAAGATGAGATTCACCGGCGGCTCGAACGCGCCCGCCAGGAAATGTTGAGTTACAGCAGCTATGATTTTGCCATCATCAACGACGATCTCGAGCGCGCTACCCGCGAAGTGGAAGCGATCGCTCTTGGGTCGCGCTGCCGGGTGGCGCGGAATGAAGGCCGGATTCGCGAAATTTTGAAGTCCTTTGGAGGCTGATTTTCTTATGTCCGTTTTCAGCAAAGCACCGGATAGCCAGTTCGCTTACGTCGTAGTCGCCGCACGCCGTGCACGCCAGTTGATGATGGGCGGGCGCCCCATGGTGGATAACCCGCGTTCGCGCAAAAACACGCGGATTGCCGAAGAAGAATTGCAGAAGGGGCTGCTCGAGTACGATGCCAGCGATTTGATCAACGAGTCTCAGCTGCTCGACAAGGACGGGAAGCGGCGCAAGGATTGAGCTGCCGCGCACCCATGCGAATTGCGCTCGGTGTCACCGGAGGCGTCGCCGCTTATAAGGCTGCGGAGCTTGTTCGCCGCCTCCAGCAGGAAAAGCTGGACGTGCAGGTGGTGATGACTCGCGGCGCGCAGGAATTCATCACGCCCCTCACTTTCGCCGCGCTTACCGGACAAAAAGTAATCACCGAAATGTTCAGCGCCGCCGGTGCAGCGCCGGCAAATGTCGAAAGCGCCATCGAGCACATCGCTGTCGCGCAACGCATCGACCTTCTTCTCGTTGCGCCTGCTACCGCCGACATTATCGGCAAATTCGCCCGCGGCATCGCCGACGATTTTCTAACCACGCTGCATCTGGCCACGAAAGCTCCCGTAATCGTCGCGCCCGCCATGAACGTAAACATGTGGGAGCACGCAGCGACGCAGGAAAACCTTTCCACCCTCCGCGCGCGCGGCGTGCACGTCGTCAATCCCGATGAAGGTTATCTCGCTTGCGGCATGGTTGGCGCGGGACGCTTCGCCTCCACGGAAGCCATCGTCGAAAAAGTTCGCGACGTTCTCGGTCTCCGCCGCGATCTCGCCGGCCAGACCGTGCTCGTCACCGCCGGTCCCACGTGTGAAGATCTCGACCCGGTCCGCTATCTCACGAACCGCTCGTCCGGCAAGATGGGTTACTCGCTCGCCGACGCCGCAAATCGCCGCGGAGCGAACGTCATTCTCGTTAGTGGCCCAACGGATCTCAAAGCTCCGGACGGCGTCGATTGGGTTCCCGTGCGCTCCACCGAAGAAATGCAAAACGCAGTCCGCGAGCGTGTCCGCGAAGCAAACATCGTCATCATGGCCGCAGCCGTCGCGGATTATCGCCCCGCCGCCCGGCATGACCAGAAACTCAAGCGCGGTGAAGGGAATTTCACCCTGGAGCTCGAGCCAACCCCCGATATCCTCGCCGAAATCGGCCGCGAGAAAGCCGGCCGGATTCTGGTCGGCTTTGCCGCCGAAACCGGCAGCATCGCCGAAAACGCGAAAGACAAGCTGGCCCGCAAAGGCGCCGACATAATCGTCGCCAACGACGTCACTCAGCAAGGCGCCGGCTTCGACGTCGACACCAACATCGTCACTTTGTACCTCCGCGACAGCCGCGAAATCCCTCTTCCTAAAATGTCCAAGTTCGACGTAGCAAATCGTATTCTCGATCAAGTGCTCTTGTTGAAAGAACGCCGCTAACGAGACGCATTCTTCCAGCAAAAAGTTTTCAAGCGCCTCGTAAGCCGCGTACGCACTCCCGACTTCCTGTGTTAAAGTCCCCAGCGGCGAATTGAAAAAAAGGGAAACTCGTGGACCCGTCGAACCGTGAACGTGTGGAGTCCTGGTTGCGCTATAGCGAAGATCTCGGCCTCGGGCCGTACTATCGCAACCGTGCCGTCTCTCCATCCTCGCCGTCCGCACTACCCGCAAGCACGTCGCCAACGATCGAATTCCAAACGGCTGCGCCCAAGCGTGAACCCGCCCCGGCGCCCCCGGCACTGCGTACTCCGTCAATTTCCTCCTCGGCCGCGATCAAGCCGGTAGCTCCCGAACCCTCTCTATTCGAAATAGTCGACCGCGTCGAAGGCGACTCGCTCGACCGCATTCGTGAGGACATCGGCGATTGCACGCGCTGCCGCCTCCACAAAGGCCGCACCAAAATCGTCTTTGGCGTCGGCAATCCGAAAGCCGAACTAATGTTCGTCGGAGAAGGCCCCGGCCGCGATGAAGACCTTCAGGGCGAGCCTTTCGTAGGCCGGGCCGGAAAACTTCTCACCCAGATGATCGAAGCCATGGGCCTGCGCCGCGAAGACGTCTACATCGCCAACGTCGTCAAGTGCCGCCCGCCCGAAAATCGCCTCCCGGAAAAAGACGAAATCGCCATCTGCTCGCCGTTTCTCATGCGCCAGATCGACGTCATCCGCCCAAAAGTTATTTGCTGCCTCGGAAGCTGCTCCGCGCAAACTCTTCTCGCAACCACGCAAGGCATCTCGCGCTTCCGCGGCGAGTGGTTCGACTTCCGCGGCGCGAAGCTCATCCCGACGTACCACCCGGCCTATCTTCTCCGCAATCCCGCCGCGAAAAGCGACGTCTGGAAGGATTTGCAAAAAGTGATGGCGTACCTCGGCCTTCAGCCCAAACGCCGTTAAAATCCCACGTGGAGAATTGTTTGGGAATCGCCCTCGGACTAACCGGCGCACTCTGTTGGGGCATCGCGGATTTTGCCGCCCGCTTCGCTTCTCGGCGCGTCGGGGCCTACCGCGCACTTCTCTTCATGCAGC
>Ga0185299_10001572_pt1 | contig 42167 bp, 39 predicted proteins | sample PaiPotPPA55metaG_FD_128002 | JGI IMG/M metagenome (GOLD analysis project Ga0185299, IMG submission 128002) | Iron sulfur acid spring bacterial and archeal communities from Banff, Canada, to study Microbial Dark Matter (Phase II) - Paint Pots PPA... ...
TTTCTTTGTCGTCTGCCCTACTGCTGATTGCAAGCAACAATGCGCTCATCGCGCAGACCAATATCCTCTTCTTCATGACAGTCTCCTATCAATGGATATAGTTGCGGTAACCTCTGCTTTGGTTGGCGGGTTTCACCAACGCAAACGCCAAAAGGCGCGCTCCCGCGCGCCCTTTTCCCAAAGCATGCTCCTTCATAGAATTTATCCTGATGGGACATTTGCGCAGTGTAGCCTGCGTCTATGTCCCGCACAGCGATTTGACAGGAGTGCAGCAATACGTTTCCACCTTCAGCAAACGCTGTGCTCACGAACAAGAACAGGAACAGCATCGCAATGCAAAGCGGCTTCATAAGCAATTCCTCTCTTTGGGATTCCACCACGGAACCGTCAGGGTCAAGAAGTTACGCAGGTACCGGCCTTCATTCCCTTGGCAAAATTCTTTGCAGATCGCCGAGGGCCACACCCCGTCTTTCTGCTGAGCGTGCCCATGGAATTTTCCCCAACGCCTTCCGTGCGAGATTCCCTGACGTAGAATGGCCCTGCTATGGTTGAATTTTGGAAATTAGCGCTGCTGTTTTTATTCGCTGGAGCTGGTGCATACCTTTGGCTCCTACTTGAAAAGGAAAGGTGAGAATTTAGCGACACGCGTTTTTCTGCTCACGCAAAACGGGGTTCGCACGCCAAAGGGGGGCGTATATGGGATGATTGTGTCCTCAATGGCGCCACGATTCAAGAGGGTGCTCGAAGCGGGATTCTGGTTTGTTCTAGGTTACATAAGCTACGCTACCTGCATCATCTTCACCATATCCTCGGGGCACTGATCATGACTATCGGCAAGAGCAAACGTCCGCGAGACCCGAACCAACTCGCCGCTTGGACCGTCGCTGTCTCTACAGGCCAGATTCCCCCACCAGAAGGTTCCGAAAGTGACCGGGAGCACTCCTCCAGCGACCATTTCTGAGTATATGGCCGCTATCGGTCGGAAGGGTGGTCACATCGGCGGAAAGCGCGGCCTCAAGACCATGACCAAAGCAGAGCGGTCTAAAATAGCCCGAGGCTGCCAAAGCGCGTTGGCAGAACGCTAAACGCAGCCGCTAGGCAGGTTATGCACCTACACGAAATGGATCAGGTCAGATTGGTTACCGCGTTTTGCATATTCCTCTGCAATTAGAATGGGGCCGACATAGGAAGCGATAACAGGTTTCGTGCCGCGATGATCTACAAGCCACTGACCAACGCTGTTTGTCGGGCGCTTGGCAAATCCAGTCCCGATTGGGACTTCTCCCTTCTTAAGCGAAATGCTCTAGCAATCTCCTGTACTCATCAGCAGAGCCAGATGCTCTGCGGCAGAACTCAGTCCCATACTCAATATCAGTACCAGAAGAGACGGAACCAGAGTACCGAAACTTACTTCCATTCGCCCATGTCGGAAGAACTCTCACCATAAAAACTCCGAACGAAGAGAGCCAAGAATCATCGCACGTGCGTCGTATAATGGCGGGAAAATCACTCCAAGACTTAAACGCCCTGACTCGAATCAGGGTGCTTTAGAGCTATCGGATTTGTGCGGGAACACGCGATCCAATGGTATCAGATGGGGTGTGCTCCCGTGCAAGGAACTTCTGAACGTCCATGCCAGAATCGCCGTGCATCGCAAGTCGCGCCTTGGGAAGGGCAGTCCACGAAACAGCGGGCTTTAGCTACCGCAAGCTACTAGTCGGAGTGTGTATGGCCGTGATTGTGCGCCCTCGTCGGCGCGAACCGAGTGCTGGTTGGGGGCGCGAGAAGGCGGACGTAACTCCGCCTTCACGTACCCAACCAACTCAGAGTGTCTTTTTACGCTGCTACGAGTTCGCGCTTTTGGAAGGTCGAGGTGACAACGTCAGAGGTGTGAACTTGGGGCGTTCCCTCGATAAATCCTGCCAGCGTCTTCAACACTTGCGGATAGGTATTGGTGTTGTAGTTGTCGGCATCTTTCTTGTTTTCCCACAAACTGATCGCGGTCACATCAACTCCGCCGGGACCGGCGAAAGTGATTTCGTCCTTAAAGCCATTCTGCTTCCGCAGCAAAGGCAGGACGTCTTTTTCAAAAGCTCGCGTGTAGTCGGACAGCATATTCGCTTTCAGATGGACCGAGACATTGCGTGCAAACATATCAACCTCCTTAAAGGGTTGTAGGGTTGTAGGCTAAGAGGAAAGAACTTCAGATGGGCTGACTTAGTTTCAGGAAACCTGAAAGAGGAGAAGGATGCTCACTCAATTTAACTGGTGCATTTAAGTGGCCCTCCGCCTCGACGTGCAAGTTGTTGTTTCCACAACAGATCCGATGCTGCGGAGTCTGGCCCGTCGTGTACCTTTGGCGGAGAGTGGGCCAAAACGGCAACTCCTGCTGCCCTCGGACAGCTGGACGACGGTATAGCCGTCGCCAAATCGCCATTACCTGGCGTTCGAATCTGATTTTGCAATTCGTAGCCCTGAAAGCCAGCGCCCGAATTCAGCGTGGGAACCGAACCCAGCGGTACTCATTTCCATTCCTTTCCATTTCACCTAGTAGGTCACGGCTGATCGCAGCGTAAGAAGCGCGGAGACAATCTGGACTGCCCTTGGTCCTGTAGTCGCATCTTTCCAACTAAAAACCCTCGCACATGCTGCCATGCAGCAGATCACCGGTTTTCCTTCATTGAGGACGAAGCGGAATATTAAGTTTGCGTATCCGATAGGCCAGGGTCGTTCGCTTCATACCCAGGCGTGCGGCCGCGCCCTTCGGACCACCGATGATCCAGTTGGATTTTCGGATCGCCCGCAGCACGTGTTCACGCTCCATTTCTTCCAAGGTGCTTAGCTCCGGACTGGGCATTTGCACAGCCGCCTCTTTGAGCTCGGCAAGAGGTGGACGCAGGATACTCCCCGGCGATAGAATCACCGTCCGCTCAATAAAGTTCTGCAGTTCACGCACATTGCCCGGCCATGAATAACTTCTAAAAGCTTCCATCGCTTGGGATGGAATCGTCTTGATCCTCCGATTCATCCGCCTGGAGTACTTGTGAACATAGTGACGCACCAGAAGAGGTATGTCCTCGCGACGATCGCGCAAGGGAGGTACGGTTAGAGGAAAAACGTGCAGCCGGTAAAACAAATCGCTTCTGAACTCCCCGTCTTCGACCATCTGCCTCAAATCCCGATGGGTGGCGGCAACAATGCGCACATCGACTTGCTGAGTGCGTGCGCTACCTAGCCTTTCGAATTCATGTTCTTGCAAAACCCGCAGTAGTTTGGACTGAAGTTCAAGCGGGATGTCGCCAACTTCATCGAGAAAAAGTGTTCCCTTGTCTGCGACCTCGAAGCGGCCCGCCTTGCGCATGATGGCACCCGTAAAAGCTCCCTTCTCATGTCCAAAAAGTTCGCTCTCCAGCAGTCCCGACGGAATGGCTGCACAATTTACTTTGATATATGGCCGCTGGCGTCGGGCGCTCAGATTGTGGATCGCACGCGCGATGAGCTCCTTTCCTGTGCCCGTCTCACCCTGGATCAATACCCCGGAATCGGTCGCCGCCACAACTTCGACCTGCCGCAACACACCCCGCAGAACCGCACTTCTCCCCACTACCTCCGCAAAGTTCGGCTCGCTCAGGATTTCATCCTCAAGCCGTACTCTCTCCTCGCTCAAATTCTCCGTTAGCACTTGTGGTTCGCGGCTCAGTTCGTAGGGGATGGGCGTCTCGGATCCGGTCAACGGCATCTCCGATAGAGTCGGAGGCGGGGCGGTCATGAAAGATGTCTGCGGTGTCGGTCTAACTTCAGTAACGCTCATAGTATTCCTCCCTTTCGATTTGGGGAACGCATTTCGATTGCCTACACAGCGGGGCAGCGTGAAGAAGTCCTTTTGTGCCCTGAAGTTTATCGCTCATCTCCCTCTCCGCGGTCGGGTGTTGACTGTGTTGAAGTAAGACTAAGCCAACTCAAACGTCGAGTCGTCGTCGCTTCCGTGGAATTTTGGTGGAGAAAGGGTTGGAAACGGGTGTTCTAGGGTCACCTTGAGGCATATCCTGCGCAATTCGCCAGATATGCCGCATTCCACTGAAAGACGAAGTTTACGGGCTGCCGAAAACTGCCTTCGTACGTCGTGAGCCCTGTAAGACAGGAAATACCACCTGTGATGATGACAAGCGATTTCTTGGGGGCTTGCAGCGACGTTAGCCGCTGTCTGAGCTCTTTGCAAGACAGTCCTGCAGGAAGGCTAGGAACTCTTCAAGCGAGTGGAATTTGATCTCGAGGTTCGTGTCGACTTCTTCGACACGGCCTTGGAACTTGCCTTCGGCGGGGTTGGAGTCTGGGCTTAACCGCAGCACGAATGCGCGTTTCATATAGGCTAGGTTTACGACGAACCGCCCGTGCAGAAGTGGATTCTCGGTAGTCTTTTGGTGAAATTTGCCAGCCATTTGAGACACAGCCGTCTTTCGCGTGGCAGACCTTTTCCTTCCTCGGATTGACCGCCTCCCCCCCAAAAAAAACAAACAAACAAACAAAAAAGCGACCCGCAGCATGTAAGTTGCTAAGAATACGAGTTTAAATACCAACCGGCTCGAGCGCGGACTCCGATAAGGTGGTTGCAAGAGCTCTTGTGTAGCTAGATGCACCTGTGTTTCTTATCGGGAGTATAGCCAAACTTCGTGTATCGACCCCGTCTATCCGCCCCTCTCGATTCTGATCCCACGGAATCGAGCGAGACCACAGAATATCCATCCGCTTCTGGTGTTGCTCGATAGCTTCGCTTAGACTTGTACGCCACATGAGTACGTCACCCACCTCGCCGCAGGTAGAGGCCGGTTCGTTCGCCTATCTCAGCCGCTCTCAGCTGATCTTCGCTGTGGCGGGCATGGTGCTCGCGCTGCTTACCGCGGCGATGATCCAAGCGTTTGGCGGCACAGTCATGCCGCGCGCCATTGCCAGCCTGAACGGTTTTGCGCGTTATCCCTGGACTACCACGTCCTTCTTGCTCACGACCACGATTGCCATGCCGGTGTTCGCAAAACTTTCGGACCTCTACGGCCGGAAATGGTTGTACGTGTGGAGCACGGTGATCTTTGTTGTCTCTCTTCTCTTGTGCGGCGCGGCGGGACGTCTACCGCTGCCGCTCGATGGTATGAATCAGCTCATCGTCGCTGAGGGATTGCTCGGTATAGGCAACGGTGCGATCATTACCCTCACGTTGACGCTCGTAGCCGACCTTTTCCCGCCGTCTGAACGCGGCCGCTATCAAGGGATTATGGCGGCAGTGTTTGGCGTCGCCTTTACCGTTGGACCTCCCTTGGGCGGCTGGATCACGGATCACCTTTCCTGGCGCTGGGCCTATCGGGCTGATGTGCCCCTCGGCATCCTGGCCATAGTTGTGGTTTACTTCGCACTTCCTGACATTGGACCGCATCGAGTTCGACCCTCGATCGATTGGGCAGGGAACATCACTTTATGCGGCTGGATCGTGCCCTTGCTGCTCGCGCTGACCTGGGTCGGGCAGAGCAGTTGGTCGGAGCCGCGAATTCGGAACCTCCTGATCGCGTCCGCCGTTTTGCTGGCGGCTTTCCTGGTGGTTGAAAGCCGTGCCGCGGAGCCGCTGCTGGTACTGAGTCTTTTCCGCGACCGGCGCATTTCGCTGATGTCGGTGAATTTCTTCCTCATGGGAGTTGGACTGTTCGGCGCGGCGGTTTATCTTCCTCTTTTCGTTCAGGGTGTACTGGCCGAGTCGGCTGCCCAATCGGGTCTGGTCATGGCGCAATACACCCTCGCCCTTATCGCAGGCAATATCATTGGTGGCCAATTGCTCTCCCGAACTGCAAAGTACCGGCTCTTTGCGATTGGAGGAGCCGGACTCGCCGCGTGCGGCCTGTTCCTGATGTCTCAAATGGATGGCACTACGATCCAGTTTGTGCTCCTTCGCAATGCGATCATTTGCGGCATCGGATTTGGAGTGCTGACTCCCACTTATGAAGTGCTGGTGCAGAACGCTGCTCCGCGAGAGCAACTTGGTGTCGCCACTGGATTCACGCAATTCGCCAGAACCATCGGCGGCACCATCGGGTTGGCGCTCTTCGGCACGGTTCTACTCAGGCTCTATTACCTGCGCGTGGAGGCGTTGATTCCAGCAGATACGCCAAGAGCGCTCGCGAAGATTTTCAATAATCCGCTGCTGCTCGTCTTTACCCATCCGAACCTGGAGGCCGCTTTCTCGCAAGTGCCGAACGGACGGGTCCTCCTGGCGAGCCTGATCGAGGGCGTCCGAATGGGCCTGTTAACGGCGCTTCATTCCATATTCCTTTACGCCGCAGCGATTATGGCCATTACGTTTTTCTTGAGCTTGTTTCTGCGGGACGCGCCAGCGAAGAAGAAATCCTGAAACCGCTCTTTCTCCGGCTAACAGCTCTCAGGACAGAGGGGACGCTCCTTTCCTGCTGGCCTACAGGACTGACGAATTTCACGAAAAGACTACCGGGAATCCACTCCTGCACGAGCGGTTCCTCTTAAGATCACCTAGCGTCGTAAAGGGCGCATTCGCTGGGCGACCACGCCAATCAGGAGGATAGAGACTATGAATAAGGTGACAATTGTTCACCCCCGATTACAGCACCTGGGTATGACCACGACCGATATCGATGCCATGCTTCTTTGGTACCGCAAGGTTTTGGGTATGACCCTGGTCCATCGCACCAGTTCTGCGACCGGTGAGCATGGGGCTGGTCCCAACCTTATGGCGGCATGGGTCAGCAATGATGAAGCGAACCATCGTTTAGCGTTCGTCCAGTTGCCTGGTCTCGGTGAAGATCCCGACAGAGCGCATCATCATCGGCTCCAGCACCTCGCCTTTGAATACCGAAATCTCGACGAATTGCTCGGCACTTATACGCGTTTGAAAGAGCAAAGCATCATGCCGGTTTTGTGTACGGATTCCGGTGCGCAGACCGCTTTCTACTATGAGGACCCCGATCACAACAGCGTCGAGCTGAATGTTGATAATTACTGTGATAGCTGGACATCTGGCGAACATCTGCGTAACTCTCCGGAATTCGCGAAGAATCCGATGGGCAAATATGTTGACCCCGAAAAGATGGTTGCCGCCCGCGACGCGGGAGCATCTCCGTGGGACTTGCACGAGCGTGCATGGGCGGGCGAATTTGCTCCCGCGAAATCCTACGATCCTCGGGTCCTTCTCTAAGGAGATGACCGGGCGGAGAATCGGTGCGATGCTAGGACTCAATACAATCGGGCCGGCCCGTTGGAATTCCAGAGCAATGCGTCAGGCGCGTTTGGATTGCGGGATTACGATTTTCGAGTCTTCAAGGATTTTGCGAACCAGCGGGGCCGAGAGAAACGTCTTTCGCAGAGGCTCGTCGGTGGGCATGGAATTCGCCAGCTTCATAATGGTCGCGGAACTCGATTCACGGTGGCGTTCCGCGAACTCTCGATTCCCCAGGGCACGGTGAAGTTCGGCGGCCGTACCGTGCACCCTCCAGTGGGCTAGAGGAACTTCGTACCCCTCCATTTCTTGTAGAGCCTTGATTAAAGAGTCTTGAGCGCGATCCAAGTCCGATTCCGCCATCGCGAGACGCGTGATCACTTCATACGCCAGTGCCCGATAGGTGCGCTCGCCAGTAGCTAGCGAGACCCTTAGGAATTCCGCAGCTTCCACCCGAGCCTTTTCCAGATCTCCTCTGGTCAACCAAGCTTCCGCTATGGCCAGTTGCATCGGCAGACGAAAGTACCAGTCCGCCATCACGGGTTGATGATCCATTTCATTCTTACATGTCAGCAGCTGTTCCAACGCGCGCTCAGGATTTCCCAGGCCGACTTCCGCGGCGCCAGCAGAAATCAAGCAGTGACGACGAAGCGCCAGGATTGGCATGAGCATTGGGGCGTTCGATTCAACGAGCTGCCGGGCTCCGACAAAATCCATGGCGTGGATTTGAAGAAATAGCTTTTCGCTTTCGGCAACCCTCGACATCAAGGAGTCGCCGTTTTTCCTAATCGCTTCGAAGTGCTGTTCGCCACGTCGCAATGTATGGCCCCAAAAGCCAAGAAATACCCCGGAGGTAAATGTGAGGTCTAAATAAACAAGGAAAGTCCAACTCAAATGAGGATTTGCTTCGTAACTCGCGAGGAAAGCATCGAGGCCTTCTTCGGCACACTGAAGCGATTGGCGATATTCCGAATAATTCCGGAGGTAGTACGCCAGCCCAATTAAAGCCTCTCCTAAGAGAAAGGGATCGCCGGCTTCACGTACTTTGGACACGGCCTCCTTGCACTGCTTCAGCCCTTCCACGCTCCCTCGGCCCGCACTCATAACCCGGCTCAGATAGAGACTGCGTATAGCTGCCTGCTGAGGAGTGTTGTCCTCTCCGGACCGCAATTGTGCGGCTTTCACCCGATCCAATGCGGATTCGTAAGCGTCGAGTCCCGAGAAGTTCGCCAGCGGGAGCGCCATGTCTAAGAGTGCGCGGATTTCGACGTCCAAAAGACCGTAGTGGGCGGCGCGAGTAATCAGGGTCTGATAGAGTTCCACACTCCGCAGCTCGAACATAGCGGAGTAGAGTCCTGCAAGCTTCTGCAGGACCTCGATTTCGCTCTTGGAGCGCTCCGCCTCAGGTATCTTGTTCACCAACTCGAGAGCGTGCTCGAGAATCTCTGTCGCCTGCTTCGGTTCAAACCGCCGGCCCGCATTGTCTGCGGCCAACAGCAGGTACTTTACCGCGCGCGGCCAGTCACCGCCCTGTTCGAACTGATACGCCAACCCGGCAGCGGCATCTCCCGCGCAGGACAGAAGCAGCGCCTCGGCGTTTTCGGCCACAGTCCGGTGCAGCTGTCGCTTTCGTGCGGACCCGATTCGGCTGTACAAGACTTCGCTATAGAGCATGTGCAGAAATTCGTAGCAGGGAGAGGTGCCTGTCTTGTACTCTCTGAACGCAGCGGGGCGGATCACTTGATGCCGCCTAACCAACCCTTCGAGCAAGTCTTCACAGGTATCCTTCTCAAGCTTCGAGACCGCGGCGGCAATCGTGACCGACATGGGGATTCTTGCGACGCTCACGATCTCGAGCACGCGCTGTTCGTCGGGGCTGAGGCGCTCGATCTGGAGCTCAATCATCTGACGCAAACTCTCTGGCGCTGCCAGATCAATCTTCTCCAGCGGCACCTTGATCTGCCAGTTTCGCTCCTCGAGCGCGATCAGACCCCGATCACGCATATGATCCAGGGCGGCCACCATGAACATGGGATTGCCTTCGCTATGGCGATAGATCAGCTCGGCCAGGCCTTCTGGTACGCTGAACCCTCGTGCCTCAAGAGCCAGATACTCGGCCACTTCCGCCTCCTGCAGCGGCTCCAGGGCGATCTCGCGACATAAGTGATGCAACAGCAGGTCCTGCTTGAGTACCTTTAGCGGATGCCCGGCAAGTGCCACATCCACTGGACGATAAGTCCCGATCAGCAACAGCTTGCCCGATGCCCGCCGACGGGCCAAAGCCGAAATGAGATCCACCGTAGAAGGATCGGCCCAGTGCAGATCCTCTAAGACTAAGAACAGCGGCTTTTCGGAAGCTATCGTCTCCAGCGCCTCGCAGATTTCTCGCAGCATGCGTTCCCGCGTGGCGCCCAAAATCTCGCGCTGGAGTGTCTGGCGCTGTTCGCGTCTCACTAGCGAAGGAAACTGGACGAGCCAGGTCGGTGCTTGCTCCGCCAGGATCTGCACCAACGCGTGTTTTCCGGAGCCGCTGCACAATTGTCCTACCGCCTCCAGCACCGGGTAGTACGCTTCCTTGCTTCCGTAGCCTTCCACGCATTGACCACGCGCTATGCGGAGGCCGGGAAAGTTCGCCACCGACCGCTTTAGAAATTCGTCGGTCACGGTGGTTTTCCCAATCCCGGCCTCGCCGGTGATGAAGACGATCTGCCGATGATTCTGCGAACTCCTCTCCAGGTATTGTTTCAGCTCGGCCAGGGCGACATCCCGTCCAACCAGCTTTCGCGAGAGCAATTCAGGCGTGAGCTTCGCCTCGGCCGCTGGGTCACTGACGGCAGCAATGAACTGATAGCCTCGCCGAGGCAAGGTCTGGATAAAGCGAGGATTCCTGGCGTAATCGCCCAGCGCGCTTCGAAGGTCCAGGATGTGGCTTTTCAGAACCTCCGGCTGAACGAACGTACCTGGCCACAAGGCGTCCAGCAGTTCGTCTTGCGTGATCAGGCGCCCGGCGTGCTCGACTAGATAGTTGAGCATGGCAAAAGCCTTAGGCGTCAAGGAAATGCGTTCGTCCTCCTTGTCCGCCCGCCGCCATAGGCACTGGTTGACAGTGTCAAACCGGAATGGAGGGAACTCCCACATCTTCGCTGCAACGAGCCCTTTTTCGGTCGATTAAGGATACAAAAAAACTGCTCCCAAAGAAACGTCTACCGTTTTACTACCGAGAAACCACTTCCCGACTGTCGAATTCATGTACGCTACCTCGGCATGAGGTTTGCGCTGTCATGTTTCGTCGCAGACAACACGGAACCTCCAGATTCAGGGGACACGAAGCTGACCCGGAAAGCGCTCCGCGCAATCACCGGATCTCATGGACACACATCATCGGTCTAGTGCTAGTCGGGTGCACTGCGTTACCGTCCTCGGCTCAGACCTTCTATGGCTCTGTAGTTGGCCGCGTTTCGGACAAGACCGGGGCTGTTATCTCGGGGGCGTCCGTTACGTTAACCAGCCTGAAGACCACTGAGACGCATACAAATACAACCGATGGGAATGGCAGCTACCGGTTTGTGAACCTCGTTCCCGGTTCATATCGATTGGAGATTGAGACTACAGGTTTCAAGCGCTTCAAGCAAGAACCGATCGACGTGAGAGTTGACACAGTCATATTTCTCAACGAGTCCCTTGCGCCAGGACATGTGCGGGAGGTCGTCGAAGTGCGAGGTCAGACTCCCCTACTCGACACGCAGTCAGCATCCGTAGGCCAGGTAATTGAAGGAAAACAGGTTCAGGATACTCCGCTCAACGGCCGAAATGTCATGAACTTGGTGGCCCTCGTGCCGGGGGTGATTCCTCAAGGCGGCACACAAGGAAGCTCGGCTGGAAACTACACTAACTCCGGTGACTTCACGAACGTTGCAGGCTTTGGAAATTATCAGATCGGCGGCGGCCTGGCGGGCCAAGCCGCTTTCCTTTTTGATGGATCTTCCTTAAACGAAGTCATGAGCAATGACACTGTATTAGTGCCGACTCAGGACGTAGTTCAGGAGTTCAAGGTCCTCACGAGCGTGCCAAGTCCTGAATTTGGCGGTTTTTCTGGAGGCGTCGTTTCGTTTACATCGAAGTCGGGATCGAATGCGTTTCACGGATCGGCCTACGAATACCTGCGCAACACGGTTCTGGATGCGAACAGTTTCTTCAATAATGAGACGGGCATTCCGCGTTCACAACTCGTCCAGAACCAGTTCGGCGTGACGATTGGTGGACCGATCGTCAAGGATCACACCTTTTTCTTCTTCAACTATGAGAGGCTAACCCGACGAAATGGAATCCCTTACGAAGGCAGAACCCCGACTCCCGCCGAGTTGAGCGGTGACTTTACCGCGGATCCGCCGATTTACGATCCGCTAACTGGGCAGCAGTTCGCTTGTAACGGCGTGCTCAACATGATTTGCTCGAATCGGATTGATCCGACAGCCAATGTAATGGCGAACGTTCTTCACTACTGGCCTGCGCCCAACGCGAACTTGGCCGGCGGCGCCGTGAACTACAGCGTAAATGCCAAAGCGGGTGGGGACACAAACCAGTACAATGTGCGAGTTGACCAGATCCTCAGCGACAAACAGCGTGTCTTCGGCCGCTACACCTACTGGGAGATAAGTACTCATCCGACGCAGTACGTGTTCGGCACGACTGGAGGTGGGCCGCAGAGCGCCAATCTCGGCTTAGTCAAAGATCAGCAGGTTGTGATCGGAGACGCTTATACGTTCACTCCTACCACGGTTAGCGACTTCCGGATTTCTTACTTGCGCGCTTTGACTCCCATCAGCCCTGCAAATCCCTACGTGGATCTCTCGCAGTTCGGTCCATTCTGGGGGGGCATTTCCAGCAGTCTCACCCATCAGCAATTTCCTGATCCAATTGTTGTTGGCACGTTGCCGCTGCCCTACGCAGGTATGGACGTGACGACCGATTACGCCGGGAACAACTATGCTCTATCAGCATCACTCACAAAAATTGCAGGACGGCATACACTAAAGTTTGGCACCGATCTGCGTCGGTACGACTTCCGCGACGCGCTAACCGTCTCGGCTTCCGGCCTGTTCGTCTTTGCGGGCATTTTTACCTTCGGACCGTCATCGCCACCCGGTTCCGGAGCAACTCCGATTGCCGATTTCTTGCTCGGAGATATTACTCCCGTCCCCGGTACGTCGGGCTTCCAAACCGCAGAGGATGCTCATGCTCGCCAGTACTATCAAGGCTACTATGTGAACGACATTTTTCAGCTTTCTCACAAGCTGACGATCAACGCGGGCGTGCGTTGGGAAATCCCAGGCTCTTACACGGAAGCGGATGATCGGAACACAGTGTTGCTTCCGCAACTGCAAAATCCACTAGTTCTGGTTCACAGCCCACAATACCCCAGCCGGAACGATCTCGAATCGCACTGTCGGCTGTTTGCTCCGCGGCTTGGAGTGGCGTATCAGCTCAACAAGCAGACGATAGTTCGAGCGGGATACGGAATCAATTTTCTGCCTCAAGGTGTGGGTGTAGCGGGCCCGTGGTACTCCCCAATCAACTCCGCAACCACCAGTGTGCCGTTCGGAGGAAACTTGAGCAATCCCTTGCCGAACGTGTCCTTGCGGGAACCGATCGGTCGAAATGAAAGCGGATTGATCACGTTCATCGGTCAAAGCATCCAGAGTAGGATTCCTTATCAGTCTTTCCCGTACATGCAGCAGTGGAACTTCAACATACAACAAGCATTCGGGGATGGCGCATTGTTCAAGATCGGCTATGCTGGCTCCCGTGGCGAACACATCCCACTCGGCGTTCCCGCTCTTGAGATCGGCGATGTCGGCGCGGATCTGAATCAGTTGAGTCCGGCGTATTACTCAATGGGTTCAGCTCTCCTGCAACCTGCTAACAATCCTAATGTCTGCGGTGTACCCGTGTGTACGGTGGGACAGACGCTACGCCCGTACCCTCAGTATCAGAATGTTGACGCCAACTCTGATTTCGCCGGCGACACTTATTACAACTCGTTGCAAACGACTTTTGAGAAGCGATTTTCCTACGGAGGGGCTGTCTTGGCCGACTACACTTGGGCGAAACTGATCTCGAATGCTGAGGGTGTCTCTCCCTACTTTGAACTCAATGCAGCTGGTGCAGGTGCGATTCAGGATTATACGAACTTGAGGGCGCAGCGATCGCTTGCAGGCTTTGATGTCCCACACCGGTTCGTATTGAGCTACAACCTCGAACTGCCGTTCGGACGAGGCAAGCGTTTCCTGGCGGATGTGGGTCCCGCGGACAAATTAGTCTCTGGATGGGCGGTCAGTGGAATTACAACGTTTGCGAGTGGGTTTCCCCTCGGGATCATAAGCGCGGCACCGAATGACATCGCGACCCTGTTTGGAGCCGGCACGATCCGCCCAAACGTGCTACCGGACTGTGACAAATCCGTTGGCGACTCGATCGTTCAAAATGTTATCGCAGGAAATTCTGTGGTGAATGCCGCTTGTTTCGTGGCCCCAGGTTTGTTCAGCTTGGGAGACGAGTCGCGGTTAGATCCAACGCTACGCGCTCAAGGGATTAAGAATTTCGACTTCTCGTTATCCAAAGTTACTCGGATGACTGAGCAAGCCAGGCTAGATTTCCGCGCAGAATTCTTCAACATTTTCAATCGGGTTCAGTTTGCCCCACCCAACACATCTTTTGGCGGGCCATTGTTTGGATTGATCACGAGCCAGGCCAATAATCCTCGCCAGATCCAATTTTCCTTGAGAGCATCGTTCTGATGACACCTCAGAAGCTACCGCGGCATGATTTTCTCATCCCCGAGGTCGCCTTGGACCTTGTTCGGCAGGCAGCCGCCCTGGACAAGGAACGAAGACTTGCCCTTAGAAATTGCTGATCAAGTGGCGAAGTCACGCTGGCTGCGGATTCAATGTGTCAACCATGTGTTTGCTCTTAGACTTACAATCAGCGCAAGCACATCAGATAAGCGACCGAGCTTTGTATATGGCCTTTCCTTGATCTGACTTCAGCCCTCATGTTCCCAAAAAACGGGAGCCATGGTATCACTATTTCGATTGGTGTCCTTGCTCAACTCACGCCATGTATATGAGAAAACTTCGTGACTGGTACGACAGGAATTTTACGATCAAGGGATTTCTGAGCTTTCTGCTGTTGCTCTGTTGCGCTATCCCGGATTGGGAGTCACGAGGTGAGTTTTGGAATAAGAGTACCCCTCTTGGGACTTCATGTGCTAAGTGTGTGCTGAGTAGAAGGTCTGCGTCAAGCGTAAACTACTAAAAAGGTGGAGCGGGAGACCGGGATCGAACCGGCGACATCCAGCTTGGGAAGCTGGCGTTCTACCGCTGAACTACTCCCGCATGTGTCACAGCAAGTCGGTTCGCATCTAAGGCGAAAGCTGCTTGGGGCGGATCGAGAAACGCCCACATTGGAAACGAGAATACGCCCGCCCGCGAAAAGAAGCAACGTTTGGCCATTGCTTAAACTCGCTCGATTTGTTGAATTGTATTTACACGCTCGGAATGCTACTTCTCACTCAACCAGATCTCGTCCGTCGCTCCGTGCTGATGGTCAAGGACATGCGGAGTGATCATGATGAGCAGTTCGTCGTCTTCTTTCATCCGCGTATTGTCGCTCAACGGGTAACCGATGCCGGGAATGGATGACATGATCGGTAGACCGGCCATCGTGCGCTGATCGTTGGTGGTGATTTCTCCCGCCACCACGGCCGGTTCGCCATCGCGCAGGCGTATGCTGCCCTTGTATTCCTGGTTGGAAATCACAGGCACACCGTTTGAGCTCTGCCCGGTCAGTGAGCGTACTTCCATTTCGAGGCTCATACTCACTTCGCCGTTCCCGTGGATCACAGGCTTCACCTTCAGGCTCAGTCCCAGATCCTCATAGCTGACCGATGGAAAGGGCGGCACGAAGCTCTGATTGCCGATCACGGCGGAAATCTGCGGCGAGTTAAAAATCGGCGCGTAGGAAGCATTCAGGATGGGATAGCGTTGGCCAAGGTGGAAAGTTGCTTCGTTCCCTTGTGACGAGCGCAGCGTAGCGTGGCTCAGGCTTCGCGCCCACGATTCGTTGAGGGAAAGTGCTGCTGTAAGGTGATCCAGGCTAAGGCCGGAGAATGTGAGGCCGCCTCCGAAGGTGGCCAACGGTTGGCTGAAAATGGAATTCTGTTGGCCTTGCAGTTGTGCCAAAAGACCCGACAGCGGCGAACTGCCGGCTTGGTTGATGCCGCCGGAAGCAATTAGCTGATTGATCAGCGACTGGATGCTCTGCCCACCTACCGCTGCCAGAGCAGCGACCGGGATGTTGAACAGGTTGAACGTATACGGAATGTGCATGCCGATTTCGCGGGTGAAGTTGTGGCTGATCTGGTAGATCTCGATATCGAGCGCTACCTGCGGACGCTCGCTGCTCAACTGTTGCAAAAGTTGCGTACATCCCCGAAGCGTGTCCTGAGGGGCGCGTACTTCGAGTGTTCCCCCTTGCCCGGTACTGATCTTTTGGAATTCACAGATGCTGCGCAGCGATGTAACCATTTCGGTTGTTTGTTGCGGGGTGGTGGCTCCGGGCACGAAGAACGTCGCCAGCGACATGCGGTCAAATTGCTTGTGATTTTCAGCAGTATTCGCTGCGATCAGCACCTGGTGAGCGTCGAGCGCCGTCCACATGGTCTTGGTCACCTTGCAGGCCAGGCGGAGAGCGGTGAAGAAATCAACATCGTCCACGTAGAAGCGCACCGTTTTGGCTGCAACCGAATCGTCAAACTGAGCTTTCACAGCGTAGGCAGAAGCCAGCTCGGTGAACAAGCCGCGCACGTCACCGCGGTAGTGAAAAGTCGCTTGTTCAGATTTGGGTTGCAGATGGATCTCCTCGGAGTCGCCCAGCGTTGTCGTGAGGCCGGCGAGGCTGGAAGCCGGATCGCGCAGCGCTTCCGCGAGCCGCTCCTGAACATAAGCGTTGTCTGGATCGAGCTTCAGAGCGGCGCGAAACTCGGCCGCAGCCGGTTCTCGCCGGGCATCTGCCAATAATGTGTCGCCTCTTCCCGTGTGCTGAAAGACCAACTGCGATTTGGTCATTTCCCTCGCCGACAAAAACAACATGTCATGCGGAGCCAGACGTGTCGCTTCTTCGAAGTCCGCAAGAGCCTCTTCCAAATGCTGCTGATCCTGTAACTTCAGGCCGTGAGCATAAGCGGTGTGCGCGTGTTTGCGGCCGCTCTTGGAAGCAATGCAATTGACCCCGCCGGGCACGCCATTTCCGCAGGAGATGATCGGCGTGTTAGGGGTCGAATCGTCGGCGATGGATGGAACGGCGAGCGTCGCCAGGAAACCAGCCGCGAGGATGGACAACGCGCATCGCATTCGCTCAATTTTACCCTGTGGCCCGCCGTCCGCCGATATCTATTAGGGCCACGTACCTTCGGTTTTAACCGTGAACGGTTTGGCTGTCGCTAGACATGCCACAGGCATCCTCGTGAGAACGGAAAGCCGCCACCCCGCTTGCAGGAATCTTGATTCAGCTCAACATCAGGCGCTCGATTTCGCAGGCTTTGCCCGTTTTTTCGTCGCAGTCGATCACCACGGCACACAGCCGGACATCGCCCGTTGCCGGCTCAAAACGCACCGGCATGCCATTGAGAAACTTGTTGACCACCAATTCTTTTTTCACCCCGATCACCCCATCATAAGGACCGGTCATGCCGACATCGGTAACATATGCCGTTCCCTTGGGCAGAATGCGTTCATCCGCCGTGGGTACGTGCGTATGCGTGCCGACAACCGCCGTCACGCGTCCATCGAGATACCACCCGAGAGAAATCTTTTCCGAGGTAGCCTCGGCGTGAAAGTCGACGAAGATTATCTTGGCCTCGACTTTCTGCAAAAGATTATCGGCGGTGCGAAACGGATCGTCATTCGACGCCATAAATACGCGTCCCTGCAGGTTGATCACCGCGTAAGGAATTTTCGCTTTGTGACCCTGATACAACCCCCAACCGGGCATGTCCGCGGGATAGTTCGCCGGACGCAGAACACGACGCTGGGGTCCGTGGCCATTGCCCTCGACCGTCTGAAAGTAATCGACAATTTCGCGCTTGTCCCAAACGTGGTTGCCGGTGGTGATGACGTCGATACCCAGCTCAAACAATTCTTCCGCCAGCGCGGGCGTGATGCCAAATCCCGCGGCAGAATTCTCGCCATTTGCGATCACCAAGTCGATGGCTTGGTCGCGAACAATGCCGGGCAGGCGATCTTTGACGATCATGCGTCCGGGCCTTCCGAAGATATCGCCAATGAAGAGAATGCGCATGCGTGAATGGCCAAATCCTGATGGTAACACCTCGCTCACATCGTCGACCCCAATCGCAAGATAGGGGCAATCATTCTCGGAGTAGCCAGAAGGCTGAGGCTCTTTGAGTAATCAGAGGGTCTCGAACTTTCAAGCTCTTCCGAACCGTTTGCTCTAGTGAGATACCTCATCCATGACGCCGACCGACCATGCTACCCCAACGAAAAAACGCCTCGGTGAAGCAAGAATGAGATTCCGATGGGCGGCATTTGCGGCGCTCGCAAGCGCCGCAGTGCTCGCAGGCTGCGGCTCGAAGCCCGATGCTTCAACCAACCAGCACGGCTTCGGCATGATGGTTTCTAAATCAACGGAAAACTCCACGCCGCCGGATGCACCGGTTGCTTTAGCCGTGCTCAAATTGTCAGAGTCGAGCGTGGTCGGCGGCGCCTCTGCCACAATTACGGTGACCCTCGCGCAACCCGCCCCGGTGGGTGGAGTGAAGGTCCTGCTTCACAGCTCTGAGCCGGCGATCATGCCAACGCCGGCGAGTGTTGAATTCCAGCCCGGCCAAACGAGCCTTAGCTTCGAGGCTTCCACCTCTGCCGTAGAGGCTGCGCAATCGATTACAATAAGCGCACAAAATGGGGTCTCGATTGCGGGCGCTAACCTTTTGCTGCTGCCGCGGGCGAGTACTTCCTTCATGGTGAGCGTGCTGCCTTCCAGTGTGACCGTGCAGCAGGGAAAATCCAGATCCGCTATGGTCACAACCAAGGTAAACGCCGGATTCAATCATTCGCTTACTTTGAAGGCTTCGAGCCGGTCGCCCGATGTCTCCCTGACCCTTAAGCCACGAGTAATAGCGGCTCCGGGTTCGGGGACGTCGGTTTTAGACATTGGCGTAGACTCCAGCGTTCAGACTGGCAGTTATCCCCTCACGGTCACCGCGAGCGAGGGCACGGCGTCTTCGTCCGCGACAACAACGTTGAAAGTGATCAGCGGTACCACCAATCCCGATGCAACGTTCAAGGGCTGCTGGCATCACCAGAACGGCCATCGCTATCAGGCTGTAGACTTCGTTATCGGCAAGGCAGGCAGCTACCCGTTCAATGCGATTCTTTATAACGGCGCTACCTGCAACCCCAATGATTGGGCCGATGAATTCGGATTTGGAGAATTAATCGATTTCGGCGCATTTGGATACGTCTTCTGGTTTAGCGATTTTGCCGACCAAACAAATATGTCCGCCCTGTGGTATGTCGGAGACGAGCACTCACAGTGCGTAAGCTATGCGACCGCGCCGAATTGTGAATTTTGATCGTGAGGCGCCACGTCTGAGGACGCTCGTATCTCATGTTGGCACTCATTGCGCCAGTTCCGCCGTGCGCAGGAAGTCGTAATTTCCCGCCGGATTCAGCCGCAGATTGTGCACTCGCTTGTTGTGGACCAGAACATTATCCAAATACCACAAGTCAATGTAAGGCAACTCCTCCGCAAGAATGCGCTGCACCTCGGCGTAAATCGGCTTACGCACGCTGGGATCCACTTCACGGCGAGCCTGCTCGATCAGCGCATCTACTTTCGGATTCGAGTAATAGCCGCGATTGGCGCCATTCGGCGGGAACTTTGCGGTATGAAATGCATATTCGAAAATGTCGGGATCTTCGTTTCCTCCAATCCAGCGCAGACCGTAAAGCTGAAAAGTTCCATGAGTAACGTCGGCAAAGAATGTAGCAAACTCGAAGCTTCGAATATCAAGCGCGATTCCCACCTCGCGCAACTGTTGCTGAATTACGGCTACCATCAGTCGTGTGTTCTCATCCGTGGAGGTCTTCATCGTGATGTGAAAGCGCACTCCATTCACCTCGCGATAACCCGCCGCGTCGAGCAACTCACGCGCCCTGTTGGGATCGTGATTGTAGGCCGGCACGTCGCCGTTGTAGGCCCAACTTTGCGGTGGAAGAATACTGCGAGCGGACTGCGCCTCGCCACGCCACAAATACTCGATCATCGGGCGGCGGTCGAGCGCGCAAGCTATGGCTTGGCGTACACGCACATCCTTGAGAATTGGATCGCGCAGATTGAATCCTAAGTAAGCCAGCACGGTTCCGGGAGCACGTTCGACCGCGAGAGATGGATCGCGCCCGAGGGTCAATACGGTATCGGGCGTCAGAGCGTTGATAGCGGCGTCAGCGCTGCCTTTGCGCAGCTCGAGCGCACGCGTAGTCGCATCGGGTACCACCGCAAAACGCACGCTGGCCACCTTGGCTTTGTCGCCCCAGTAATCCTCGTTGCGGTCGACGATGATTTCTTTGTCTGTTTCAGCGCTGACAAACTTGAACGGCCCGGACCCGATCGGGTGCGCCGTCATCTCGTTTCCGCTTCCGTAGGGCACAATACCAATCGCCCCGTCGGAGAGATTCCATAACAGCGTCGCGGAGGCCTCTTTCATATGGAATATCACGGTTAAGTCACTCGGCGCGTCGATGTGATCGACAAAGCGGTACACCGCTCCCTTCGTGCTGCGCACCTTGCCCTGCAGAAGGGAATCGAATGTCCATTTCACATCGCGTGAGGTTAGCGATCGCCCGTCATGAAACTTGACCCCGGGATGCAAATGAAAAACGTAAGTGAGCGGATCGGGTATCTCCCAACGCTCCGCGAGTCCGGGTGCGACATCCAAGTTGTCACCCCGCGAGAGCAGATCATCGAAAATCAAGTTGTCGATGCGTTCCGACTGCCCATCGAGTCCGACGCGCGGGTCCAGGTTAGTGGGGCTCGATTCGATCACCATCACAAGCGTGTTGGGGTCAGGCTTGCTGGAACACGAAAGCAGGGACGCGATCAAAGCAACCAGTGAGAGAGCTGATCCGACCCTGCGGCGCATCAACGGCAGTCCCGGCACATCTGGTGGATGCTGTTCACAGTCTTCCAGTTGCGGGTGGTGGTCGCAACCGCCAACACACGGTCTACCGGACTCTTCATCAGAACGCTGCCGGAGACCCCATTGGGAAGGTAGAAGTAAATCTCTCTATCCAGACAGCAAAATTGGTCCGGCGCCGCAGTCAGCTCGGCAAGCTTTTGCAAAGCCGACGGGTCGGGAGCAGCGGAAAGAAACGTGACATGAAGTTGTTCCGTAGCGATCCCGCGTTCTTTGACGAACGGATTGGCCTCGATTGCTTTTGCTATTTCGCCGCTGCTCCGCGAAATGACTGAGACTGCAAAACCAAAGTCGCTGAGGATTTGTTTTTCAATACTTTTGGACAAGACCGATGTGGAGTTCTTCCGGGTTTTGAAAACCACGTTTCCGCTCTGGATGTATGTCTTGACCTGCTCGAACCCCAGCTTCTCGAACGATGCGCGAAGCTGCTCCATCTTGATCCGCTTGTGTCCGCCAACGTTGATGCCGCGAAGCATCGCAATGTAAACCTGCATAGAAAACCTAAGGATATGAAATTTTACCAAGCACCGCGGCACGCTTTGCACCCGTCGCCGAAGGAATGTTTGACGAACGTCGATGCCAGGTCTCATGAGCGAGAACAGCAAATGCCACGGCCTCCTTTGCCGCTGACGGCAGGCCGAATTCATCAGAAAATTGCAGTTGCAGCCCGAGTGGCTTAAGTTCGTCCGTTAACATGGCGATCAGGGTACTGTTCTTCGCTCCGCCCCCCGAAAGAATCATTTCATGAAACGACTTCTTCCTTGCCAGCTTCGACTGCTTCACCACAAACCGTCGCAGCACATCTGTGATCGACTTCGCCGTGAGCGCGGTGGCCGTTGCCACAACATCTTGCTTTTGGCAACGTCCGCAACTGAGAATGAATTCCGTCATGAACTCCCGCCCAAATTCTTCGCGCCCGGCAGTCTTGGGCGGCTTTTGACGAAAAAAATCGCGCCTCAACATTTTACTGAGGACCGTATCTAGCACTTTCCCGGAGGCGGCGATCCTTCCATCCCGATCAAAACGTTTTCCGTATAACTTCTCGGTGACGGCATCGATCACCATGTTACCGGGCCCCGTATCGAACGCTACTACATCGCTCGGGACCGCGCCCGCAGGGATCGCAGTCAAGTTTGCGATTCCGCCGATATTCTGTACGATTCTGCCCATGCGCGCGTCGCGAAACAGCATGTAGTCGAGGAAGGGAACCAGCGGTGCACCCTTGCCACCGGCCGCCATATCCGCGGGACGGAAATCCGAAACCACTGGCGCCTTTGCCCTCGCGGCGATGATGGCCGCTTCGCCAGTCTGCCATGTCGCCGCAATCCTGCTGCCCAGAAAGAATTGCGGCTCGCCTTGATGATAGAGCGTTTGTCCGTGGCAGCCGACAAGATGCACCTTCACGCGGAACTGGCGCTCCGCAGCCAGCAACGCATCGGAATAAAGGATACCCAACAGGAAATTTAATCGCGCGAGATCAGCCACGCTGGCTCGCGAAGCATTCATTGCCGCCAGCACCGTCGCACGAATCTTCTTCGGATACGCGTATTCGGCATGCCCAATCAGTTCGAAGGGAACAGAACGTTTGTAGGCGCGGGCCCGTCTACTACCGCTCATCCGTACCAACGCGACGTTGATGCCGTCAGCGGATGTGCCGCTCATTATTCCGGCTACGATCATGTCTTTCTTTATCATGCAAGCGGCCGCTGCGTATTTTCTGGTTTTTCTCCGCGCACCAATGCTTCCAGCCGGACTTGCTCGCCAAATTCCCACAGTTGCCGCGAAAGGCTTTCCACTGCAGCGGCGGAAGGCTGCTTCGTTCTGCGCATCATCTTCGCTGACTTCTTCTTGAAGGCCAGCACGCGCCGCGCCGCTTCGGCCGCACGCTTCGCGAACTTCGAGTCGCGCTCCGCAGTGGTCACCAATCCCTCATAAGCTTCGACGACGTACTCTTCGCGATGGCAGATCAGGCACAAATCTCCTCCCGCCTGGACAAACTCAACCGCAGCCTGTCCCACCGGAGCGGCTGACAACACACCGCCCATCTCCAGATCGTCCGACACGACGAGATTGCGATAGCCAACGCGTTTTCGCAGGATATCTGTAATCCAAACCTTCGAGAGCGACGCTGGAGTTCGGTCGTGCGTGACCAGCGGATACGCCGCGTGCGAGATCATGACCATTGGCATCTGCGCGCGCAGCATCCGGTAGGGAAGCAGATCCTCGGCCCAAAGCTTCTTGAGCGGCTTCTCGATTACCGGCAACTCGTGATGGCTGTCGAGTTTACCCTCGCCCAGGCCGGGAAAATGCTTGCCACATCCGAGCACAGCCGCGGCACGTAGCCCTGCGAGAAACTCGCGGGTATATGCAATGGTTTCGTGCGGGTTCGCTGAAACCACTCTCGAACTCATGACGCTGCGCGAAGCTTCAAACGCCAGATCGAGTACGGGAGCAAAGTCGACGTTGAATCCGAGAGCGCGACAATTCTCACCAATAAACTCCCCGTGCTGGCGGAAGAGCTTGCGATTTCCGGTGGCGAAAACGTCTGCAGCCGACGGCGAAGGGCCGAGTACTTCGCGAAAGCGGTCTACGCTCCCGCCTTCAAGGTCGACGCAAGTAAACAGCGGTGTCGAAACGCATTTCTGACAATCGCGCAGCAGTTGGCAGGTCTGCTCCGGGCTTTCAATATTTCGAGCGAATAGAATCATGCCGCCGGGCTGCAGCCGTTTGAGCAGAGAGCTTAGCCGCGGTGTCATCTCCGCGCCGTCGAACCCGACGACTAGAACTTGGCCAATTTCGCGAACATGGCGCTTGCGTTGAGCTGTCATCGAAATATGGCTTAGACCCTTACTTCCGTTGCCCCTTAAGAGCTAGTGACTAGATTTCTTTCTTCAGTTCCGCCAACAGATTCAGCGCTTCCAGTGGCGTAAGGCGGTTTAAATCAACTTCCCGCAGCCGTTCCAGAACCGGCTGTGAGAGCGGCGTGAAGATGGTCAACTGCGTGGGAGGAGGCGTTGCGCCGGGTGAGAGATGCCCTGTCAGTTCGCGTTCAGCTGACTCATGTTCGGCCAACACCTCGCGGGCCCGAGTGATCACTTCATTGGGCAGCCCTGCCAGCTTGGCAACTTCGATGCCGTAGCTGCGATCGGCCGCTCCGGGCTCAACTTTGCGCAAGAAAACGACTCCACCTCCGGTTTCCTTCACCGAGACGTGATAGTTCTTCACTCCTGAAAGCTGTTCGGCCAACTCCGTCAACTCGAAATAATGCGTGGCGAACAGAGTCTTGGCACGCACGCGCGCGTGCAAATATTCGATTGCGGCCCATGCAATCGCGAGCCCGTCGTAAGTGGAAGTTCCGCGTCCCACTTCATCCAGCAAAATAAGGGATCGCGCCGTCGCGGTGTGTAGGATCGCCGCCGTCTCCGTCATCTCGACCATGAAGGTCGAGCGCCCCCGCGCCAGGTTGTCGCTCGCGCCGATCCGCGTAAACACGCGGTCTACAACGCTCAAGCGCGCCGAGCGTGCCGGAACGAACGAGCCCATCTGCGCCAAGATCACGATCAGCGCCGTTTGTCTCAAGTAAGTAGACTTGCCGCCCATGTTCGGCCCGGTCAGCAACAAAATCGTGTGCGTGGTCGCATTCAGATACAAATCGTTGGGTACGAAGCGCTCGTTGCCTCCAGCCATCTCCTGCTGCTCAATCACCGGATGCCGCCCTTCGACTATTTCCAGGTTGCCCGAGTCAGCATCCCGCGAATCTGTTTCCTGCGAGTCACGTTTCCGTGAAGAGACAAATTGTGGTCGGCAATAATTTCGCAGAGCGGCGACGTGCGCTAGTGAAGCTAGGACGTCCACTTCGGCCAGCGCTAGCGCTGTCTGGCGGATTCGCTTTGCCTCTGCGGCAATCGCGGTTCGCAGCTCGGTAAATAGCCGCCGCTCAATCTCGACAATTTTTTCCTGCGCATCCAGAATCTTCGCCTCGTACTCCTTCAATTCGGGAGTGGTGAAGCGCTCAGCGCCAACCAGAGTTTGTTTGCGCTCGTAGTCCTGAGGGACGAGGTGCAGATTCGGTTTTGAAACCTCAATGTAATAGCCGAAAATGGAGTTGAACTTGACCTTGAGCGATCCAATGCCTGTCCGCCCTCGCTCTCGCTGCTCGATCGCAGCCAGCACCTGTTTGCTGTTGCGCGACAGCTCGCGCAACTCATCCAAATATCGGTCTAAGCCCGCGGCAATCACACCGCCCTCGGCAAAGCTCAGCGGTGGCTCCGGTACAATCGCTTTCTCGATACGCTCGCGCAGATCGGCAAGTTCATCAAGGGACGTCCGCAGAGCGTCCAGCCGCTTGGCCATTAACCGACTTAGCGCAACCTTGACTGCTGGAATCTTCCCAAGCGATGCGGCCAAAGCCAGCACGTCTCGAGGATTTGCCGTTTCAAGCGTTACGCGACTCAAGAGCCGCTCAAGATCGAGGACGCCATCGAGCGCTCGGCGTAACTCTTCCCGCGCGATGGTGTCCTTTACTCCCGCTTCTACCGCGTCCAGCCGCGCATCAATTTCCGAAAGATCGAGCGAGGGCCGTAACAGCCATGCCCGAAGAAGCCGCTTACCCATAGGAGTAACCGCGGCATCGATGGAGCGAAACAATGTAACGCCGGCATCCGTCCCGGCGAATAGAGGATCAATCAATTCGAGGTTGCGGACGGTCACGGCATCCAACACTAAACAGCTCTGCCGTTCGTACCACCCAATACGGTCAACATGATCGAGCGACCCGCGCTGCGTGGCGCGTACATAGTAAAGAATCGCTCCCGCCGCGGCCGCTGCTGCAGTGCGCCCTGCCAACCCAAACCCTTCCAGCGATAACACTCCGAAATGATTCTCCAACAGAGGAATCGCATGGTCCGGCGCGAAAATCCAATCATCAAGCGGAGTGTCTGCACATGCGGCTCCCCCCGTCCGCGGTTGAGAGATTTGGCCTCGGCTAGTTTTTATATCAAACGTTCTCGCATCAAACAGCGGCGCCGCGGAGCCGTACAGTAATTCTTTCGGGCGCAATTGTTCGAGTTCCTCCTGCACGCGTCGCAGCGCGCCTTCTCCCGCAAACTCCGTGGCGCGGAACTCTCCCGTGGAAAGATCGAGCGCCGCGAATCCTACACGTTCTCCGATTTGTGCGAGCGCAGCCAGGAAGTTGTTTTCTTCGGATCCCAACAACGAATCCGCCGCCGTACCAGGCGTGACCACCCGCGTCACTTCACGCCGTACTAGTTTCGTGCCGATCTGTTTCTTGGCCAGCCGTGGATCTTCCATTTGCTCGCAGATGGCCACCTTAAACCCCTTGCGAATGAGCTTGCCAATGTAGCCTTCCGCCGCATGGTGAGGCACGCCGCACATGGGGACCGCAATGCCTTTCTCTTTATTGCGCGAGGTCAACGTGATTTGAAGTTCTTTGGAGGCGACCACGGCATCGTCGAAGAATAGCTCGTAGAAATCTCCCAGACGAAAAAACAGCAGCGCAGTCGGATGATCTTTCTTGACGGCGGCATACTGCCGCATCAGCGGAGTGGAGGGCTCGGTCATCACTTCAGTCGGATGGAGGCTTGGCGCGGATTATAACAAAGCGGAATCCTCCCCTTCGGTGATCGCGTTCACCGCGCGCTGCCGAAATGACAGTTGACGCAGCCTTGTCTCGGTGTTCTCCTGACACATGGAACTCCGCAAAGATCCCATTACCCGCTCCTGGGTCATGACGGGAGACGAACCGACAGTAGGCGGCCAAGCCGAAACCAGTTGCCGCTTTTGTCCCGACTCGCAGGAGGCCACGCAGGTCATCTCCGCAGTGCCCAGCCCAGTGGGCTGGTCGGCGCGCTCCGTGGTTCATCCCAAGCCGCTCTACCACATTGAGGGCGAGCCCGGCCGCCGTGGCGAGGGCATTTACGATCGCATGGACTCAGTGGGCGCTCACGAAGTTCTCGTCGAAAATCCCAGGCACGATCGCCATCTGTGGCATGCCGGCGACGACGAGATCGGACAATTCTTACGTCTGGCGGCCGAGCGCATCATGGACCTGAAGCGCGATCCACGCATCAAGTACGTCAGTCTCTTCAAGGACTTCGGCCCCTCCGCCGGTCAGGAATTCAGCCACCCCGCCTCACAAATCACCGCCACCATGTTTGTACCGCGGCGCGTGCTTTATGAACTGCGCGCGGGACGCGAGTATTTCGCCAGCAAAGAACGCTGCGTCTTTTGTGACATTCTGAATCAGGAAGAGCGCCAGGCGGCTCGCGTGATTGAAGCCCGCGGTGACTATGTTGCCATCGGACCTTACGCCCCACGTGTTCCCTACGAAACGTGGATATTGCCTCGCAACCATGAGGCATCCTTTGAGCGCACGGGATTGTCGAAGCCTGGACTGCGCGTAAATCTAGCTGCACTTCTGCGCCGCACGCTGCAGCGAGTGCGCGCCCTGACCGAAGGTTTCCATTTGGTGCTGCACACTTCGCCCAACAGCCTGCATCCTTCGAAGACGCTCGGTTACTGGAAGACTATTGATGACGACTACCACTGGCATCTTGAGATCATGCCCATCCTCGCCACCAAAGCCCGTTCCTACACCTTCAAGGAGGTTTATTACTCGCCGGTCAGCTCCGAGACTGCGGTGAAGCAACTACGCGAGGCCAAGATTGATGGGTGAGGGATTCGCGAAGATAGAAACCTTGGCGAATTCCCTAGCCACAGGTCTAATACCCATGACGTTCGTGTCCAGCGTGCAGTGCTCGGGCCGCGTTCGGCAGGAACTCTGCTGCTACAATCCTGCCCTCAGGAGATGCCCCTTGAAACGGCTGGCCTGCGTCGTCTTGTTCCTCGCCACATCGTTTGCCCAAGAAGCCCACAATGCCTCCGCAGCGCCCCCTGGGGCCGAAAAGCAGAAAATCCTTTGGCAAAAACTCAAATCCACCATCCACGATGTCGATGACCATCTCGATGGCGTGATGGGAGTCTCCATCGAGGACCTGAAGACGGGCGACCACTTCTTTCTCCACGAAAATGAAATCTTTGCGCAAGCCAGCTCGATTAAGATCGCCGTGCTAGCCAATCTGTATCTTCAGGCACAGCAGGGCAAACTGAAGCTCACCGATCTCTACACGGTGCAGACTTCCGATCTCGTACCCGATAGCGACATCATGAATGGACTCACGCCTGGCGTGACCCGCATTACGTTGCTTGATCTTGCCACCATGATGGTCGCGGTCAGCGATAACTCCGCGACTAACGTCCTGATCGACCGCGTCGGCATGGACAACGTCAATGGAATGCTCGATTCTCTTTCACTTGCCAACACTCGCCTGCGCCGCAAGATGATGGATCTCGACGCTGCCAAACAGGGTCGCGAGAATATTTCCACTCCGCGCGAAATGATGACGTTACTCGAAGACATCTACCGCGGAAAGTTGCTCAACCAGCAATCGACCACCGACTTCTTCAAAGTCCTGAGCACGAACAAAGTTTCCTGGATCCCCCGCGACCTGCCCGCCGACCTAAGGATCGCCAACAAACCCGGGTCGCTCGAAGCAGTGCGCAATGACTCCGGAATCGTCTTCGTCGAAGGCCGTCCCTATGTGATTTGCATGATGACCGCGTTTTTGGGCAGCGAACGCGATGGCGAAGATGCGATCAGTAAGATTTCCCTCGCTGCCTGGCGCATGTTCGACCGTCTCAGCCGCGCCTCGGAATATGGCCGGGTAGTCTCGCCAGGCAATGGCAGCCGGTGACCCGCACACCTTCCTCGGATCCCTGGCCAATATTCGCGGGCTAAGGCTTTCCTCCGGACCGCCGCAGGATATGTACGCATTCGCTATTGTTCCTGGCTCGAGCCCATGTGAGCGCCGTATAGCCGTTGCGGCTCCGCAGGTTCACATCCGCACCCGCAGCGATCAGTGCCTTGATCACATCCGGGCTTGGCCTTGGATTCCGGCAGGCGAGGATCAACGCTGTTTGGCCGCCCTGGTCCAACGAGTTCACATCGGCGCGGGCAGATGCAGACAGCAATTGTTGCACCCCCTTCAAGTCTTCCAGCGCCGCTGCCCGCATCAAGGCGGTCTCATCAGGATCGTCGAGGGTTTCGCCCCCGTCCCCCAGTGCGATCGGCCATGCGATCGGAAGGATTCGGACCACCTTGACGCCAATATCTCCATTCATCTTCCGCCAATCGTTAACCTTGAAATAGCCTCGCAATGAAGGCTGAATTTGTATCTCCACAATAGATTGCCAGATCGGATTTACCGCCCATTGCCATACCCGGTTACCTTCGTCCAATCCCTGCAGCCGGAACACGCTGAAGCCGTCGGCCGCGTCCCACTCAAAGTGCGCGTCCAGGTCACGTGTGAAGCCGGAAAGGCTGAGCGATGCGACCGCACAGCACACCAATAAAGCCGCAACCTCATAGGGCCACAATCGCTGGTTGACGCAACGCGATACAACGACCGCCAGCGAACCCAGCAATGCCAATGCCTCGATCAACAATCCTGAAGCAATCAGTATTTCCCCGGCAGCGTTACACCAATACACTCGCCAATCCAGGAACCCACCCGCATCGAAATGCCAAAACGGATTGAAATAGAGCACCAGCAGTCCCGCAATAAATAGTATTGCGCCGGTTTCGAGAGTGACGATCGCCCAGGTGGTTCGACGAATATGCTTTGCGTTGGGAGTAAGCATCGATATCTGCTAGCGACACGTCATCCGGCAAGAGAAGTATAGACATGGTGTTGGAAAGAGAGGAGCAAAAGCACGCGTGGGAATACTACTGATTACGTTCCCGCAACCTTGGCTTGCGAGAGTGAAGCTGGCTCGCGCAAGAGTTCCCCTGCCACCTTAGGCTCCATGGGTTGTGAGAAGTAATATCCTGGCCCGAACTCGCAACCCAACTCACGGAGATGCTCCCAGTATCGTGCGGTCTCAATCCCTTCCGCAAGTACCTTCAATTTCAACTTGTGGGCCAGCAGGATGATCAACTCCAACTCGGAATTGGAACTGCGACGGCGCGATTCCACTCCGGTGGAGGACCCCGTTGCAGTTCCGTGACAAAACGGGAATCGATAAATTGTTGGGCCGAAAGGTTCACGCTTACGGTCACCAGCTGCGCGGGGTTCTCGTTTTTCCAGGATTGCAGCTGCTTACACACTTCCAGAATCAGCCAATGGCCAACGGAGAACAGCAAGCCTGTGTCCTTTTGGGAAGTCCGGTCAGACCGTCGTGAAAAGAATTGCGTTGGGCTATGTTCTCCTGCCCGTTATAAGTTACGTGACGTCGCGATGGACGATGACCAGCTTGACCACATCGCCTTTCTCGTCGCGGATGGTCCCGCGACTGACTCCAGGAACAGCCGTGCTGCGCGCCTCGCGGGCTGCTTCGAGTACCATGAAGCGATCATCCGGATGAATCTGCTCAAACGCGGATGTTTCGCCCAACTCGGCCGGGGAATAACCCAAGATTCTTTTGTATGCGGGACTGTTGTAGAGACGGTGCCCTTTCATGTCTACCAGCGCAATCATGTCAGCCGCATTTTCCGTGACGATTTGAAATAACTCTTCGCGCTTCTTTGACTCCGCGCGAATCCGGTAGATGCGAAATTGCCCGTAGACCACTAAGGAGGGCCATTGCCCCGAGCGCGATCCAATTCCACTGTGGCATCGTGCAAGGGAGATATCGAGATTTCTCGACTGGAAAGTTAGCGACTGCCTAGGCTATAGGGGTGGTATTGAGCCACTGGGCCTTTTGCTATCAACCCCTTTGCACAGAATTTATTTCGACGGGACAACCAGCGACAAACTGGCCAGCGACCGTTCATAATATCGGCATGCCCCCGGATAAGACCGTCCGCCGTCTGAAGACCTACGCTGGCACTCAAGGATACGTCTATCAGTATTATTTCGTGGGCAAGCGCGCCGCACTCGCGATCGATCCCGAGTCACCAGCCACAGAATTCGTTTTCGACGTTACCTCGGATCGAAAGCTGACCTACGCGGTCAGTGTATTCCTGCCGGAAAAGGCGCTAACCGCATGGACGAAACAGCACGGGCGTCTACTCACGGAAGCAGAACAATATGCCGCCGCCAAACTCCGACTCTTCCGCGCTTTCGATGAACTTGAGGATTTGCAGCTTCATGGCCGCCGGCTGGTTATCGATGCGCCCCTGCTTGAGGAATCGCTGGCGAGTTTAGGAGTTGAATAGGGTGCTGCCATTCAATAGCCGTCACGGTGGCGTTTCTTCAGTTTCCCTATCGGTACGGAATATAATGCGGGGAAGAGATGGCGTTCCTGGATCACAAAGAACGCGTCACGGAAGAACACACTCTAACTTGCATTAAACTCAGCGGACTCTGATACTTACATAGCCTATGTCATTGCTTTGGCTTCGCTTCGCGCTGGCTTGCTATTTCGTCGGGCTGATCTACGCCTTCGTTGCCCTTACCCGCACCAGCGATCTTTTCAGCCGCATCGCGCTGCACGCCGCCAGCCTGGGCATGGTCTTCCACTTCGTCTCGCTGGTCGAGCTTTTCCTCTCCGGCCACGTAGTCTGGGCCTCGGTGCACAACGGAGAGTCGTTGCTGGCCTTCTTTTCGATGACCTTTTTCATGATCATCTGTGCCATCTATAAGACCACTTCGCCAGGCGTGGTCGTGTTCCCCATCGTCTTTTTCCTGACCTTTGTGGCGGCCATCGACCAGCAACCCGTCCTGCTGACGGCTTTCGTCCAGCACAAAGGATGGCTGATCGCGCACATCATCCTCATCTTCACGGGATACGCTGCCCTGGTGCTCAGTTTCGGCGCCAGCCTGCTCTACCTTCTGCAGGAGCGCCGTCTGAAAGCCAAGAAGCCCAGCAGCCTAATTTCTTTTTTGCCCGCTCTCGAAGTGATCGACCAGATTGGCTACCGCTCGTTGCTGCTCGGCTTTCCTTTCATGACCCTCGGCCTGATTACGGGCTCGATCGTAGCCATGTCGGCATACGGACACGTAGACTTCACCGATCCCAAAATCCTGTTGTCAATCCTCATGTGGGCTGTCTACATGGTTATGGTCGTCACCCGCTGGAATTCGGGTTGGCGAGGCCGGCGCGCCGCTGTGCTGGCGACCTGTGCCTTCGTCGCCGCAATCGTGGCCTGGGCTGCTAACTACTTCTCAACCATCCACCGGTTTGCCGCCTCATGAGATACCAGCTCATCGGCGTGAATCACAAAAGCGCGCCGCTGGAAGTGCGCGAGCGCCTCGCGATTCCTGAGTCTCGCCTGCCCGATTGCTGCCGCGATCTCACCGCCCATCCTGGCGTCGAAGAGGGCATGATCATTTCCACCTGCAATCGGGTAGAGATGATCACCCACACCAGCAACGGCTCCGCCGATCTGCGCGGATTTTTGCACGAACACTTTCACTTGACTGCCGATGAACTGGACGCACATCTGTACGAATTCCGCGAGAAAGATGCCGTGCGGCACATTTTCCGCGTGGCTTCGAGTCTGGATTCGATGGTGGTCGGCGAAGCTCAGATCCTCGGTCAGGTGAAAGATGCTTATGCCGTAGCCCGGGCTGTAGGCTCAGCTCACGGACAACTCGATCGGCTCTTCACCCGCGCCTTTGCCGTCGCGAAACGCGTGCGCACCGAGACCGCCGTAGGATCATCTTCGGTTTCCATCGCCTCGGTCGCGGTGGAACTCGCCAAGAAGATTTTCGGTAGCCTGCAGGGCAAGACCGTATTTATCGTGGGCGCAGGCAAGATGAGCGAACTCGCCGCCCGTCACCTCATTGCCCATGGCTGCGAGTCGATTTTCGTCTCCAACCGCACTTACGACCGAGCAGTCGGCCTTGCGCACAAGTTCAACGGACAAGCCATCAGCTTCGACGATCTCTACGATTCCTGCGATCGCGCCGATATCGTCATTACCTCGACCGGCGCGCCCCACGCGATCTTCCGCCGGGAGCACGGCGAGCACTTCCTCGCCCGCCGGAAGAATCGGCCCATGTTCTTCATCGACCTTGCGGTTCCACGCGACGTCTCGCCGGAGATGGCAAAGCTCGACGGCATCTTTGCTTACGACATGGACGACCTGCAAAAGGCCGTCAGCAGCCACGTCGCCGATCGAGGCAGGGAAGCTGAACTCGCCGAATCCATCATCGCGAACGAGGTGGAAAACTTCGAAGCCCGCCTGCACATGCTCGACGTAGTGCCAACCATCGTTTCATTGCAGGATCATCTGGAGACCATCCGCCAGACGGAAATCGACCGTGTCCGCGGCCGCATGGGCCCGCTGACTCCGGAACAGGAAATGGCCGTCGAGGCTCTGACTCGCGGCATAATCAACAAAGTCATGCACACCCCGATTACCACGCTGAAAACGGCCGCGCGCGAAGCCGAAGCGACCACGGTGATTGAGGTGGTAAAACGCTTGTTCAATCTGCACGAGCAAGGAGAAGGCCCAGCCTCGCAGTCGGGTAACCGCGCCTCGAATAAGGATGTGGAGTCGGGTCATTAATGCCTAGACTCCGCATCGGCTCCCGCGGCTCGCAACTCGCACTTTGGCAGGCCAACCACATCTCCTCGCTTCTACGCTTGCGCGGTCACGAAGTCGAAGTTGAAATCATACACACCACTGGTGACAAGATCACCGACGTTCCTCTAGCCCAAGTTGGCACCAAGGGCGGGCTAGGCAAAGGTATTTTCACCAAAGAGATCGAGGAAGCCCTTGCCGCTGGCCGCGTGGATCTAGCCGTGCACTCGTTGAAAGACTTGCCCACCGAGCTTCCTTCGGGATTCGAAATCGCCGCAATCACAGAAAGGCAAGACCCGCGCGACGCCTTCTGCTCGCGGCTCTATTCGACAATTGAAGATCTGCCGCGGTGCGCGCGCGTGGGCACATCCAGTCTGCGCCGCCAGGCTCAACTCAAAGCCATCCGCCCCGATCTCGACATCCATCCCCTGCGCGGCAACGTCGACACGCGACTGCGCAAGCTCGAGCAAAGCGAATACGACGCCATCATCCTCGCCTCCGCCGGCCTGAAGCGTCTGGGGAAGATGCAAATGATCAAACAAATTATCCCAGCCGAAATCATGTGCCCCGCCGCCGGACAGGGAGCGTTGGGCATCGAAATCCGCGAAGGCGATTCGGTCGCGCTTCAGCTCCTTCTGTTTCTTAACGATGACGCAGCCCGCGCTGCTACCACCTGCGAACGCGCCCTGCTCAATCGCCTGGGTGGAGGATGCCAGGTTCCCATCGGTGCGTTTGCAGAAATACGAAACGGCAAACTTCATCTCGAAGCCATCGTCGCCGATCCCGACGGCTCGAAACTCCTGCGCGAGTCGCGCGACGGAAGTCTCGACGATCCGGAAAAACTCGGCAACGACGTTGGCGCAACCTTGCTTCGACGGGGAGGCGACGAAATCCTCGAAGCCGTCTACGGTCACGGACTGGCCGTGCCTCCACAGCCATGATTTCGAATACAGATCGCACATGAAGAGCGGTAGCGTACTCCTGCAACTTCTCGGAGGCAACAAACGCTCGCACGCCCTCCGTCGCTGGATCAACTTCTGGCCACCGTTTCTCGGCGCGGGCATTCGCGTCAACTACATTGCGCCCGACATGAAGGCCGTCGACGTAGAGATGAAGTTGCGGTTCTGGAATGCGAATTACGTTGGCACGTACTTCGGCGGATCGCTCTTTGCCATGACCGACGCCTTCTATATGCTCATGTTGATAGCGAACCTGGATCGAGACTACGTCGTCTGGGACAAAGCGGCGACCATCCGCTACAGAAAGCCGGGGAAAGGAACAGTGCATGTGGCATTTCGTTTGTCTGATAGCCAGATCGACGATATTCGCGAGAAACTGAAGACGCTGCCGAAATGTGAGCCGGTCTTTTCGGTGGAAGTAAAAGATGACGCGGGAGTGCTGATCGCCGAAGTCGAGAAGGTTCTGCATGTCCGCAAGAAGCGGGCAGCGACTCCGCCAGGAATATAAGAGAATCAATCGATGTACATACCTGAACATTTTCGCTTGCGCCACGACGCGGAGGCCGTTTCCTTCATGCGCGCCAATCCGTTTGCCATCCTGATTTCGACAGCCTCCGGCGGGCCTTACGCCACGCATCTGCCCCTCTTCGTGCGGGCTAAGAAAGACCGAGAGGCGGAAGCGGAAAAGGTTGTCCTTCGCGGGCATGTGGCGAAGGCCAACCCTCATTGGCGTTACCTTGAACAACAAGCGGAGTGCCTGACCATTTTTCATGGGCCACACTCCTACATTTCGCCCAGCAACTACACCGCGCGCGAAAGCGTTCCCACGTGGAACTATGCCGCCGTACATGTTTACGGAAACGCGCGCATCTTCTCCTCGTCGCAGGATTTGCACCAGATGCTTCACGAGCTGATGGAAACCTTTGAGCCTGCGTACCGCGAGCAGTGGGAGGGCTTGAGCGAAACCTTTCGCGAGAACATGCTGCGGCAGATCGTGGGCTTTGAAATCGTCGCCACCAGGATCGAGGGCAAATTCAAGCTCAGCCAGAACCGCACTCGGGACGATCAGGCGAATGTAATCGCATCCCTGGATACTTCGGACGACTCCGCCGTCTCCGGCGTCGCCCGCATGATGAAAGAACAGCGCCTCGGCAGAATCGCGGACAAGAAGGAAGATCCATGAGCAAGGGCACTCGGGGTGATGCGGCGGCCTATCCACTTTCCGGCGTCCGCGTGCTGGTAGGGCGTGCACGGCATCAGGCAGGCGTGCTCTCGACGGAATTGCGCAAGCTGGGCGCAACCGTGCTTGAGATTCCGTTCATCGAGATCCGCACTCCACGCAGTTTCCGGCCTCTGGATTCAGCGTTGCAGGACCTCGCATCCTACGATTGGCTGATCCTCACTAGCGTGAACGGAGTCGAGGCGATGTGGGAGCGGGTGACAAAGCTGGGCCTCACCAAGGCAGTTTTCAGGCACGTGCACATCGTCGCCATCGGCCCTGCGACGAAGAAAGCGGTCGAGCAGCGCGGCATTAAGGTGGATGTTGTTCCCAAAGAGTATGTCGCTGAATCCGTCGTCCGCAGCCTGGGGCGACGCGTCAAGGGGAAACGTGTGCTGCTGGTTCGCGCCAAAGTTGCGCGAGACGTGATTCCGCGGGACCTGAGCCGAGCCGGAGCGCATGTTGATGTTGTGGAGGCTTACGAAACAGTCGCACCGGAATCTTCCCGCACGCGCCTGCGTACTGCCCTGAAAAGTCCGAGGCAGCGTCCGCATATTGTTACGTTTACCAGCTCATCAACAGTCAAGAACTTCGTGGAATTGCTCGGCGCGCGCGGAAAGCGGACAAGCGTGAATGGAATCCTGACAGCTTCCATCGGTTCAGTCACATCTTCTACGTTGCGCGCGTTGGGCTTGCCCGTGGACATCGCAGCCAAAGAGTTCACTATCCCTGGACTGGTGAAAGCTATCGTGGGCGCGATTGCCGATCGCGCTCCGTCGGGCTAGCCTTTGCACGTTTGATTTCGCCCCGTCCGAATTCAGGCCGATCAGCCGCGCGATCTGTTAGATTGCCGGCATGAAACCGAAGACAATCTACCTCGCCCTCTGTTTTGTCGGAGCCATTCTTCCGTATTGGCAGTTCGTGCCGTGGGCGGTCGATCACGGGATCGATCTCCAGCTCTTCGTCCGTCAGCTATTCGCGAACCGAATCAGCGCATTCTTCGGAATGGATGTTCTGGTTTCCGCTGTCGTGCTGGTTGTGTTCCTGCGAGTTGAGAGTGCCCGCTTGAGCATTCGGCGGCGCTGGCTGCCGGTGTTGGCCCTACTCACGGTCGGAGTTTCGCTCGGCCTGCCGCTGTTTCTTTACCTACGCGAGCTGAAATTGGAAGAGCTCGGGACCCCGGACAATAACGCAGTCCAACCATGATCGGCCAAGCATGACCGCCGGATCGCGCTATTCCGTGAGCGAACAACTGCAATCGGCCGGCACCACGTGCGCCATCAAAAAGTCGGCTACGCGCTTATAGGCGTCGATCTGGTTTTCCACACGTGCGAAACCGTGGCCTTCGTTGTCGTAAATCTTGTAGTCAACTGTGCCGCCGCGCTTCTTGATAGCGTCAACCACCTGCTGCGTCTCGGACTTCGGGCAGCGCGGATCGTGTCCTCCGGCGAGCAACAGCAACGGCGCCTTGATCTGATCGATGAAGTTGATCGGCGATCGGTCTTCGTACAGAGCTTTATTTTTCACCACATCGCCCATGGTCGCGAGATCGGACTGCTGCAGGACGGGGTCTTCATTCTCGATCTCGGTGAACCAGTTCACAAAGGGTACGATAGGCACGCCTGCGGCCCACACATCAGGGGCCTTCGTCACTGACATCATGCTGAGATAGCCACCGTAGCTTCCGCCCATGACGGCAATCTTTTTTGGATCGAGATGGCCAGTCTGCTTGATCCAATCAACTCCGGCCAGTATATCCTGCAAATCGCCGCCGCCCATGTCGAACAGATTCGCCTGCTGAAATTCTTTTCCATAACCCGTAGAACCGCGGTAGTTGGGGGCGAGCACCATGTAGCCCTGATTGGCCGCGTACTGGACGAAGCGATTGAACGAATTCATGGTCTGCGACGTCGGGCCGCCGTGAATGTACACGATGGCGGCATTCTGCCCATTGCGAGCCATGTTGAAGGGTACGTAAAGAAACGCGGTGATGGTCCACTTGCCGTCGCGGCTGGGATAGTGCACCAGATAGGGCTCAACCATATCTTCGGAGCGAACTCCGGCAACGAGTGAATGCGTGACCTGATGCGACTTGCCGGTCGCCAGCGTATAAACCCAAAGATCGCCCGGAGCTGTGGGGCCGTTGTGGTAGTAAAGAAGGCGCGATCCGTCTTTCGTGAAAGCAGAGCGCCCGCCAGCAGGCTCATTCACGCCTTTCGGAATCGGCAGCCCTGTCGACTTGCCGGTTGCAAGATCGTGCAGGTAGATATCTTCATTGCCGTCAACATTGGCGCTGAAGGTGATGTGCTTGCCGTCGGGGGAGAATTCGCCGCCGCGGATCTCCCACTTGTCTTTGGTCAGCCACGAAATCTTCTCGGGGCTGAGATGTCCCTTAAGTGCGCCTTTCGTGCCGACATCGAGAAGGCCAACGTTGTCGTAGCCGTTTCCCGCGTTGGACGTAGCTAATATCCTCATAGCGTCTGGAATGCCCACGCCAGAGATGTCGTTCGCTGAATAGCGCTGCTCGCCTTCATGCGGCGTGAGCAACGTGCTTTTTCCCGTCGCCACATCAGCAATGAAAATGTTCGAATCTGTCCCCTTGGCCTGTTCCTGCGTGTAGACGATATACTTGCCGTCCTTCGACCAAATGGGATCGGAGTTCCCCTCGTCCTGCGGCGTACCGGTTGTGATGTGCTTTACCTCGCGCATCACCATGTCGTACACGTCGATCTCAGAGGCGGCAGAAGTTTTTGGCTTGACCTCATAGGCCAAGTAACGGCCATCGGGTGACCATGTCGGATTCATCTCCGAGATCTCACGCGTACTGGTAAGGTTGACGACCTTGCCGGTCTTGGGCGAAACCAGGAAAATATCCCAGAGTTCATCGCCATCGTAATCGGATTGATAGGCGATCCACTTTCCATCAGGTGACCACGCCGGCGAGGACTGGCGTTGGTCGCTCACCGTGACTTGGACCGGCCATCCGCCTTCGGCAGGGACGAGCCACAGATTGTTTCGCCCGCTCATGTTGGAGATGAACGCGATGCTCTTCCCATCTGGCGACCACGTCGGACGGCCCACCTGGCGGGTCATGTAAAGCTTCTCGATCGTCAAGCTGCGCGGCTCAACTTGAGCGTTGGGCTTCGATGCGATGTGCTTGGGATCGGTGATGGCCTGCGGCGCGGGCAGATCCTGCGCGGCAACGGTTTCGACAATAACGGTGCTCATGAGTATGACAATAGCAAAGAGTACGCGGGTGCGCATTCGGTTAGGAGCCTCGATGGTGGAATGAAAGCTGGAAGCGGAATTACGCGCCTAATCCCGCATCAGATCGCAAGGTCATGCTACTCAATGAGGCGAAGATGGCGCAATAAGCCTTCGGTGGTAAACAAGTCAACATTGAGCCGCTCGAAGTCCCGGTCGTTTCGACCAAAATGGGGATTTGGAGGTGCAGCGCCAGCGCGAGTAAGTCGATGTCTTCGCGATCGCGGCGACCGATGCGCTTTGTTGCCTCCGCGATGCTATTCGCGTAGTGGGTATAGACAACAATCGTTACCGGTAGCGCAGCTATCGCCAGAAGAAGGATGTCGGAGGGCAGGTGCTTCTGCCTGGCCAGAACGGGAGCATACTCCTCGACCTCAGAAAAGCTGTGCTCCGTGGTAAAGACCTCGCGAACTTGAGGATGAGTAAGCACCAGCCTGGCGCGTCCGCCGATCAGCGCCGACAGAACAACGTCAGCGTCGGCGGCCAGTTTCACGGCGTCTCTTTCGCCAGCGCTCGAAATCCTGCAGAACCGCTTTCTCCGTTACGCGTTTTTTCTTTAGCTGATGGGCAATTTCAGCGGTTAGCATAGAGAACAATTCGCGCTTGAAGTCCACGGGCAGCGTTGCTTCCCTCCAAGGGAGAAAAACCCCGGCCACCTTGCCACGGCGCGTTACCAGGATGGGATCGTCGGACCGGAACAGGGTCGTCGCTCGGTCACGAAAATTCGCGCACGGTGCTGATTCGCATGTGGTTAGCTGAGTGACCATTATAGCAGTGTACCGGAGGTTCCTACGTTGCCACGGTAGTGTGACCAGGCAGTCGGCCAGGCTCGAGCTACAGCGATAGCCCTTGAGCCTCGACGGCTCCTGCACAGTCCGTAAGCTGCCGGAAAAACCAACCGGAATCTTGCTCCTCCCATGCAACGGTCGAGGAGGATGCTGTGTTCCCTCAGGCCTTAGCGTTCCGGTGTATTTCCACCGTGCTCCAGGTCTTGTCAGCCGCGTGGCAAATGCTTTCCAAAGTGCAATCCACGCACTTTGGCTTGCGCGCGGCGCAGAGTTTGCGTCCGTGCCAGATGATCTGGTGGGAGAAAAGAATCCACTTCTCGCGCGGGATCACCCTCATCAAGTCCTGCTCGATCTTCTGCGGATCTGTATTCGCGGTCAGTTCGAGTCGGCGTGATATGCGATGCACATGCGTGTCGACAACTACGCCCTCTGCCTTCTTGAACCAGGTTCCCAGAACAACATTAGCGGTTTTACGGGCCACACCAGGCAGGGTTAGCAGATCCTCCATGGTGCTCGGAACCTGTCCGCCGAAGTCGGCGACCACTTTCTTGGCCGCTCCTACAACAGATTTCGATTTGTTCCGGAAGAATCCGGTGGAGCGGACGTCGGGTTCGAGTTGCTCGGGAGCCAGCGCCGCGAAGGCTTCGACCGTGGGGTATTTGCGAAACAGTTCCGGGGTGACGCGGTTTACGTTTACGTCAGTCGACTGTGCCGACAGGATGGTTGCTACCAGCAGTTGCCATGCGCTGGTGTGGGTCAGTGCACAGGTTACATCCGGATACTGTTGGTCGAGTCGCTTTAAGATTTCGGCGACGCGTCCAGGAGCGAGAGGATTGTAGGGATTTTGCTTTGACCGCTTCGGGACTACGGTTTTGCGAGATGAGATCTTGCCCTTACCCTGTCGAAGTGGCATTCGCGACACACGATCTTGACGGCCGCTGCGGCTTGGTTGGCGCGGAGTTGTACCGCGAGGCATAAGGGCAACATCTTAGCAGAGGCAGGTTAGGGGAGGTGACGGCAGAGACCGATTTTCGACTTCTCAATTTCCAAAGGTCGATTTTCATCCAATCTCGATCCTCGACAACCCAGCAGCATTCGAAAACTGACGATGTGTAGGAAACCTTGGCATCGTCCCTCGGTAACCACGATGGGAATTGACTGGCACCATGCGCCCCGGTAGTCTTGAAGCAACCTAAATATATATCCAGGAAGGTCGCAGTGGCCGTAAATTCCATTCAGCTCGGGCAAGTGTGGCGCAACGACGCCGATGGCCAGGATTATCTGGTCACCAAAGTGTACAGCGAAGTATTCACGCAATACGCGATGCTACGGCCCGCGGGAATCACGGCGCCGGACGCCCCAACCGTACGCATCAAAGTCGCAAAGAGCCCGCAAGGTGCATCGCTGCCCGGCTACACCTTTACGCAGGACGGGTCTTTCTAAGCGTAGCGATCCATTTTGAATTTCCGGATACACTGAATACTAGATTTAGCTCTCAGTTCTCGATTCTCCGTAACTCGGGTTGGCGTAAAACTGACAACTGAGAACTGGCAACTGCTCTCCTTCATGACTGAAAAACTCCTCGCTCTCATCTTCGTGTTCATTCATTCCGTGATCGCTACCACCGGCTATGCTGGTGTCATGCTGCTGATGGCGATTGAGTCGGCGTGCATACCACTGCCTTCGGAATTGATCATGCCGTTTGCCGGGTACCTGGTGTTCACCGGCACGTTCAAGCTGTTGTGGGTCGCGACGATGGGGGCGATTGGTTGCAACCTGGGCTCGCTGGTCGCTTATGAGATTGGATGTTACGGCGGCCGCCCGCTGGTCGAACGTTACGGCCGCTGGATTCTTATGGGACGCCGCGAACTTGATTGGGCCGATCGCTTCTTTGCGCGCTGGGGATATCTGGCCGTGTTTGTCGGCCGGTTGCTTCCCCTGATTCGCACCTTCATCGCGCTGCCGGCAGGAGCGGCGCGCATGCCGCGCGCTCGATTTCACCTCTACACGTTTCTAGGATCGTGGCCTTGGTGTCTGGCGCTGGCGTATCTCGGGATGAAGCTAGGCGAGAACTGGCGCGAGCTGGGGAAATACTTCCATAAGTTCGACGCCGTGATTGGAGTGACGCTGGTCGCTGCGGCTGCGTGGTTCGTTTGGAGTCACTGGCACAACAGGATCCGCGATCAGCCATCCGCCATCAGCCGTCAGTGAGCAGTTCGCTCACTTCAGTTTGCACTTCGCCAGCTGCGATTCCACGATTTGCCATTTCCCGTTGCGCTTCATAACCACATCCATATAAATGTATCGAACAGGCAAGCACCGTCCGCCTTTCTCTACCTTGTCTTCTTCCGACCCGTGGACGACCGCTACGTCATTGCGAAGCAGGCGGATTCGGCGTCCAGTCGAAATCATCGAGACGAAGCGGATCTTGCCGCTTCTCAAGGTGTCGATCACATCCTGCTTGGTGAAGGTTTTGCCGCACTCGTCGTATTGAACATAGTCGTCAGCGAAGATGCGCGAGAGTTCGCCGAGATCAGCAGCCATCAGAGCGCGATCTCCTTCCTCGAAGAGTTTCAATATTTCCTGTTCGTCGCTTTGCATCGGCAACCCGGTTCCTTCACTCGACGGTTCACTTCCGTGCTCTCAGTTTACAGGCGGAGGAGGGAAGCTGATCTTTGTTACTCTAACCACTCGCATGGAACCCCGACCCGAGCAGGCAGCCCCGTCCATATCGCTGGGCTCCTACATGCAGCTGCTGCGCGGCAACCGCAATTTTCGCCGGCTGTGGATGGCGCAGATCGTTAGCGAGGTTGGCGACTGGTTCTACACGTTATCGATCTACACCCTGCTGTTGCAGCTGACTGGGCACGCCAGCTCGGGGCGCTGGCG
>Ga0185299_10001574_pt1 | contig 42062 bp, 39 predicted proteins | sample PaiPotPPA55metaG_FD_128002 | JGI IMG/M metagenome (GOLD analysis project Ga0185299, IMG submission 128002) | Iron sulfur acid spring bacterial and archeal communities from Banff, Canada, to study Microbial Dark Matter (Phase II) - Paint Pots PPA... ...
GAATTTCGTCTGCAAGCTTAAGCAATTCCGGGCCATCGCCACCCGATATGACAAGACCGCCAGAAACTTCCTCGCCGCTATCCATTTGGTGGCTAGCGTGATCTTGCTCAATTGAGGACAGGCCCTAGAATTGGCAGGCAAACGGATAGAGATCCTGCGCGATGCCTTTCCGAGTGCGCGCCGCGTGGGACTCCTTTCGGAAGCGGCATCCCGGGAGCAGACCGAGGCCGCTTTACCGGTAGCACGGCAACTCGGGTTCGAGCCGCGCCTGCTCGAAGTCGTCGGCGAGCCGCCGGACTATGCGGCGGCGCTGACTCTCATGGCTGATTCCCCCGGCGAGCCGATCACGATCCCTGCCAGTCCAGTGTTCTTGCGCGACCGAGCAACCATCGTGCGCCTTTTGATGGAGCATCGGACCCCGTCCATATGCGCCTTCCGCGAGCTGATGGAAGCGGGTGTGCTAATGAGCTACCGGGTCAACCTCGTGGACGTGTTCCGCGATGTCGCCGGGGTTGTTGATCAGGTCGCCAAAGGCGCCAAGGCCGGCGAGATTCCGATGCGCGAGCTGTCGCATTTCCACACTGCGGTGAACCTCAAGACCGCCAAAACCCTCGGCCTCGACATCTCGCCCATGCTGGTTGCCCGCGCCGACGAGGTGATCGAGTAGGCGGGTTTCAAACCGGCCTACCTCATCAGGCAGGATCCGACCCGCGACTGCTCACTTCATCTCACCGAGGCGGACGACGAAACCAGGCAGCGCCGCGGTAGTGAGCGGCTCCTTGGGGCCGCGTTCGACAATCGAGGCCCAGCCATCGCCGGCTGGGCCGGTGTGGATCCAGGTGATGCCCCGGTTGGCATCGATCACCCAGAATTCGCGAATACCGTAGCGGGCATAAAGGCGCGCCTTGATCCTGCGATCATAGCGCATGCTCGAGGCAGCAACCTCGATCAGCAGCAGGACATCTTCCGGGCGAGGCCTCGCAAATGTGTTGGGGGCGACATCGTAGACCGATTTCGAGATCACAGCAATGTCCGGCTCGACCAGGATGTCATGCGCGAGCTGAACTGTGCCTTCGACGGAGACAAATGTATGATCCGGCGCTGAGCGCACGAGCGCGATGTTGAGTGCGTTTTTGATGCGCTCGTGTGCAACGTGCTTGGGCGACATCATGACGAGATCCCCCTCGATCAGCTCAAACCGCTCGTCTTCACCGAAGATGCCCGCTTCCATCATGCGGTGGATATCATCCACGGTGAATGCCCGGCGGGGCAGACCGTCCGCTGCGCGAGCCACTGCGATATTCATCCGCGTGCTCCGATGGTGTCCCGGAATTGGGGTCTACGCTAACTAACGAGGATGCCTCAGTCTTGATAGGTGAATATAATTGCGCATTGTAATCGCTGCGACCGCCCTGTGACGAGGTCCCTGATCGTCCCGTGAGTCTCATGCCTTCCCTTGACCCCAACGGCGCCGCGCTCGGCGGCGTCGCGACGCCTGGGCTCGTTATCGAGGCGGCTTTGGTTGATGCCAATATCGAGCGCATGCAGGCCGCGGCGCGCCGTGCCGGCGTGTCGCTTCGCCCGCATGCCAAGACCCATAAGTCGCCGGACATCGCCCGCCGGCAGCGGCAAGCCGGTGCCGTCGGGATGGCCTGCGCCACGGTGCGCGAGGCAGAGGACATGAGCGTGGCCGGAATATCGGACGTGCTCATCACCTCCCCGGTGGTCGGCCCCGACAAGCTTGGCCGTGTAGTCGAGCTTCACCGCCGCTCCAGCATCATGCTGGTCGCCGACCACCCGGCACAGGTTGATGCGATCGCGGCCGCGCTTCGCTCCGACGATCCATTGCTTTCGCTCCTCGTCGATGTGGATGTCGGCCAGGCCCGAACCGGCATCGTGAGCCCGCGGGATGCCGTCGCGCTCGCGCGCCAGATCCGGAGCATTTCGCAACTGTGCTTTGCGGGACTGCAGGGCTATGCCGGACACATTCAGCACGTCGTCGATGGAAAGGAGCGCAGGCAAGCCACTGAGGACGCTGCCGTCCTGCTGCGAGCCGTAGTCGAAGCTCTGCGGGCGGACGATCTTGCCCCTGAGGTTATTTCCGGGAGCGGCACGGGTACGAGCGCGTTCGATCTCGCCGGCGACTGCTACACCGAGCTGCAAACCGGCTCCTATGTGTTCATGGATGCGGACTACGGCCGCGTGCGCGAGCCCGACGGGACGGAGCTGCCATACCAGCACGCCCTGTTTGTGCTGGCGACGGTTGTTTCCGCCAATCGAGCGGGTCAGGTGACCGTCGATGCCGGCACCAAGGCGCTCGCCGTCAACGGGCCGGCGCCGGACCGGTTCATCGGTGTGCCTGCCGGGAGCAGCTACGCGTTTGCGGGAGATGAGCACGGCACCATCAAGCTGCCGACTGGGGCGATGCCGCCCGCCATCGGCAGTCGCGTCCTGATCGGCGCAACCCACTGCGATCCGACCGTCAATCTGCACGGCAGCTATCACGTGGTGAACGCGGACGGAGGCCTCACCCGCTGGCCCATCGTCGGCCGTTACAGCTAGCTCGGAGCCGGTAGGGCGGGTTGGGAAGCCAAGTCGGCGATGCCGACTTGGCGGCGTAACCCGCCGCCGCTCATGCGTTCAGCGTCCCCCGTGAGACGATGACCGCGTCGCCCGCGATGGAGGCGGTGGTCAGCTTTCCGCCCCCGATCTGCAGCTCGAGCTCGATCGTGCTCGGCCGACCCATGTCACGGCCCTGGTCGATGGCGATGCTGTGCGCGCCCGTTCCAAGACCACCATGCGCCGTCAGCACGCCTGCCAGAGCTGCGGCCGCCGAACCGGTCGCAGGATCTTCCCGAATGCCGAGGAGCGGCGCAAACATCCGCGCGCGGAAGCTCTTTGCTGGTGCTTCTCCCTCGGGGCAAAAGACATAGACCGCCCGCGGGCCGGTGTCGCCGAAGGCTGCTTTCCACCCGGACACATCGGGGCAGGCGCTGGAAAGCGCGGCGGCACCCTTGACCGGGACCATGCACATCTCGATTCCTGCCGACCATTTCTCCGGCGTAAACCAAGCAGTGTCGATGTCCGCAGCCGATAGTCCCAGCGCAGCCGCAACGGTCTTCGGGTCAGCTTTCCAATCCAGCCGGCGCGGCAGGACCGGCAGCGCAAATCTCGCATGCGCCAAGTCGCTCGCTTTTGGCGTGGCGTGACAACGCACGTGCCCGATCTCCTCTTCCAGCACCAGGTCCTGCGGCTTGCTGCTGTCGCCGGAGAGAGCAAGCAGAGCCGCGGTGCCCACCGTGGGATGCCCTGCAAACGGCAACTCCGTTGCCGGCGTGAAGATGCGCAGACGTGCCGCGTGCGCGGGGTCAGCCGGCGGAAAGACGAAGACCGTCTCCGGCAGGCCGAACTCCCGCGCGATCCCCTGCATGCGCGCTGCATCGAGGCCCTCAGCCTCCGCAACAACCGCGAGCGGGTTCCCGGCGAAGCGCTCGCTGGTGAATACATCGAGGGTGGTGAATCGCCGCTGCATCAGGGATGCCTCGTAGGCAGTGCCTCGCCCCTACACTCCGCCGGGGGCATAGCATACTCTCACCACAGATCGACAAAGTCGCGCGAGAAGGCGGGAGATGGCCATGGCATGGATCGAGGCCCTCAAATACGGCCTTACCGCACTTGCTGCCCTGTTCGGAATCTGGTCGGCGCTGCGGCTCAAGGCGGAGGTCAAGTCACCGAGCGAGAGGGGTGCGCGCCTCCTCGACCGCTTCATGATCTTCTGCGTGCTGCTCCTTGTCCTCTCCGGGCTGCTCGCGGCCTATGACGGCTACTTTCTCCAGGAGAACAGGCGGGCGAGCGAGATGGCGCCGATGCTGGCGCGCATGGATCAGACCGTCGGCGACAAGCTCGATATCGGCAATGATGCATTTGCGCCAATGGACTCGCTCTCCAAACAATTCCTCGACAACATCTTCCGGCAGCTCTGCCGCGACGTGGTCGACCTGAGCAAAGTGGCCGCTGCACCTGCACCGAGGTGCGGCGCTCGGCTTGAGCGCCCGCCGTTCGAAGCACCGACGTGAAACCATCCGCCATGACGGAGCATGCGCGCGCTGTGGCGGATCTTGCGCGCGATCTCGTGCGCATCGACAGCCGCAGCTTCCTGTCCAACTGCGCGGTGGCTGATCGCATCGAAGCCGAGCTTTCCGGCTTCGAGGTCGAGCGCCTCGATTACCGCGACCGCAACGGCGTGGATAAGCGGGCCTTGGTTGCGCATCGCGGGCCGAAAGGCGGTCTCGCTCTCTCCGGGCACATGGATACGGTCCCCGACACCGGCTGGTGCACTGATCCCTGGAGCGGACGGATCGAAGAAGAGCGCCTGCAAGGGCTGGGCAGCACCGACATGAAAGGCCCGATGGCGGCAGCGATCGTGGCAGCGCGCGCACTGCCGAGCGAGGTGCCGATAACGCTGCTGCTTACCACGGACGAGGAGATCACCAAGGCCGGCGCCCGCGAGATTGCGCAACGCTCAGGGCTCGCCAAGGATGCGGCCCCGGAGGGCATAATCGTGGTCGAGCCGACCCGCATGATCCCCATGCGCGGTCACCGCGTGCACATTGTCTTCACCGCGGCTGCTATCGGAATCCAGGCGCACAGCAGCACCGGCCGCGGTCGCAATGCCAACTGGGACTTGCTGCCCTTCCTGGTGGAGATGCGTGCGCTGCACGAGCGGCTGCGCACGGATGCATCCTTGCAGGACCCCGACTACGATCCGCCCTTCAGCGATTTCAATCTGGTGCTCGACAATCATGGCTCGGCGGTCAACGTCACCGTGCCGAAGGCGACGGCCACCATCAAGTTCCGCTACAGCGCCAAGGTCGACCCTGAAGCGGTGGCGGACATCGTCCGCGCTGCGGCGCGCCGCGCCGGCCTCGCTTTGAGCGAGGCGCGGGAAGGCAGCTCGCCCGAGCTCCCCGAGGCTCATCCCCTGGTGCGCCTGTGCAGCGAAGCCACGGGCGCTTCACCGCGGGTTGCCGCCTTCGGTACCGATGCCTCGGAGCTTCAGGCTGTGGCGCCGTGCGTCATCATGGGCCCCGGCGACATTGCCGTGGCGCATGCCCCCGAGGAGAGCGTATCGATTGCCGAGCTCGCATCGGCCGTCCCGGTTTTCACGCGCCTCGCGCATGCGATGGCCGGCCCAAGGGTGGGTTAGCGGCACTGCGTCACAAACTACGTTGTCATTTCGGGGCCGCGAGCGCTCGGATCGGCGCTTCGCGCCGTCCGAGTGCGAGCGGAGCGCCAGGCAAATTGGCACGGCCGATTTCCCTGCGCCCCGGAATGACGTTGAGGGGCAACTTGTGACGCAGTACTACTAACCCACTACAGTCGCTATATTCCCGGTGATCATCGGAGAGCCCCTGTCATGTTCAGCTTCAAGAAGATGCTTGCGATGCCGTCCGCTGCCGAGGCGCTGCCCGGCCGCGCAACGCCCATCCCGACCGCGCGCGAGCATTTCATTTTTCACCGGCCGCTCAAGCCGCCCTACCCCGAGGGCTTGGAAAAAGCGATGTTCGGGATGGGATGCTTCTGGGGCGCCGAGCGCAAGTTCTGGGAGCTGGGAAAGGGGATCCATGTGACCGCGGTGGGCTACGCCGCTGGCGTCACTCCCAACCCGACCTACGAGGAGGTCTGCAGCGGGCGCACCGGCCACAACGAGGTGGTGCTGGTGGTGCTCGATCCCAAGCAGATTTCCTATGAACGCCTGCTCAAGGCTTTCTGGGAGAACCACGACCCAACCCAGGGCATGCGCCAGGGAAACGATGTCGGCACGCAATATCGCTCCGGCATTTATGTGTTCTCGCCGGAGCAGCGCAAAGCCGCGGAGCAATCCAAGGCGATGTATGCGAAGGAGCTCAAAGAGCAGCGCTTCAATCCCATCACCACCGAGGTCCTCGATGCCCCGGAGCTCTATTTCGCCGAGGATTATCACCAGCAGTACCTCGCGAAGAATCCGACGGGTTACTGCGGTCTCGGAGGCACCGGCGTCAGCTGCCCCATAGGCCTTGCGGAAAGGGCCGCCTGACCTGCCCGGCGCCTTCATCCTTGCGCTCGCAGCTGCGGACCAGAGCTTCGTCGAGCGCATCGGGCCCAAGGCTGCAAATCTCGCCGCCCTGGCGCGCGCGGGGCTGCCCACCCCGGGCGGTTTCTGTGTCGATGCAAACGCGTATCGCGCGCAGATCGCGGCGCTCGGACTGCAAGACTTGGTGCTCCGCTTCGACGCGGGCGATCCCCCCGTGCAGCGCCGCCTCGCCGTCGATATCAGACTGGCGCTGTATGAGCAGCCGGTCGCGGACGCTGTCCGCGTTCCGCTGCTCGCAGCGTGGCAAGCGCTGCGGACAGAAAGCGGCGCGCCTCTCGCCGTGCGCTCCTCGACTCTGATCGAGGACAGGAAGGGCGCGAGCTTCGCCGGACAGTTCGAGAGCTTCCTCGGCATCGACAGCGACGCCGCGTTCCTGACGGCAGTCCGCGCCTGCTGGGCCGCATTGTGGACCACGAACGCGCGCCGCTATATGGAAAACTGCGGCCTGTCACCCGCCGCAACCGCCATGGCCGTGCTCGTCCAGCCGCTGATCGATGCGCGTGCATCGGGCGGCGGCTTGAGCGAGACGGCGGAAGGGCAGATGCTGATCAGCGCGACCTGGGGGCTGGGCTCCGCCATTGCCCAAGGCGAGGTGGTGCCGGATCGAATCGTGCTTTCCCGGCAGGGATTCCTGCGCACCATCGAACCTGGTCGCAAGCATCACCGTGACACCTGCGTGCACGGCAGCGGCGCAGCACCGCAGGCGGTGGCCAGCGAGCTTGTTGCCGCCCCCTGCCTCGATGCCGCCCAGGCGGTCACGCTCGCACGCATGATGCGCAAGGCCGAGGACGTCATGGGAGGGCCGGTCGAGATCGAGTGGGCGCTGGACGATGGCGGATTCAAGCTGCTGCAGGCGCGCCCGCTCACGGTGGAGCGGCCGGCGCTGCCCGACGAGATCTGGCGCAGGCATCCCAGGCTCTCCGGCCATCCCGCCGGCATTGGCTGGGGCGCGGGGCGCGCCGTCGTCGTGAGCTGCGAATGCGAGCTGGCGCGGGTAGCGCCAGGCGACGTGCTGGTCACCAGGGTGGCAGGGCCCGCGCTGGGACATGTGCTGGCGCGCGTCGCCGCAGTTGTATCCGAGCTCGGCGGCTCGACGTCGCATCTGGCCTCGCTCGCGCGCGAGCGCGGCATTCCGATGGTGTTGGGCGTGCTCGACGCCACCGCCCGTATCCCCGATGGTTCGCAGGTTGCAGTCGATGGGGTCGCCGGCGTCGTGCGATGGATGGCCTGATGCGGCCGCGCATTTTCGTCACCCAGCCGGTCGCCAACACCGCCCTTGTCCGCTTGCGCAAGCACGCCGACGTGACCGTCAACCCGCAAGCCGGGCGGATCATTGCGAAAAAGACGCTCGTCGCCGCGGTGCGGCGGTGCGACCTTCTGTTTTCCCTGCTGCATGACCGCATCGATCGCGACGTCATCGCAGCCAATCCCCGCCTGCGCGTCATCGCGTCGCAATCGATCACTCCCGACAACATCGATGTGGCGGAAGCGACGCGTCGCAACATCCCGGTAACTGTCGTGCCGGCGATCGTGGCGGAGGCAACGGCTGATATCGCCTTCGGGCTTATGCTCATGGCCGCCCGGCGCATGGTCGAGGGCGACCGTCTCGTGCACAAAGGGCGCTTCCCCGGATCGCAATCGAGCTATCTCCTGGGCGCCGCCGTGTACGGCAAGACCATCGGGCTCATCGGCGGCGGCGGGCGCATCGGAAGCGCGGTAGCGCGGCGCGCGCGGGGCTTTGACATGCGCGTTCTCTACTGGGGTCCGCGGCGCAAATCCGACAGCTTCGAGCGCCAATTCCAGATGACCTACGCGCCGCTCGATCGGCTCCTGCAGGAGTCCGACTTCGTCTCGGTGCATTCGCCGCTCAAGCCGGAAACGCATCATCAGATCGGCAGCCGCGAGCTCGCGCTGATGAAACCCACGGCCTTTCTCATCAACACCGCACGCGGCGCTGTTGTCGACGAAGCGGCACTTACGCGCGCTTTGAAGCAAGGCCGGATTGCCGGCGCCGGTCTCGATGTGTTCGAGCATGAACCCAAGGTGGCGCCTGGCCTGCTCGCGATGAGCAACGTTGTCGCCACCCCGCATCTCGGCAGCGCCGTGGCCGAGGTGCGCGAGCAGATGGCCAACATCGTCGTCGACAACATCCTGGCGCTGCTCGCAGGAAAGCCTCCGCCCAACTGTATCAATCCGGAGGTGCTCGCAGCATGCCGCGCACATTGATTGCCGTCACCGACAGCCCGTTTCCCTCGCTTGAGCCGGCGCGGGCGGCGCTCAAGCGGGTCGATCCGGAGCTGCGCATGGCGGCGAGCGCGTCAGCCGACGATATCCTCGCGGTCGCGCGGGATGCGGACGCCATCCTCGTCACCTATGCCAAGCTTCCGGGCGAGCTCCTGCGCCAGCTGACGCGCTGCAAGGCGATCGGGCGCTTCGGGCTCGGCGTCGACAATATCGACATCAAGACGGCAGCCGAGCTCGGCATCCCTGTGACCTACGTGCCGGATTATTGCATGCAGGAGGTGTCCGACCATGCCATGGCGCTTCTGCTTGCGCTTGCTCGCAAGGTGCCCCTGTCCAACAAGCTGGTGCAGGCCGGGCGCTGGGAGATCCCGCCGCTTGTTCCCGTCCACCGCCTCGCCGGCCGCGTGCTCGGGCTGGTCGGTTTTGGCAACATCCCGCGCACGCTCGCGCCGAAGGCGAAGGTATTCGGGTTGCGCGTCGTCGCCCATGATCCGTTTGTCGGCAAAGGCGCATTTTCGACCGCGGGCGTAGAGCAAGTGGCCTTTGATGCGCTTTTACAGATGTCCGACTTTGTCTCCATTCACGCGCCGCTTGTTCCGGCGACCCGCGGGCTGTTCAACGCCGCTGTGTTCCGCCAGATGAAAAGGGGCGCTCTGCTCATCAACACCGCGCGCGGGCCGCTGGTCGACGAGGAGGCGCTGATTGCGGCGATCGATTCCGGCCACCTCGGCGGGGCGGCGCTCGATGTGCTCGCGGTCGAGCCGCCGCCTTCGGGGTCCAGGCTTCTCGGTCGGGACAACATCATCCTCACGCCGCACACCGCGTTCTATTCGGTCGAGGCGCTCGACGAGCTGCAAACCAAGTGCGCTACGGACGTCGCCCGCGTCCTCTGCGGCGAGCCCCCGATCTACCCGGTCAGGCCGGGGTCATAGCAAGTCAGCTCGCGCCAACTCCATTGCCAGACCTCGCCGTCAAAGCGTGGTATCTAATCCGCCGTTCCTAAAACGCTGCGCAGCTTCGCTGCGAGCGCTTCCAGACTGAAGGGTTTGGCCAAAAGGCTGATGCCGGGATCGACAATGCCGTTGTGGATCACGGCATGGCGCGTGAAGCCGGTCGTGAACAGCACCTTGAGGCCGGGTCGACGTCGCTGCGCTTCCTCGGCAAGCGCACGTCCATTCATGTCCGGCATCACAATATCGGTGAACAGCAGCACGATCTCCGGATGCGCATCGAGAATACGCAACGCCGCTGCCGCGTTGCCGGCCTGGTGCACCCGATACCCGAGCTCCTCAACGGCGGAGACCGTGAGCGTGCGGACTTGCTCGTCATCCTCCACGACCAGCACGGGTTCGTGCGGTCGGCCCCGCATGCCCGCGGCGTCGATCTTGGACGCAGCAAGGGAGCCTTCTTCCGCCTCCTGCATGTAGCGAGGCAGATAGAGCTTGATCGTGGTGCCATGACCCGGCTCGGAATAGATCTTGGCATGGCCTCCGGATTGCCGAACAAAGCCATAGACCTGAGATAGGCCGAGCCCGGTTCCCTTTCCGGTCTTGGTGGTAAAGAACGGGTCGAATGCTTTCTCGGCTGTTTCCGCCGACATGCCGGTCCCGGTATCCGTCACTGCGATCAGGACGTACTGACCGGGCGTCACACCATGTTCGGCGGCGTACGCATCGTCCAAAGAGGCATTTGCCGTCTCAATGGTCAGCTTTCCGCCGTTTGGCATGGAGTCACGTGCGTTGACGCACAGATTGAGGATGGCGTTTTCCAGCTGGCTTGCGTCAATGTGCGTGCGCCAGATCCCTCCGGCCAGCACAGTTTCGAAACGAATGTCCTCGCCGAGGGTATGTCTCAGAAGATCGGACATTTTGGCAACGAACTTGTTCACGTCGATTGACTCGGGAGCGAGCGGCTGCTGGCGCGCAACCGCGAGCAAGCGCTCGGTCAAGGTTGCGGCCCGTTGTGCTCCGTCCAGGCCGCCGTCGATGAGCTCAACGACGTTGCTGTCACCGCGCTCGATCCGCCGCTTGATCAGGTTCAGGCTTCCCATCACGACCGTGAGCATATTGTTGAAGTCGTGGGCGATGCCCCCGGAAAGCTGACCGATAGCCTCCATCTTCTGCGCTTCGCGCAACTGTTGTCCCAGCTTTTCGCGTTGCGTTGCCTCTGCTACGAGCTGGCGATTTGCCCGCTCCATGAAGCGCCGCGTCTCATTTACTGCTTTGAACTGGAGATGCATCTCGCGGAATGCGACGCCCGCCAATCCGATCAGCACGACGATCGCCGCCACGATCCCGAACTGCAGAGCGCGATCGGTATTCAGCGCAGCCGCTTGCCGCTCCACAAGGATCCTCCCCTCCTGCGCGGCCATTTGCCCGATCAGCGCCCGGGCGCGATCCATCGACTCCTTGCCGGCTCCCCCCCGGACCATCGCAATTGCTTCCTCGGTGCGGCCCCTTCTTCGTAGCTCCACCGTCCGCTGGAGCTCCGCGAGCTTCTCTCGGGTCACGGCCAGCAAGGCGGCAGCGGCCTGCCCGTGAGTTTCGTTGCCCGCCATCGCGGCTTGCAGGGATCGAGCTTCCGCTTGGATCTGCGGAGCAGCGTTGTTGAAAGGTTCGAGATAGCTTTCGTCGCCGGTGATGAGATAGCCGCGCTGCCCCGTCTCCGCGGCTTGCAGCAGGGAAAGAATGCGGGAGAGGCGGCTCTGTACCTCCGCCGAGTGCCTGACCGCGGCTTGGTCGCTGGCTTGTCTGAAGGCCAGGATGGCTGTTGCAGCTATGATGAAGAACAAGAGGCCGAAGCCGATCAAAGGGATGGCGAAATTGATCTTCAATTTCGGTGAAACGAGCTCACCGGGTTTGGCCTCGGGTATGTCGGCCGTGCTCACGCCCATCTACCCTACAAGTCTGGCTCGGCTTACCCCGGCTTGATGCCCGCGAACTTCACCACCTTGGCCCACTTGTCGATCTCCTCGGTTATGAATTTCCCGAGCTCATCGGGGGTCATCGGCATCGGCTCGGCTCCCAATTGGGCGAATCGCTCCGTGGTGGTCGCATCCGCGAGGACGGCGTTGATCTCCTTGTTGAGCCTGTTGACGATGTCCGCCGGCGTGCGCTTGGGCGCGCCGATCCCGTGCCAGACGTCGGCCACGTAGCCCGGCACGAATTCTGCCATGGCGGGAACGTCCGGCAGCGCATCCGAGCGTGTCGCGCTGGTGACCGCCAAGGCGCGCAGCTTGCCGTCCCGGATGTAGCTGATCGAAAGCGGGATGGGCGTGAACTCGGCTTCAACCTGCCCGGCAAGCAGGTCGGGGATCGTGCTGCCCCGGTACGGCACGTGCACCAGGTCGACGCCGGCCATCATCTTGAACAGCTCGGCGGCCATGTTGGGCGCGCTGCCATAGCCGCCCGAGGCATAATTGATCTTGCCGGGATGGGCCTTGGCGTAGGCGATGAACTCAGGCACGGTCCTGGCCGGAAGCGATGGATGTACGACCATCACATTGGCCGTGCGCATGGTGCCGGCGATCGGTGCAATGTCGCGCACGATATCGAAGTTCAGCCCTTGATAGAGCGTGACGTTGACCGCGTTGGTCACCGTCAACATCAGGAGCGTGTACCCGTCAGGCGCGCTCCTGATCACCTCCTCGGCAGCAATATTGCTGCCGGCCCCCGGCCGGTTATCGACCACGACTTGCTGCGCCAGTCGCCCCGACAGCCATTGCGCGATCAGTCGCGCGTCGATGTCGGTTGCGGTCCCGGGCGGGAAGCCAGCTACGATGCGCACGGGTCGGCTCGGATAGGTTTGCGCATTCGCAACGCGCCGCAGCGCCGGCAGAACGGCAACGCCAGCGCTCAAATGCAAAAACTCTCTGCGCGCAATTTTCATGCAGCACCCGCACCACATGTCACCGCAATGCATACTAACATGGGTCGGCATACGGCGGGAGCGGCTGGATCGTGATGCATTCCACCATGTCGCAAGCTTTCGTCACGGTGCGGAGAAGCGCCCTTGCACGCGTCCCGCTGGCTGTTATGACGCATAACCTCGTCGAGGGCTGCAGCATCGAGGAGTGCCGTGACGGGCGCACAAGCGAGCATACTTCTGGAAAAGCGCAGAAACGGCGTCGCCGTCATCACGCTCAATCGCCCGCAGGTGCTCAACGCCCTCGACGTGCCGGCAAAGGAGCGGCTCGGTGCGATCTGGCAGGAGATTGCCGATGACGGCGCCGTCCGTGTTGCGATAATCGCCGGCGCCGGAGGAAGAGCATTTTGCGCCGGCTCGGACATCAAGGAGATCAACCGCACCGGCCGCATGGTTACGACCGAGACGTTGATGCGCGCTCTCCCCGGCGTCGGCGTTGCGCTCGACAAGCCGGTGATCGCGGCGGTCAACGGCTACTGCGTGGGCATGGGCATGACGCTCGCCTTGCATTGCGACCTGCGCGTTGCGGCGCGCGACACCGTGCTTGGCTATCCCGAGGTGCGCCACGGCATGATCTCGGCGGTGAGCGCGCTGCGCCTGCCGCAGGCCATGCCGAGCGCCCGCGCGCTGGAAATGCTGCTGCTCGCCCGCAACATCTCCGCCGAGGAGGGCCTGCGCTGGGGGCTCCTCAACGCGGTGGTCGACGATGCCGCCGGCGAAGCGCAGAAATGGGCGGAGGCGATTGCATCCTATCCGCCGGCGGCGGTGCAGGCGACCAAGCGGCTTGCCATCTTTTCCCGCCGTCTGTCGGAACCCGAACGACACGAGATTGCCGCCGCGCGGGCGCAGGTCGAGGGCGCCGACGATTACCGCCAGGGGGCAGCGGCTTTCACCGGGCGAAGGTGAAGCCTTATGGCGCGCATGCAGGCGGTGACGTTTGCGGCCTTCGGCGCGCCGAATGTTCTCGAAGCGCGCGAGATCGAGCGACCGGAGCCCGGCCCAGGGGATGTCCTCGTGCGCATCCATGCCGCGGGTATCTGCTATCACGACGTGCTGTCCCGTGCCGGCAAGATCGGCGGCCGTCCCGGACGCGTCCTTGGCCATGAGATCGCCGGCGAGATTGTTGCAGTCGGAGATGACGTCCCGTCAGGCCGCATCGCCGAACGGGTGGTGATCTATCAGCGCCTGTTCTGCGGCAGCTGCCGCTACTGCCTGCACGGCCGGCATGATCTCTGTCGCAAAAGCCGCGTTCTCGGAGAGGAAGGCGCCGGCGGCTACGCCGAGTTCGCTTGCGTGCCGGCCCCCAACGCAATCGCGATTCCCGATGCCCTCGACATGACGACGGCGGCGCTGGCGGTCTGTCCGGTCGGGACCAGCGTGCGCGCGGCGCTTGGGGTCGCAGCCACTTCTCCCGGCCAGACCGTGCTGGTGACCGGTGCCGGTGGCGGGCTCGGCCTGCATCAGATTCAAGTCGCAAAGAGCGTGCAGGCGCGCGTCCTTGCGGTCACCGGCTCGCAACAGAAAGCCCAAGCCGTGCGCGCGGCAGGGGCCGATGAGGTCATCGTCAGCGCGGACCTCAAGTTCAGCGCCGAGGCGTGGCGGCTGACGCAGAAGCAGGGTGCCGAGGTGGTGCTGGACAATGTGGTGACCGGCACGTTGCGCGAGAGCCTGCGCGCGTGCGCGCAGAACGCGACCGTGGTGGTGCTCGGGAACATCGCTGCGCAGCCGGTCGAGCTCGATCCCGGGCTTGTCATCATGCGGCGCATCCGCATTGCGGGGTCGGGCAACGCCACTTTCGCCGATGTCGATACCGCGCTTCACCTGCTCGCGGCGGAAAAGGTGAAGCCCTGCATCGGCTGCGTGCTGCCGTTCCCGAAGGCGGCCGAAGGCCACGCCATGCTCGAGCAGCGCGCGGTAACCGGGCGTGTCGTGCTTGCGGGCTGGTGAATGGAAGACGCAAAGGCGCATATCGGCGCGCACTGGCGCGCGCTTGCGCGGCGCCACGGCGAGCGCCCCGCCATTGTGGATGACGGGCGCAGCTGGACCTATCGCGAGGTCGCCGACCGCATCTTTCGCTTCGCCAATGCTCTTCTTGCGCTTGGGCTGCGCCAGGGCGAGCGGGTCGCGCTGCTCATGCCCGACATCCGGGAATATCTTGAGGCGGATTGCGCCATCATGTCTGCGGGGCTCGTGCGCGTCCCGCTCGATCCGCGTCTCACAGTTGCCGAGCTCGCCGCGCTCCTGCGCCACGTGGAGGCGCGCGCGCTCATAACCCACGCGTCCTTTGCCGCGACCGTCGCTGCGCTCACATGCGAGGTCGAAACGCTGGGCCTGGTGATTGCGGTCGCAGGCGCCGCCGGGCTCGACTATGAGCATCAGCTGGCGCATGCGAGCGATCGCCCCCCGCCGCTGGGAGACGGCGATGATCTCGCCTCGCTCAATCTCAGCGGCGGTACGACCGGGGCGCCGAAGGCGGCGATGCTGCGCCACCGCAACCTGGTGACGGTAGCGCGTACCGCGATCCGCGGCTTCGACATCGGCGAGGACGATGTCTTCCTCAACGTGCGGCCGCTCTGGCCGATCGCGCAGGTGATTCTGATGTCCTATCTGTTTGCAGGGGCGACCGTGGTGCTGCGCCGGTTCGATCCCGGAAGCCTTGCGGACACCATCGCGCGCAGCGGTGCAACGCGCACCTCGCTGGTGCCGACGCAGCTCGTTCGTTGGCTCGATCGCCTCAGTGCTTGCGATCTCCGGCTCGATCGGCTGCAAGCCATCCACGTCGGGGGATCGCGCATCCCGCCGGCGGTGTTCGAACGCGCGCTGCACCTGATCGGGCCGAAGATCGGCGTGCTTTATGGCCTCACCGAAGCGCCGATCACCTGCTATCTGCAGCCGCGCGCGCTCGCGGGTAACAGCGCAGAGCGCGAGCGGCTCATTCATTCGGTCGGGCAGGCGCTGCCGGGATACGAGGTCGCAATCGCGGGGCCGGGTGTCGGCCCCGAAAGCGCGGGCGAAATCCTGATCCGCGGCGGCAACGTCATGGCGGGCTACTGGCGCAACGAAGCCGAGAGCCGGCTCGCGTTGCGCGAGGGCTGGCTGCATACCGGCGATATCGGCGAATTCGACGCCGCCGGCAATCTCTGCATCGTCGGCCGGCTGAAGGCGGTGATCCGATCCGGCAGCAGCACCGTCATCCCCAAGGAAGTCGAGGACGTGCTGGCGCGCCATCCGGCCGTCGCCGAGGTCGCGGTGGTGGGCCTGCCCGATGCGGAATGGGGCGAAGCGGTAACCGCCTTCATCGTGGCAAAGGGTGGAATGTCGGTGAGCGAACGCGAGCTGATCGAGCACTGCCGTTCGCAGCTTGCGGGCTACAAGAAGCCGCGCTCCGTCCGCTTCGTCGCAAGCCTGCCGCGCTCCCATTACGGCAAGGTTCTGCGCAATCAGCTGCTCGCTTCAGAGCCAAGCTGATCGCGGTCTACTATACTGCGTCACAAATTCACATTGGTGTCATTCCGGGGCGCAGCCCGGAGTCCACAACCCCAGGCAGCCAAGTCATGCGACCTACCGGTCGAAGCTCCAAGACCTGTGGTTATGGATTCCGGGCGCCGCTCGCTATGCTCGCGGCCCCGGAATGACAGACGTTGGATGTTATTTCCGTCACTCGGCCTTGATGTTGGCTTCGGTGATGATCTTCTGCGCCCGCGCCATCTCGCTGCGGATGTAGCCCGCGAACCCTTTGGAAGGCATGCCGATCGGCTCGAAGCCCAGCTGCTGAAAGCGCTCTTTCACCTCTGGCAGCGCCAGCACCTTCCCGACATCGGCCTGCAGCGCCTGCGAGACATCGGCGGGCAGTTTCTTCGGCCCCCAGAGGCCGTACCAGGAGACAAAGTCGAAGCCCTGCACGCCGGATTCGGCAATCGTTGGAATCTCGGGGGCGGCGGGAGCGCGCTTCGAGCTGGTGAGCCCAAGCGCCTTGATCTTGCCGCCTCGAGCCAGCGGCAGCGACGACAGCATGGGATCGGCGAGCAGCTGGATCTGTCCGCTCATGAGATCGGTGAGCGCGGGGGCGGTCCCCTTGTAGGTGACCACCAAGGTGTCGAGGCCGGCCTCACGCTTGAGCAGCTCGATGGCGAGGTGACTGGCCGAGCCGAGCGCGGTGGCACCGAAGGTGAATTTCTGCGGATCCTTGCGCACCAGATCGAACAGATCCTTCAGGTTGCTTGCCGTCACGCCGGGAGTGGTGCTCACGATCAGCGGACCGTCGCAGATGAGCATCAGCGGCGTGAAATCCTTCACGACATCGTACGGAACGGTCTTGTAGAGGAACGGATTGATGACGTGCACGGAAGCCGAAAGAAGCAACGTGTAGCCGTCGGGCGGCGCCTTAGCCACGGCATTGGCGCCGACGATGCCGGAGGCACCGCTTGCGCGGTTCTCCACGATGAAGTGCTGCCCGACCGTCTCGTTGAGCCTTTGCACCAGAATGCGTGCGACGCCATCGACAGAGCCGCCCGGCGGAAACGGCACGACGATGCTCACGGTGCGCGAAGGATAGGTTTGTGCCGTTGCGACCGGCGGCGCCGCGGCAAGCAGCGCACCAGCAAGCGCCCAGCGCAAGATCGATCTCCCGATCATGAATGTTGCTCCCAGTCGCGGTGGCGAAGCGTCTCCATACCTCCCCCGAAAGGGGCCTCCGAAAGAGGGAGGTCGACAGCAGCATTTGCCACGGCCTTGCGCCGGAGCAAATGCCGTCGGGTGGGGGTCGGACGCTCGGCGCTCGTGTTTGCTAGCTAATCACGCCGCCACGGCGGAGATGGCCGAGACCTTGTAGCCGTAGCGCTTGTCGAGCCCGAGCTCCTGGACGATGCGCACGCCCTTGGCGAGCGCCGCAGCGTCGAGCCCGGTCAGCGGCTTGCGCAGATCGCCGGAGGGGAGCCCGAGCGCCTTCATCAGCGATTTGACCGCAACCGGGTTGATTGCGGAATAGGTGAAATGCAGGAGCGGGAGCATGCCCAAATATGTGCTGCGGAAATCCTCCGCCTGGCGATAGCTCGTCCAGGGGGTCGAGATGGTCGCGAGCTCGGTAGGAGCGACGTTGCCGGTCATGTTGGCGGTGCCATGGCCGCCGAGGCTCATGGTCGGAACAACAAGGCCGAGATTCGGGCTGTCGCAGCACATCACCGACACCTCGGGCTTGCCGGCAAGCACCTGCGCAACCTGACCCACGCGCGCAGTGGATTCCTTGTGCACCACATAGTTCGGATGTTTGAAGATCCGCAACAGGTGCTCCCAGTGCAGGTCGCTCTTCACCCGCGGCGGGTTGTTGTAGATGCCGAGCGGCAGGTCGGTAGCGTCCGCCACGTCGAGAAAGAAGCGCTCGATGTCGGCTTCCGGGGCGCAAATATAGGCGGGCGCCGCGAGGATCGCGCCGTCGGCGCCGTTGTCCTTGGCGAAGCGCACGTTGGCGATTGTGCTTTCGGTGTTGTTGCCGGTTGCGCCGAAGAAGACCGGCATGCGCGCGCTCTTCGACTTGGCGCATTCGATGATGATGCGCTTCTTCTCCTCCGGGGAGAGCATCGAAGTCTCCCCGGTCGAGCCCATGATAAGCACCGCGCTGGTGCCGTGCTCTTCCTGGAAGGTCAGCAGCGTGCGGAAAGCGGCGAAATCGACCGAACCGTCCTTGTTGAAGGGCGTAATCAGCGCCACGAACGAGCCGGTCAGCTTGCTGCCGCGCATGGAAACCCTCCTGGAAGGCTGAGTTGGGCCGGTGCCTCACCATATTGCGGTGGGTGTCAGCAGACAAGTCGGCTCTCAGCAGTTGCCTTGTATGCCTAGTAGATCGCCCGAAGTCATGGAAAGACTCTATACTGTGAACACGAGGGATCCTACCACGCAGCGCCTGCTGCAGCGGTTGTGGACCCGGATCAAGACCGGGCGGTAATACAAGATGCACAAAGATGCGAACGTCGGGCGGCAAACGCGCTCCTGGTGCAGGCGCGCGAGTGCAGGCGCGACGTTGCTATTATTATTGCTCGCTCGACACGCCTGTGCCGACGGTTTGCAGGCCGGGCAGTGGCGGACGGTGCAATCGCCGGAAATTGATGGTGTTGCGGGCCCAGCCCAGGAAAGTATGCTTTGCCTGACGCAGGAAGCTGTGGCCCACCTCGAGAAGACCTTCAGCCCGATCAGCCGCACCACCAACTCGACCTGCGAACGCACCGAGCATGAGCTGACGCCACAGCGGCTCAAGTGGCGGCTCCAATGCACCGGTCAAATCGATATGGACGTGGCCGGAGAGTTTATCTTCGTCACTCCCGAGCATTACACCGCGATCGTCACCGCGCGCTCGTTCATGCTGGGTCGCCTCATGCAGAGCGTGCGAACCTCCATTGATGCACAGAGGGTTGGCGATTGCCCGTGAGCAGACCGTCCTGACAAATGCAACTCGGTTGTGCGAGGCCAAATTCAGTACGCACCCCAGCTTCCCTGCCTGTAAATCCCTGTAAAGGGGGCGGGGCGACGGCCAAAATCTGCAAAAAAGTGAGTATAAACAATGACATCTGCCGAAATGGCAGGATCCGGAACAGGGAAGAACAGGGAAATAACAGGGAAATGACCAGTGATTCATGACCCAAGTCGCCATCACCACTGCTTTCGCGATCCTCGCGGTCGGCCCGGCGGGTTACCGCTTTGGCCTTTTTGGAACTGCATGCATTGTCCTCCTTTTGCGAAGCGGACGACCGCAGACGGACGATTGGCCAAACAAAAAGCCCAGCGCGGGTATCCGGGCCGGGCTTCTCTCACAGCTTCCTGAGATTAGCGACTCATAGCAGACTTTCGTTACAACGTCAAGATACCAGAAGTTGTGTGATACCAAAAGTTGTGTGTCGCGAGCACATGAGTTGTCCGGGTCAGATAGCACACGAGTTGTTCGGGTTTCTGTCTCGTTGCAGCGATTTAAAAGAAGCCGAAAGCAATAAACCAAAGGTCGTTGACACGTTACGAGACTCCTGGCCGGGCTTGCACCGGTTGATTGCGCCAGCTTCGCTTGGCGCCTTCCCTTTGCCCACCCTACAAGCCTGCGGAAGACCGGTTGAAGGCGCGTAGTTGCATCTGCAGATCGGGCGCATACGACATGAGCCCGCCGTCGTGGACGAGCCAATCGAACTCATAGATGGTCGGCAGTCGATGCGCTGCCGCATACGCGAATACCCGCTTGCGGTTGAGCACAGTGAGCGAGTCGGTGACCATGAGGATGGCGTCCGGCTTCTCGCGGTCCATGGCTGCGAACGCCTCGTTGAAGTCGTCGGGCTCACGCACTCCGAGTGCCTGGACACTGAGCCCCATCGTGGTGGCACCGGTTTCCGAGGGGCGGTAACGCATGGTCATGCCGAGATCGTCGGCGTTCCACAGCATCGCCACGCGCTTGAGCCCGGGCGCCATCTCCTTGAGCAGCTCCATGCGCTTCGGCGTGAGCTCTGCGGAGGCGTCCGAGATGCCGGTGACATGGGCCGCCGGGCCGGGCCAGGCTGGCGACCAGGCCCGTGCTCACCGGGTCGCCGGCTGCGAACGCCACCACCGGCAGCGTCGTCCTCTCCTTGGCGATGACCGCCGGCGGATAGCCGAAGCCGACGATGAGGTCGGGCTTGCTTGCAACCAGCTCATCTGTTGCCTCCTTCGGGTGGCTATCGATCCGCCGATTACGTCAGCAGATGCTTTCGCAAGGGTTCGCCAGCCCTTATATAGCGTCCAGGCGAGGACCATCGTGATCACCCGTCGTGAAATCGTTGTTCTTGGAACCGGCAGCGCGGCCGTGGTCTGGCTCGCCTGGCTCGCGAAAGGTGCCGCGACCGAGCCTGTTCCAGCGGGCAAATTCGAGATCGTCAAGCCGGACGAACAATGGCGACGGGAGCTCACCCCTGAGCAATATGCGGTGCTCCGCGGCCACGACACTGAGCGACCCTGGAGCAGCCCCCTCAACAAGGAGCACCGGAGCGGCACATATCTCTGCTCGGGGTGCAGCTTGCCGCTGTTTTCCTCGACCACCAAGTTCGAAAGTGAAACGGGTTGGCCGAGCTTCTCGGCTCCGATCAAAGGGGCGATCGAAACATCGGAGGACCGCAGCCTTTTTTTCCTGGCCCGAACCGAGGTCCATTGCCATCGTTGCGGCGGTCATCTCGGACATGTCTTCAACGACGGTCCTCAGCCGACCGGGCTGCGTTATTGCATGAATGGTGCGGCGCTCAAGTTCCTGCCGGACTGATTCACCCTACGTGAGACTGGTCCTCGATACCCTAAGAGCCGATGCGATCCGGTCCTGAATGCGTATTCTGCGACATCGTGGCTGGCACCAGCCCGTGTCAGGAGATATTTCAGGACGACGCGACCCTTTCATTCATGGATATTCATCCAGCTAACGACGGACACTGCCTCGTAATTCCGAAAGCGCACTTTGAAACCCTGCTGGATATGCCTCCGGATGCATTTGCAGCAGTGGCGCGGGTCGTCACCAAGGTCGCGCGCGCCGTCAGCGATGTGCTGCATCCCGGAGGCATCAGCCTCGTGCAGGCCAACGGCGCGCTTGCCGGGCAGACGGTGCCTCATGTCCATGTCCATGTCCTGCCTCGCCGCGCCGGTGACGGTCTTCTGCTCAATTGGGACCGCGAGAGGACCGACCAGAGCAAAGCCGACAGCGGCCGCATCGCCGAGATTGCTGCCCGCCTTCGCTCGCGACTTCGCAGCGGTTGAGCCTGACACAGGGCGAGAGAATCTCAGGCAGATGGAGCCGCGCTGCCGATTGGCAGCGCGCTTTCATCAGCCATCAGAAAGCTGCATCAGTACTCACATACGAAACCGCTCAGATCAGCGCGATGACCCGGTCGTGGAGCGGGTCAAGGACTGTGCCATCTCAAGGTGCTTCTTGAGCGTCGGGATTGTGTCCTTTGCAAACTCGCCGACGGGACCCGCGTTCTTGCTCTCTTGCTCGAACTTGCTGATATCCTTCTTGTGATCACTACAGCGTCGCCTCGACCATCAGCGCGATGGCGCGCACTGCCGCGCGCGTCGTCGGAAAGACCGGGATGCCCGCGCCTTCGAGGCTCGCGGTCCAGCGCTGTCGCGCCTCGCCGCCATAGATCACCAGCGCGACCGGCTTCTCATGGCTGCGGCGCAGGCCCAGCATCAGCTCGCCGAACTCGGCGAAATCCGCATTGCCCGGCGCGAGCAGGGTGCAGAGCACCAGATCGACGTTGGGGTCGGCGAAGATAGCGCCAAGTCCGGTCTCGTGCGCCGCGCGCGGGCCTTTCACGTCGATGCCTATCCAGAAATCAAACGGATTGGCAGCCTCCAGCCAGTCCGGGAGGATGCTGCGCATCCTCGCCAAGGTCGCCGGCTCGAAGCTTGCGAGCTCGAGCCCGTTGCCGATGAGGAGATCGGTTGCGATCACGCCCAGCGCGCCGCTCGTCGTCGCCACGCCGACGCGTCGGCCGCGCGGCCGCGGCAGCATGACGAGCGCGCGCAACGCATTGAGAAATTCATCCTCGTCATCGGCGCGGGGGATGCCGTGCCGGCGCAGCGCGTCCTCGAGCTTCACATGATCGGTGGCGAGTGAGCCGGTGTGGAAGAGAGAGGCCTTCGCGCCCTCGCGGCTGCGCCCCGGCTTGAGCACGACGATCGGCTTTACTCTGCGCACCTCGCGCGCCTTCGCCAGGAACGCGTCCGGACGGCGGATGCTTTCGATGTAGAACCCGATCACCTCCGTGCTCGGATCTCCGGCAACGTAATGCAGAAAGTCGAGCTCATCGACGTCGATCTTGTTGCCGACATCGATGCTCTTGCCCACTGGCAGGCGCTGCTGCTGCGCGGTCATGACATGGAGCATGACAGCACCGGTGAAGATCCCGGTCTGGGTGAAGAACGACACGCCGCCGCGCTCCCAGCGCGGAAAGTTCACGAAGCTCCCCATCATGCCGATCTCGGCGTTCACCATGCCGATGGTGTTGGGCCCGGCAAGGAGGAGCCCGGTCTCGCGCGCGATCGCCCGCAGGCGCTCCTCGTCGGCGCGGCCCTTCTCGCTCGCCTCGGAAAAACCGGCAGTGATGATGCAGGAAGCGCGCGCGCCGGCGTCCACGCATTGCCGCACGGCGGCCTCGACGTGCTGCTGCGGCAGCACGATGTAGACGAGATCGACCTTCTCCGGCACGTCGGCGAGGGTCGGATAGGCCTTGCGGCCCATCACCTCGGCAGCGGTGCGGTTGATGGGGTAGAGCGGACCGTGAAATGTACCCTTCACCAGGTTGTCGAACAGCACGCCCCCCGACTTGGTCGGGTTGGCCGAGGCGCCGATCACCGCGATCGAGCGCGGCGCAATGAGCGGCGTGATGTCTCGCATTCACTGCTCCACCCGCAGGACGACCTTGCCGAACTGCTTGGCCGCTTCGAGGTAGCGGTGGGCCTCCGCCGCCTCGCGCAGCGGAAAGACGCGGTCGATCACCGTCCTGAGCTTGCCGCTGCCGAGGAGCGGCATCATCACCTCAAGATCGTGCTTGGTCGCGCTGTTCGATCCGATCACCGAGAGCTCCTTGTGAAAGATGTAGTTCACCGCAACCTTGCAGTCGTATGACTTGGTGCCGCCTACGGTCACCACCCGACCGCCGCGGGTGAGGCAGCGGATCGATTTGTCGAGAAAGTCGCCGCCGACATGCTCGACCACGAGATCGACCCCGCGCTTTCCCGTGAGCTTGAGGATCTCGTCGGCAAAATCCACCTGCGTGTAGTTGATCAGCTCGTCGGCGCCGAGCTCGCGCGCGCGCTCGAGTTTCCAGTCGGCGCTCGATGTGGTGTAGACGTAGGCGCCGGCAAGCTTGCAGATCTGGATCGCGGCCATGCTCACGCCGGAGCTCGCCGAGTTCACCAGCACGGTTTCGCCCGCGCGCAGCTTTCCGCGGTCGATCAGCATGTGCCAGGCGGTGCCGAAGGCGTTGGGAAACGCCGCCGCCTGCTCGAAGCTCACGCTGTCAGGCAGGGGGATGAGGTGATCGGCGCGATGCCTGACGTATTGCGCATAGGCGCCGTGCTCGTGCGCTCCGAGATAGCGGTAATCGCGCGCGCACCGGTTCTGATGACCGGCGACGCATTGCTCGCAGCGCCCGCAGGGGAGGATCCACCAGCTGGTCACGCGTGCGCCCAGCGGCAGGTCGCATTCGGTCTCCGGCCCGAGCGCAACCAGCTCGCCGCCGAAATCGCCGCCGAGGATGTGGGGAAACTTGCCCTTGTTCGGGCGGTAACGCCCGGCCCTCGCCATCAGGTCGTAACCGTTGAGACTGACTGCATGCACCTTGACCAGCGCTTCGCCGCGTCGCGGCTGCGGCACGGGAAAGTCGACGTATTTGAGAACATCGGGATCGCCGTATTGCTCGAATACGACTGCCTTCATCTCGCTCGGAATCAACGCCACCTCCAGTAACCGCGCTTGTCATGCTGCGCATTTCTGTACTAGAGCGTTTTGCGATGATGTTGAATACCCTCGGCCGTCATGGCCGGGCTTGGCCCGGCCATCCACGCGTTGATAGCGGCAAAGAGACGTGGATGCCCACGACAAGCGCGGCCATGACGGTGTAAAAACATCCGACAATATCATTTTCGTCCGCGCTGTGTTCGAAGCACAGGAAACAGCAATGCGCAAAATCGCCGCTCACTTGTTCTTTTTGCTCGCAACCCTCTGCACGTGTGCGTTGGCATCGCGCGGCGCGGATGCCGCCGACAAGGTGACGTTCGTCACCGATTTCGGCTTCAACGGACGCCACGCCTATTATTTCGTCGCCTTGGATAAGGGCTATTACGCCAAGCACAATCTCGAAGTGACGATCGTGCGCGGGCAGGGCTCCGCCGACGCGGTGAAGCAGGTCGCGGCCGGCACCGCCCAGATCGGCTTTGCCGACACCGCCGCAGTCATTCTCGGCCGTGGCAATGATCAGATCCCGACCAAGCTCGTGGCCGTCGTCTATGCGCGCCCGCCGCACGCGATCTACGTGCTCAAGGATTCCGGCATCGCCGGCCCCAAGGATCTCGAAGGCAAGAAGATCGCCGACACCGCGTTCAGCGCCGTACCGAAGCTGTTCGACGCCTACGCCAAAGCGGCAAAAATCGATGCAGCCAAGGTGACATGGCTCGTCGCGTCATCCGATACGCTGCCCGGGATGCTGACCCAGGGGCGAGCCGACGGCATCGGACAGTTCCTTGTCGGCGAGCCGCTCCTCGCGAAAGCCGCCGCGCCGAAGCAGGTTCGCGCGCTCTCCTATGCCGATGTCGGGCTCGACCTCTACGGCAACGGCATCATCGCCAGCGACGATCTGATCAAGTCCAATCCGGACCTGGTGCGGCGCTTTGTCGCCGCCACCATGGAGGGTCTCAAGGATGCCATCGCCAACCCAGACGAAGCGGGAGCGATCATGCATAAGCATCACCGCGAGGTCGATGCCGACATTGCGACGGCGGAAACCAGGATCGTCGGCACGCTCACGGGAAAACCGCTCGGCGCGCTCGATCCGGCGCGGGTGAAGAAGTCGCTCGACATCGTAGGCGCCGCCTACAGCCTGAAGCATCCCGTTGCGCCCGAGGACATCTACGCCCCCGGCTTCGTACCTAATTAGCGCAAGTTTCGATCACGTTGATGCAGCTGCGAATATTTCCGACCTCATGCTGAGGAGCGTCGCAGCGCGCGCGAGAACGTGCAGGTTGCTCGATGCGATGCGCGTTGCGGCGCGTCTCGAAGCATGGGAGCCGCACTCAAATGTACCGATCTCGGGTAGATCCGAGATCGGGTGCCGCCCTCCTCCTTCGAGACGGGCGCATGCAAGCATGCGCCCTTCTCAGAACGAGGGCGGAACGAAAGGCGTCGCAGCGGAAGGCGGTGTCCCGGCTTGAGCAAGATCGAGATCGAGGCCCTGCACAAGACCTACGCTTCGCGTAACGGTCCGGTCACGGCGCTCGCGGACGTGACGCTCTCGATCGAGCAAAATGAGTTCATCACTCTCGTTGGCCCCTCGGGTTGCGGCAAATCGACCCTGCTCAAGCTCATCGGCGCGCTCATTCGCCCCAGCCGCGGCAAGCTTCTCTTCGACGGCGCGCCGCTCGTGCATCCCACCCGCGATGTCGGCATCGTCTTTCAGGAAGCCGTGCTGCTGGAGTGGCGCACGGTCCTGGACAACGTGCTCCTGCCCGCCGAAATTCTCGGGCTGGACCGGGCGAGATCGCGCGCCCGTGCGATGGATCTGATCGCTCTGGTCGGGCTCGGAGGATTCGAGCGGCGTTACCCGCGCGAGCTATCCGGCGGGATGCAGCAGCGGGTGTCGCTCTGCCGGGCGCTCATCCACAATCCGTCGGTCCTTCTCATGGATGAGCCGTTCGCCGCGCTCGACGCCTTGACCCGCGAAGAGCTCGGCTTCGAGCTGATGCGCATCTGGGATGCGGACAAGAAGACGGTGATCTTCGTCACTCACAACATCACCGAAGCGATCCTGCTTGCCGACCGGGTAGTGGCGATGAGCCCGCGTCCCGGCCGTATCGCGCGCGTGCTCGACGTCGGGCTGCCGCGGCCGCGCACCATCGCGATGGAGTTCACCGAGACCTTCAAATCTTACTCGGAGGAGATCCGGAGAGTGATCTATCAGGGCAAGGGAGCGGAACGAACATGAGTGCCACGAGTGTCGAGACGACTGCGCTTGCGGACGACGAAGCACTGGAGGGGGCGGCGTCCACGCTCAAGGCGGCGGCAGGCGCCACGGCGACGCTGATCGCGCTGGTGATCGTGTGGGAGATCCTGGCGCGGGAATTTCAGATTCCGTCGTGGCTGCTGCCGGCACCGAGCCTGATCGCACAGTCCATGCTGGAATGGCGATCCGAGCTCATCGGCCATTCCCTGGTCACGCTCTATGAGACGCTCGTGGGTTTCGCTCTCGCCATCGCCATCAGCATTCCGCTGGCGGTGGCGGTGGTCTACTCGCGGCTTCTGCAGAACACCATCTACCCCATCCTGCTCGCTTTGCAGTCGATGCCGAAGGTCGCCATCGCTCCGCTGCTGGCGCTGTGGATCGGGTTCGGGACGCTCCCTAAGATCGTGGTGGTGTTCCTGGTGTGCTTCTTCCCGATCGTCGTTGCCACTACCAGCGGGCTGACCGCGGTGCCGAGCCCGCTGATGGATCTCATCCGCTCGCTCTCGGCGACGTCGCTGCAGACTTTCGTGAAGATCCGCTTTCCGACCGCGATGCCGCACATGTTCGTCGGCCTGAAGATCGCCATCACCTTTGCGGTGATCGGCGCGGTGATCGGGGAATTCGTCGGCTCGGAGAACGGGCTCGGCTACCTCATCCTGGTATCGACCTCCCAGTCGCGCACCCCGCTCGCCTTCGGCTCGCTGGTACTCCTCACGATCATGAGTATCGTGCTCTATTACGCCATTGCGCTGATCGAGCGCCTCGTCGTGCCCTGGGCCCCGCGAAACTGAAGGATAGCGGAGCGCGCACTCATCCTCCTCCGGCGGAACACGGAGCCCGCATGATCGCAGCGACCCCGAATTTCATCGGACCCCCCTTACCCGCATACGCTGTGCGATCAGCACGGTGCCGACCACCGCGGCCGCGAACAGGACGGTTTCAAGGCTGATCGGCTCGCCGTTCACCGGGGCTGCGAGCGCCACGATCGTGAACGGCTGCAGCAGCATGATCTGGCCCGTGCGCGCGATGCCGGCCATCCCCATCGCGGCGTTGAACACGAAGAACGCCGTGTACTGGCTGACCATGCCGACATAGGCGAGCGCGGCCCAGCAGGCGAGCGGAACGCGTGCGATGTCGTGCGGCCAAAGGAGGAACGTGGCGAGCGCGGCGGGTGCAAGAAAGATCACGACCTGCCAGGAGATGACCTCCCATCCCGCCATCAGCCGGGTGAGGCGGCCGGAGAGCGTGTAGCCGACCGCACCCGCGGCCACCGTGCCAAGCAGAAACAAGTCGCCCGCCGAAAAGCTTGCGCCGCCGCTGCGTCGCAGCACGAACGTGAGCACGATGAGCGCGCCGGCGGCACTCGCCAGCCAGAAGCCTGCGCTCGGCCGCTCATGGGTGAACATCGCCGCACATGCGGTCGTAGCCAGCGGCAGGATGCCGAAGACGACGCCCCCATGCGCGGCGGGCACCGTCATCATGGCGAATGCGGCAAGCAGCGGAAAGCCGAAGACGGTGCAGCTTGCAGCGACGCAAATTTCCGTCCAAAGCGCGCGCGGCGGCAGCGGGCGATGCGTGATGATGAGCACAGCAAGCGCCGCACAGCCCGCGAGCGTCACGCGCGCAACCGTGAGAAACAGCGGATCGAAACCCATCACCGCGAGGCGGGTCGCCGGCAAGGTGCCGGCAAACAGGCACATGCCGATGAAGCCCAGCAAGAGGCCGAGCCTTTCGCGCGAACGGCTCATTGCTGCCGCGCCTCCTCGCGCGCGAGCACTGGAACAGGGAGCGAAACTGCTCTAACCACGCTTGAGACGACTTGGCGAGGTGACGGCAGTGCAGCGCGCGGCGCAAGGAAACGTCGACATCGACCGGCAGAGCCTGCGCGGGTTCCTGCAGCTGGTCGAGACCGAGCATCCCGATGAGCTGCTGCGCGTGCGCGCGCCGGTCGATCTCGCCTTCGAGCCTACCGCGCTCGTGTTCGAGCTCGATCGCGCCGACAAGAGCCCGGTCATCGTATTCGAGAACGCGGGCGGACAAGGCATGCCGCTCGTCACCAACGTCGCGGGCAATCGCAAGCTGCTCGCCGCCTGCCTTGGCGTCGAGCCCGGCGATCTGCCCACCGCATTTCGCGAGCGCTGCCAGAAATACATCCCGTGCGAAACGGTCGCGCGTGGTGCATGGGAGGACGTCGTTATCGAGGGCGACGACATCGATCTCACCAAGCTCCCAATCCCGCTGCAATTCGCCGTCGATGCCGCGCCCTACATCACCGCCGGGCAGATCGTCGCGCGCGATCCCGTCAGCGGCATCGACACCACCGGCTTCCACCGTCTGATGCTCAAGGGCAAGAACCGCCTCGGCGTCTCGTTGCACTCGCGCCGGCGGCTCTATGAATACCATCGCCGCGCCGAGCAGCGCGGCGAATCGCTTCCTGCCGTCGTCACGCTGGGCACCCACCCGCTGCATTACATGGGCTCGATGGTCTACGCCTATCCGCCGCAGGTGAGAAAGTTCGAGATCATCGGCGGGCTGTTCGGCGAGCCCTATCGGCTGGCCCGCTGCAGCACGGCCGATCTCGAACTCCCCGCAGGCGCCGAGATCGTCATCGAGGGCGAGATCCTTGCGGGCGTGCATGAGCCCGAGGGCCCGTTCGGCGAGTTCACGGGCTATGCGTCGTATCGCAGCACCCAGAATGTATTTGTCGCGCACCGCATCCGCATGCGCCGCGACGCCATGTTTCACAGCGTGACCTCGGGAATGTCACGCGATCACATCCTGGTGTCGTGCATCACGCGCGAGGGCGAGATCCTCAATGCGCTGCGCCGCAACCTGCCCAACGTGCAGTCCGTGCACGTCCCGCACACGACCTGCGGCGCCTTCATGGCCTTCATTGCCATGAAGAAGATCACCGAGGGCGAGCCGCAGATGGCCATCATGGCGACGCTCGGCACCGAGCTCTACACCAAATATGTCGTGGTGATGGACGATGACGTGGACATCTTCAACATGAACGACGTGATGTGGGCCATTGCCACACGGGTGCGCGCGGACAAGGACATCGTGCTCATTCCCGGCGCCAAGGGGGCGATCCTCGATCCGACCTCCGATCCCGAGACTTTCACCTTGACCAAGATGGGCATCGATGCCACCCGCCCCACCGGGCGCGATTTCGCGCAGCGCCTCACCATCTCCGAGGATCAGCGCGCGCGGGCACGCTCCCTGCTGCAGGCCGCAGGAGTGAAGATTTAGCGTGCCTCCATTACTCGCTCATACAGAAGGATTGTGCCCAACAGGGGACATACTCACCAGGAGGACAGAATGAAAACAGAAGCACGCGGCGGCATCGCGGCGCTCGCGCTCGTGGCCAGCATGATGGCCGGCGTGGTCAGCGCGGCGCAGGCAGAAACGAAGATCCGCTTCTCCCTCGACTGGATCCCAGGGTCGGTGCACGCGCCCTTCTTCATCGCGCTGTACAAAGGCTACTACAAGGCCGAGGGGCTCGATGTCTCCATCGATCGCGGCAAGGGATCGGCCGAGCTTGTGCGCCAGCTCGCGAGCGGCGTCTACGACATGGGTTATCCCGACATCAGCGTCGTTACCGACTTCGATTCCAAAAATCCCGACAAGGGATTCCCGGTACTGATGATGGGCTACGAGCAGGCGCCCGCAGCGATCATCTTCCTGAAGTCGAGCGGCATCACCGCGCCCAAGCAGCTCGAAGGCAAGAAACTCGGAGCAGCCGCGAACGATGCGACATTCAAGCTGTTCCCGCTGTTTGCGCAGCACGCAGGCTTCGACGCTGGGAAGGTCAACATCCAGTACATCGAGCCGAAGCTGCGGGAAGTCCTGCTGGCGAAGAAGGACGTCGACGCCATTCCGGGACAGATCTTCAATGCCATGCTCGAGCTCAAGGCCAAGGGCGTGCAGGAATTGGAGGTGGGCTCTTTCCTGTATCGGGATTACGGGCTCGATCTCTACGGCAACGGCGTTGCCGCCTCGCGTGCTTTCCTTAAGGACCATCCCGAGGCGGTGAAGGGCTTCATCCGCGCGACGATCAAAGGCGTGCGGGACATGGCACAGGACCCCAGCCTCGCCGTGGACATGACGCTCAAATTCGAGCCGCTGCTCAATGCCGATATCGAGCGCGACCGGCTCAAGCTCGCGTCGGCGTGCTGCATCATTACCCCCAACGTGCGCCAACATGGATTTGGCGGTATCGACGAGGCGCGGCTCAAGCGCGGCATTGCCCTGATCGCTCAAGGCTATGCGCTGCCGCGCGAGCCTGCTGTCCGCGAGGTGCTCGACCCGGAGCTCCTGCCGCCGGAAAAAGACCGCATGCTGCAATAGCCGCGGCATGAACCGGGCGACGGAGCGCGCGGCACCCTGGGTCACCACGGCGCTGCTGGTTTTTCTGTGGTGGCTCATCGTCGTGGTGTTCCGGATCGAGAGCTTCGTGCTCCCGTCACCAGTAGAGTCGGTCGTCGCGCTCTATCAGTACCGCTACCCGCTTGCGGTCAATGGCCTCTCCACCCTTTCCACGACGCTTGCCGGATTTGGCCTTGCGGTCGCGTTCGGGCTCGTGCTGGGGATCATCGTCGGCTCATTCCGGCTTGCTTACGCTGCGCTCTATCCCGTGCTGATCGCCTTCAACAGCGTGCCCAAGGCGGCGCTGGTCCCGATCCTGGTGATCTGGTTCGGCGTTGGAACTGTGCCGGCGGTCATTACCGCCTTCATGCTTTCGTTCTTTCCGGTCGTGGTCAATGTCGCAACCGGCTTCGCCACGATCGAGCCCGAGCTCCTTGATGTGCTGCGGGCGCTCGGGGCCACGCGGCTCGACATGGTGACGAAAGTGGGAATGCCACGCTCGCTTCCCTATTTCTTTGCCTCGCTCAAGATCGCCATCACCCTGTCCTTCGTCGGAACCGTCATCGCCGAGATCGTCGCCGGCAACAGCGGGATCGGCAACGTCATGCTGATCGCCGGCTCCAACTTCAACGTACCGCTTGTGTTCGCCGCGCTCCTCGTCGTCGGCACCATGGGAGTGGGCATGTATTCCATCTTTGCGGTGCTGGAGCATCGCTTCGCCGGATGGTCCATGCGCGGCGGCGGAATAGAATTCGCCGCCGGGGGATGACAGCGGGTGGGCGAGGCATGCATTGACGCCGTTGCGAGCGCCTTCTACCAAGATACGCCCGTGGATGACGCGCGATTCCATCTGCGCGGAACATTTGCGTGGGCACGCCTTTGGCCACGGACTAACAGTAGGGCGGATTAGCCAGCGAGCCGGCTCCAGCCCGGGTCGCTGGCGTAACCCGCCGCGGTCGGTGGGTTACGCGCACGCATCGGCTGTCATCAGCCGATGCGTGGCTAACCCACCCTACGAGCTGAGGTTGTTGAATGAGCACGAATGCCCGCCGGAAGGTGTTGGACAAGATCGACGAACGACGCGACCAAGCCATCAGCTTCTTGCAGAAGATGATCGCCATCCCCAGCGTCACCGGCGACGAGGCGAAAATCCAGAAATTCCTTGCGGATTATCTGGCGAGCATGGGCCTCGATGTGGACATGTGGGAGACGGATTGGGAAGCGCTGAAAAAGCATTCCGCCTATCGCCCGGTTGCCAGGGGCTATGAGGGCCGCCCCAACATCGTCGCCACGTTAAGCGGCGCGGGCGGCGGGCGCTCATTGCTGCTCAACGGGCACACCGATGTCATCCCGGTCGGCGGCGGCGAAGGCTGGAGCGACGATCCCTGGTCCGCGAAGATCAGGGACGGCCGCATCTATGGGCGCGGCTCCGCCGACATGAAGAGCGGAGTGGCGAGCCACATCATGGCGCTGGAATATCTCCTCGCCGCGGGGGTCAAACTCAGGGGCGACGTCCTGGTCGACATCGTCGTCGATGAGGAAGTGAGCGGACACGGCACCCTGGACACGGTGATCCGCGGCTACAAGGCAGACGCCGGCATATCGGGCGAGACGAGCGGGCTCGCGGTGCAGCCCGCCTGCATCGGCCGCATCTGGTTCGAGATCGAGATCCACGGCAAGCCCGCCGGCATTCAGAAGCGCTATGAGGGGATCAGCGGCATCGATCTCGGCAACAAGATCGTCAAGGCGGTCAATGACCTGGAAGCGAAGCGCGTGGCAACGGTGACGCATCCCCTCTATCCGAATGCGCTCGACACTCTGCCCTGCATGATCGGCAGCTTCTCCGCCGGAAACTATCCCAGCGCATTCCCCGCGAATTGTCTGCTCAAAGGCAGCATGGGCACGGTGCCGGGCGAGGACCATGAAGCCGTCAAGCGGAGCCTCGTCGAGCAGGTCGCGCGCGCCGCGGCCGAGGACCCCTGGATGAAGCTGCATCCCCCCAAGGTGCGCTTCGTCGGCTATGATGCGGAAGCCTCCGAGATCCCGCGCGACCATCCCATCGTGTTGACCGTATGCAAGAACTACAAGGAGATCACGGGGCGCGATCCCGAGATCAGCGGGCGCCAGGGCGCCGCCGATACGCGCTTCCTCAATCGCTACGCCAACACGCCGACCGTCATCTTCGGCCCCGGCTCGACGGCTGTCATGCATGCCGACGACGAGTACGTCTCGATCGAGGACTACATGACCGCCATCAAGGTCATGGCGCTGAGCATCTGCGACTGGTGCGGCGTTGACGTTTCCACTGCGTAGGGTGGGCAAAGGCGCGCTCTTTCCCATGCTCCACTCCCGCCAAGGTCTCGCGCGCCGTGCCCACGTGGGCGCGCCGACCGCGTGGGCAAAATCGCCCGATACGGCGATGAAGCGGGAACGTCCATCGAGGCGATTTTGCCCACCCTACGAAGCCGAGACGCGATGACGAGCTTCGCGCTCATGCGGCCGGAAGTCGTGGACCACAAGCGCCGGCGTGCGGCAGTGGAAGCGCTGCGCGCCGCGCGTGTGAGCCTGCCGCGCTGGAGCGAGCTCGCCGATCCCGCCCGCATCTCCTCGGCCGTGATAACGAGCCTCAAGTCGATCGCCCCCGATGCGCCGGACCCGAGCAACCTGTGGCGGGTGCACTGGTTCAACGACGCCGCACGCAGGGAGCGGGTGTTCGTGCCGGGGCATGTGGTGCTGCCGCAGGCGCTGACCGGGGTAAAGGCGCCGATCGTCGTGCTGCTTGGGCGGCGCTTTCCCATGATCGGCGCGCACAAGGTGCTCGCCGCCTATGCCTGCCTGGTACCGCGCCTGGTCACCGGGCGGCTCGACCCCAGGCATGATCGCGCGGTGTGGCCGTCCACCGGAAACTACTGTCGCGGAGGCGTTGCCATCTCCCGCATCCTGGGATGCCGCGGCGTGGCGGTGCTGCCGGCCGGGATGAGCCGGGAGCGTTTCGAATGGCTGCAGGAGTGGGTCTCCGATCCTGCCGACATCATCCGCACCCCCGGCACGGAGAGCAACGTCAAGGAAATCTACGACAAGTGCGCCGAGCTCGCCCGTGACAACTCGAACATCATCCTCAATCAGTTCTCCGAATTCGCCAATTATCTGATCCATTACCTCTGCACCGGCGCGGCGCTGGATCGCGTGTTCGCGCACGTCAAAGGCAGGGATCCCGAGCGCCGGCTCGCGGCGTTCGTCTGCGCCACGGGCTCGGCTGGAACCATAGCCGCCGGCGATTACCTCAAGCTACGGCACGGCAGCAAGACTGCGGCGGTAGAAGCGATCGAGTGCCCGACCATGCTGTGCAACGGCTATGGCGAGCACAACATCCAGGGCATCGGCGACAAGCACATTCCGCTCATACATAACGTGATGAACACGGACGTGGTGATCGGAGTGTCCGATCTCGCCAGCGACTCGCTGAACGTGCTGCTCGGGGGCAATGTCGGGCGCAGCTATCTGGTGGGCCGGCGCAAGATCGACCCGGATGTGATAAGGACCTTCGATGACATCGGCATCTCGGGACTGGCGAACATCGTGGCCGCCGTCAAGCTCGCCAAGCATCTCGACCTCGGCGCCGATGACGTAATCATGACCTTGGCGACCGACAGCGCGATGCTTTATGCGAGCGAGCGGCAGAATTTTCTCGCCCGGCGCTATGGCGACGGATTCGATGAGATCAACGCGGGCGAGATTTTCAGCCGGCACCTGGAAGGGGTTGCCGACGATCACGTGCTCGAGCTCACCCATTTCGAGCGCAAGCGCATCTTCAATCTCGGTTATTTCACCTGGGTGGAGCAGCAAGGCGTGACCCTCGACGCCTTCGACCAGCGCCGGGAGCAACGGTTCTGGCGCAGTCTGGTCGACAGCATCCCGGCATGGGACCGCATGATCGATGCGTTCAACGCCGAGGTCGGGGCCGAGCGCGCGCACGCAGCGTCATGACCAAGACAAACACACGTGTCCCGGCCGAGTACAGCGAGCGCTTTTGCGCAAGCGAACGAGAGCCGGGACCCAGGAGCACAGGCTCGGGGGCCCTGGGTCCCGGATCTTCGCTCGCCCGGGAAAGCCCGGGCTCGCTCGTCCGGGACACGAGCCCCGAGTTGCCGCGGCCCGAAACTGAAGGCGCGCAACGAGCGGTCCTTCCCTACCTGGAGCTGCGCGAGGAGCTGCAGCGCCGGGATCGCAGCCTGCGAGACAAGGTCGTCTCGCTGGAGGAAGCTACGTCGTTCGTGCGCGACGGCGATTCGGTCGGGATCGGCGGGAGCACCATGTCGCGCACGCCCATGGGCATGATCTGGGCGCTCATTCGCGCCGGCCGCAAGGGGCTCACCTGCTCGCGCAGCATCGTGTCGAGCGACGGCGACCTGCTGCTCGCTTCAGACGCGTGCGAGCGCATCGTGACGAGCTGGTTCAGCCAGGGAATCCTGTGGGGCGTGTCGAAGGTGATGCGCCACCATGTGGAGACGGGAAAAGCCAAGTTCGACGAATGGAGCCACATGGCCATGGGCATGCGCTTTCGCGCCGGGGCCATGGGGGTTCCGTTCCTGCCGATCCGCTCCATGCTGGGCTCCGACGTGCGCAAGCAGCGCCCCGAGCCGGTCGAGATCGACTGCCCCTTCACCGGCGAGAAGATCCTGCTTGTTCCCGCGCTCAATCCGGATGTCGCTCTCATTCACGTCCAGCGCTGCGACGCCTACGGCAACGCGCAGATCGACGGGCTGCAGTTCATGGACATCGATCTTGCCATCGCCGCCAACAAGGTGATCCTGACAACGGAACGCATCGTCTCGAACGATCAGATCCGCCGCGCGCCCGACCAGACCAAAATCCCATTTTTCGCGGTCGACGCCGTGGTCGAGCTGCCGTTCGGATGCGCTCCGCATGAGTGCTACGGCATCAACGAGCCGATGCTTCGCCATATGGAATACTACGTGGGGTTGGTGAACAAGGAGCCGGTCAAGGGAATGCAGCAGTATCTCGACAAGTTCGTCTACGGCCCGAAATCGTGGAGCGACTTCCTCGCCCTTATCGGGATGGACGAGCTGCTCGAAGCGGCACGCGCGGGGCAGAGCATCTACGATGCTTAGTCGGGCGCACGAGCATACGGCGGCGGAGCTGCTCACCATCCTGAGCGCGCGCCAGCTCAGCGACGGGCAGACTGTTTTCGCCGGCGTGGGCATCCCGCTGCTTGCCGCGACCCTGGCACAGCGCCTGCGCTGCCCGGGGCTCACCATCCTGTTCGAGGGCGGCGTAATCGGCGCATTCATCGAGCCGGGAAAGCTTCCGCCCTCCACCAACGATCAGCGCTGCACCAAGCGCGCCAACATGGTACTGGGGAGCGCGGAAGTGCTGCTGCTGCTGCAGCGCGGCTATGTGGATGTGGGCTTCATGGGCGGCGCGCAGATAGATCAGTACGGCAATCTCAACAGCTCCTTCATCGGCGATCCCGCACACCCCAAGACGCGGCTCCCCGGCACCGGCGGCGGCAACGACATCGCCAGCCTCGCGCAGATGATCGTGGCCATGAAGCACGAGAAGCGCCGGTTCGTGGAGCACGTCGATTTCATCACCAGCCCGGGATTCCTGCACGGCGGCGAGAGCCGGCGAGAGAGCGGCCTCTTGGCCGGCGGCATGTTCCGCGTGGTCACCGATCTCGCCGTGCTCGGCTTCGATCAGGACAACAGGCGCATGCAGGTCATATCGCTCAATCCGGCAGTGAGCCGCGAGCAACTGCAGGAGAATACCGGATTTCCCCTGCAGTTTTCCGAGCATCTCGGCGTGACCGAGCCGCCGACGGATCAGGAGCTCAGAGTATTACGCGAGCTCGATCCGAAGCAGCTCTACACCGCGTAACTAAAGAGGAGTGTCTGTAATGGCCGCCCTATACGGGACGTTCGGCATCGCCGTGCCAAATTTCACTGCCTATCCGCAAATGCCGGATATCAAGGCGCTGGTCGAATACGGCATGCGAATGGAGCAGCTGGGCTTCGATTCGCTCTGGGTGTGGGATCACATCCTGCTCGGCGTCGATCCGAATTTTCCCATCATCGAATCCTTGACGCTGCTCACCGCCATCGCCGCGCGCACGAGCAGGATCAAGCTCGGCACCGGCATCCTGGTCCTGCCGATGCGCAATCCCGTGATCCTCGCCAAGCAGCTGGCGTGCATGGACCTTCTCTCCGATGGCCGCCTGCTCATGGGCATGGCGTCGGGCTGGTACCGGCGCGAGTTCAACGCCATCGGGGTGCCGTTCGAGCAGCGCGGCAAGATCATGGACGAGAACCTGGACATCCTGAAGCGGTTCTGGACCGAGCACACCGTGAGCGGCAAGTTTCCGCATCACGATATTCCCGCGGGGGTGATGTATCCCAAGCCGGTGCAGAAGCCGATTCCCATCCTGATCGGCGGCTACGTCGATCGCGTGCTCAAGCGCGCGGCGACCGCCGGCGACGGCTGGCTAACGTATTTCTATCGGCCGGAGAGCTTCGCAAAGTCGTGGGGCAAGATCTGCAATTTCGCCAAGGAAGCGGGCAAGGATCCGAGCAAGCTCCTCAATGCCTCGCAGCTGCCGATCTGCATCGGCAAGTCGCGGGCAGCGGTCGAGGCGCAGATGATGGAGTGGCTCACCAAGGAATGGGATTTTGCCTCCTGGAGCGAATCGTCCAAGGACAGCGCGATAATGGGAACCGTTGACGAATGTGTCGAGCAGCTCAAGGCGCACATCGCGGTCGGAACGCAGAAGCTCATCTTTGTGCCGTACCGGTATCAGAGCGAGCAGATCGAGACGATTGCGCGCGACATCATCCCGCGGCTGAAGTCGAAGTGAACAGCGTTGTGCATTTCGGCTCAATAGACCAGCACCGGCGTCTCGCGGACATAGGCACGATCCTCAATCTGCCGCACGATAAAGTCGGCGACATCTGCCCGTGAGATGCTGCCATTTCGCCACTGCGACGGCGCTTTGAGAACCCTGTAGCGTCCCGTCCGGCCGCCGCTGGTCAACAGTCCGGGCCGGGCAATCGTCCAGTCGAGCCCGCTCTCCTTGATCAAGCGTTCCTGCACATCCTTGTCGTCGTAGGCGCGGCCGAGAAAAACCCGGAATGGCAAGAGCTGGATGCAGCTGATGCTGGCGCGACTGTCGCCTGCTCCGAACCCGGTCACGCTGATCAGTCGCTTCACGCCCTGAGCTTGCATGGCCGCAAGCAGAACCCGTGTGGCGTCTGAAAAGAGATGCACTGGCCCAAACATGCCGCCGAGACCGACGCCCAACGCCTGGATCACGGCATTCGTCCCCTTGACCGCCGCCGCCACGTCGTTGCTCCTCAGCGCGTCGCCCCGCACTTTCTCCAGCTTGGGGTCTGAGATGCTGATGTCGGCTGCCGAGCGCGCAAAGGCGCGCACCGTGTGCCCCGCCGCAAGCGCCTGGCGCGTGGTTTCCAGTCCGATGCCCTTGCTGGCTCCGATGATCACCACCCGCGCCATGCCCATGCTCCGCGACCGAGCGCCAGAGGTCGTTCACGGCGCCTGTGGCCACCACCTATGCCTCTTATGCGGCTGAGCAACTGGTCAGATCCCTTGGTATCGGAATAAAAGTATGTACCGGCCGTTGCGTGACTTTCATCTCCGTCCGGAGCGCCAGATCGAAAGGATGATCCAGAGGCTGTTCACGAATGCGATCAGGTAACCGAGCAGCCCGCAGTAGGTGAGCAGCGAGACCCCAAACACGGTCGGCCCTCCCGCTACCGTCATCACGATGGATGAGCCGATCACCAGCGATGCGGTCATGATGCCGATCGTTGCGCGATTAACCGAGCTGTGAACGAGATCACCCAAGCTGTCGAGGCGTCTAAGATCGAGCTCGACGCGCATGCGGCCATGGCGCGCGTCCTTGATCAGCCGGGCGAGGTCACGCGGCAACGAGGCGACCAGCCCCAAGAAGTCGACGAGTGTCGCTTGACCCCGCCGCAACACGTCCTCCGACGGCTGATAGCGCTCGGACACCGCGCGACTGAGAAACGGCTCGACACGGTCGGCCAGACGGAACTCCGGATCGTACTGTCGGCCAAAACCCTCAAGCGTGATGAGCGCCTTGAACAGGAGAGCGAGATCCGCAGGCAGCACGATCGAGTGCTCGCGAAGGATCGTCGATACTCTGTGCAGCAGCGTCCCGATCTTCAGATCCTTCAGCTGCGCATCGGAATAGTCGAGAGCCAGCTCGCCGAGATCGGCGGCAAGCCGAGCCTCGTTCACAGCCTCGTGGCCGCGCCACTCGAGCAGCACCTCCAGCATCCTCTCCTCGTCGCGGTGCATGAACCCGGCGAGCAGATCGACGAGCTGACTGCGACGCGCCGGCGAGAGCCGACCCACCATGCCGAAATCGATCAGCACGATGCGGTTGCCGGGCAGGCACATCACGTTGCCAGGATGCGGATCGGCCTGGAAGAAGCCGTCCACCAGGATCATTTTGAGCATGGCATCAACACCGCGCGCGGCGAGCGCCTTACGGTCGAGCCCCGCCTGGTCGATGGCCGCCAAATCGTCGCCGCGTATGCCCTCGATGTGCTCCTGCACATTCATCGAGCTGCTCGTCCATTCCCAGTATACGCGTGGGACGAGCACGTTGAGATCGCCGGCAAAGTTGCTGGCAAACCGTTCCGTACTGCGTGCCTCCACTGCGAGATCAAGCTCGCGCTCGAGCGAGCGGCGCAATTGGCCTACGACGTCGAGGGGCCGGTAGCGCCGAACCTCGGGCAGCTCCTGCTCGGCCAGCCAGGCAAGATGCTCCAGGATTCTCAGATCGGCGTCGACCTTTGTCGCTATTCCGGGGCGGCGAATCTTCAGGATTACCGGCGCGCCGCTGGCAAGCGTTGCCCGGTGTATCTGCGCGATTGAGGCGGCGGCGTAGGGTTCGCGCTCAAGGTTGGCAAACACTTCAGCCGGAGACCGGCCGAGTGCCTGCTCGATCTGCGGCAACAGATCGTCGAACGGCACCGGCGCCACCTGGCTGTACAGCCGGCTGAGCTCATCGGTCCATGCCGAAGGCAGAAGGTCCTCTCTTGTCGAGAGCATCTGACCTAGCTTGACGAAGGTTGGCCCGAGTTGCTCCAAGGCCAGCCTGGCGCGCTGCTGCGGCTCGAGCTGCGCGATCTCGCCAGCCTGTCCCCATTGCAGTACCTGGCCGGCGCGTTCGAGCAGCGTAGAAACGCCGGCGCGACGCACGAGGTCGCCAAGCCCATGGCGAATGAGGACCGTCGTGATCTCTCGCACGCGGGGCAGCTCGCGGCCCGCGCCGAACACCCCGGAGACCACCGTATCGAAACCTATTTGCCCTTCTTCGCTTCGGATTGATCGCGCAGGGCATCGGCGACGCCGGCCAGCACGCCACTCGCAAGCAACGCCATTCGGGCGCCTGCATCCCGCATTTTCGCGATCCCGGGTGCGGCGCCCATGCTTCCGGCAAACTCGTCCACCAGGCTTGCGACGCGGGCACTGGCCTCTACTCCGAGGTTTTGGGCGTGGGCCGCAAGCTCCATCATCTCGCGACGGAGATTGCCGGTCATCGCTTCCCCGATGCGGCTCGCCGCAGCCGCGCAATCCTGTTCCAGCTTCCTCAGCCCGACCAGCGCTTGCTTCAAGTCATTATCGGAAAAGTCCTTTCCTCGTGTCGCGAGCCGCTGGAGAGCGACGTGCATCGCGCTCGCGGACTTCGCAAGCGCCTCGTCAAGCTTTCTCACCGCACTGACAAACAGCTCCCGCGCCTCGGCGCTGCTGACGGCTGTATCGCCCGGCGTTCCACCCATGACGGCGCGGACGATCTCCTTGACCGCCTGCGGGTCGACCCGGCCCTGCTGCAGAGCCTGGCTTGTCAACCCCTTGACCCGATCTCGGATCGCTTCGTCCTCGGGAGTCGCGCGAGGGGCTTCCGGCGTGGTCGGCTCGGACATGCATTGCTCCCTGGCTGGTACTGCCCAACCTTACCGCATTTTGGGGTGGCCGTCAGGAGAAACATACAGATCGGGCTCGTCGGCCAGCCAGTCGAACGCCCCTTGCCTCGACTTGAGCACAACCACTGCGGGAGAAAATCGGAGAAAGTTAGGGGTCCCTGTAAACAACAGGAAATTCACAGGGCTTTTGCATCCGGAAGTTGAGGGGGCGAAAACCACGTCCGCGAACACCTGACCCCGCGGCCGATGGGGCGCGAAGGGCGCCTGGACCATCATCGCCTGACAGCCTCCTCTGCTGACGGTGCAAAAAGCAAAGCCCGGCGAGGATCACCGCGCCGGGCTTTGCCATACCAATGCAAGCGTAGCTATTGATACTTGAGTCCGGTTACATGCGCAAGAAAAACTTTGGTGCAGAAAAAAACGCTGGCGACGTTGGTCGCGAGCAGAGCTTTTGCGGCTGGTGCGTCCCCTCCCGATACCACGGGCTCACAACCGCAAAGCCTGCACCGTTCACCCGCTGTTGTTGACTCAGCTGCGACGGATTGTAAGTGTATACGCGAAGAATATGAGTGCCAGCAAAGGGACCACCTTTGCCGGCATCATGCGGGGCGATGCGGAAGTCGTTGTGTTGCAAACAGGGGTGCTGAGCTCTTCGCGGAGCGAATTTTCGCCCGACGAGCTGCAAAGGTCAATTCGTTCGCTGCTGCCGCGCGTCAGGGCGCGAGCCGCGGAATGCGAGCGCGCGAGAAGCGTTCCAGCTGAGACCGTGGCCGAGCTCCGCGAGCTTGGATTCTACAAGCTTGTACAGCCCGGCGCATACGGCGGTTATGAGCAGGATTTCGCATTCCTCGCCGAGCTGATGATGGAATTGGCCGGCGCATGCGCATCCACTGCATGGGTTTGCGGACTGCTCGCGGCGCATCAATGGATGGTAGGCACGTTTCCGGCGCAAGCGCAGCGCGAGGCTTGGCGCAGCAATCCCGATGCCACGTTCTGCGGCTCTTACGCTCCGGTGAATGAGGCGCTGGCGGATGGCGGCGGATTTCGGCTCAGTGGACATTGGTCGTTCGCGAGCGGCTGCGATAATTCACAATGGGCGATCTGTGGCGCGCGGCTACCCGCAACACCGGATCGGCCGAGTCAGCCGGCATTCCTGTTGGTCCCCGCATCGGATTACGCGATCGAAGACACCTGGGACGTGATCGGCCTTGCCGGAACAGGCAGCAAAACGCTCGTCTTAAACGACGTGCTCGTCCCCGAATATCGCGTGCTGTTGTTTGCGGATGCCGCCTCGGGCCGGACCCCGGGCAGCCGTCTCTACTCCAACCGCCTCTACGCCGTGCCGGTCTACTGTCATGTATCGGCCTGTCTGGCGGCGACTGCAATCGGCGCGGCTGCCGGCGCGGTCGATGACTTCATCGCCGCGACGACCGGCCGCTTGACCCGAGGTTCCGTCACCGGTGGAAGGAATCAGATGGCCGAATTCCCGACCGTCCAGATCAAGCTGGCGGACGCTGCGGCTTGCGTCGACGCCGCCCGGACCATCTTGCTCCGCGATCTTGAGGCAATTGCTTGCGAGCTGCGCGAGAACGGCGAAGGATCGATCCAACAGCGCGTCGCCAATCGCCGCGGTCAGGCCTTCAGCGTCAACCTCGCCGTCCGGGCGGTGGATAGTCTCAATGCCGCGACCGG